>JABAOH010007133.1_pt1 | contig 25223 bp, 16 predicted proteins | sample 7062181 | NCBI WGS metagenome assembly JABAOH01 (sample SAMN14538630, study PRJNA623070) | marine sediment metagenome | biome: marine biome [ENVO:00000428]; feature: marine pelagic biome [ENVO:01000023]; material: deep marine sediment [ENVO:00002113]; isolation source: pool of 5 deep marine... | reverse complement strand
TGCCGGCATTTACCATATCATTTGCGAACTTTATGACATCAGCGTTTCTTCGCATAAAATCCGGAGCGAACCCGCCCGGCACCACCATACAATCATAATCGCCGGCGTCGGCTTCTGCCGCCGCGATTTCTGAGACACAGGGATAGCCCTCTTTTGAATGATATTCCTTTTTTGCCTCGGCAGCAACGAAATTAACCTCCAGGCCGGCTTCTTTGAGGCGATAGTAAGGGAACCAGACCTCAAGAACCTGATACATCTCGTCAACCATAATAGCCACCTTTTTAGCTGCCATCTTTACTGTTCCTTTATATTAGTGCTGAGATTTTCCTCAAAGTGTAAGCTCACGGAAATTGCGAATTCGATGAAAGGTTATATAGTTTGCATCATGAGCCGTATGGGCACCGCCCAGGCCATCATCGTAAGCAGTCCGGGAAACGGCAATGATATCCTTACCTTCAAAGAGCCAGTCTATATATTGAAAAGCATGCTTTTCGCTGTCATGATGGCGGAGAATAATAGATTCGACCTTCCAATTCCTCAGATCCGGTGAAGAGACCAGCGTCAGGATGTTACGATAGGCCGTGGGATTTTTTTGTTTATTAACGAGTGTCCAATAACGTTCAGTGAATCCGTCGTAACGAATCGTAAATTTGTTCGAGCCGCCGAAGAAGTGGATGAAATCCTTATCAGGGTCAAAGGAGACCAATTTACCATCATCAGAAATGCGGACAATGGCGGCTTTTTCCACTTCTTTGGATTCTACCCGCAAAATATTTACGAGCTTGTTTTGCGGTGTGACGACAATATTACCCTCCAGCCAGGCCGTACCGGGCCATTGCTGGTCAAAGCTAAGACGGTTGCTCAAGGTCCAACTGTCCGCTTTCAACAAATCTGCATCGACAGGAGCCGACATAACAAAAGTCCGAAGATTACTTCCCCCTCCTTTCTGGGGATATCTGTCCTCCATCGCCCGCCAGATTCGTCCATTATGTACCACAACCGGGACCGGGGCGCAATGATATTCGCCCTGCGTAACCAACAATCCCGTGTTCCCGTCTCCTGGTATGGTCCATGTCAGACCTCCGTCCGTGGACCGGCGGATAACGACATGACCGTTATGAGTGCTTGTGCCAATAATATAAAGTGCCCCTTTGTGTAAAAAAAGTGTTGACCAGTACTGACCTTNNGTACCCCTTTGTGTACAAAAAGTGTTGACCAGTACTGACCTTGAAAAACAGTTAATTTCTCCCATGTTTTTCCGTCGTTTTTGGAACAAAATATAGCAGTATGGTCTTCTTTTGTTTTCGGCCCGAAAAAATCATGCGAAGCTATGTAATAACCGTTGGGTAAAACAGCCAGACTCGGTGAACCTAAGTACTTTCCGGTTGCGGCCGGGCTGTGGTCGATTACAACACCGGGGACGGACGAATGGTCCGGTGTCTGTGGCTTCTCTGTAACCGCAGTTGGCGTGAACTGTTTGAGCCAGGCCAGATTAAAAACGTAGTATTGCTTACTGCTTATAAGATGAATAAGCCCGTTCGGCGTTTGTGTGGCGGCCAGATACCCTCTGGGTTCGGCGTGGGTGTCGTCCATTGTAAATGGGCCGGTATTACCTCCGCCGTCAAGTTTCCTGGCCGGCCCCCCTGCCGTTAGGAGGCGTTTGCAAGGCCAGGTTTTGCCCTCATCAAATGAAAGTGCAGCGAACATCCCGTACACCCGACGTCGTTTGCCGGTGGCATCGGGGATAATCATACCTTTTCTGCGGTCGGCGAAGCTCACAAATAAAATGGGGCCTTCCTGCAATCGTCTTAGAATCAATCGTTGCCCACCGCTGATTGGCTGGAATTCGCTGGCCGAATATGTCCAGGTGCGTCCCATATCTTTTGAGATGCTCATTGGCATACGGCCGTTGATATTGTTTCCGCGGCCGAAGGCCATTAAGCTGCCATCTTTAAGCTGCGTTACACCAGCGTGAATACCGGCTATCCACGCTCCGGTTGAACCTTCGGCAAAGCTTGGGTCTGGCTTTCCGGCGCCGTGGTCAATCCACGTGTCACCGCCGTCGCGACTGATGTGCACAGCCGTTCCGCCATTGCCGCCGGTTACCGCATCACAAGGTAAAACGATAAAACCCTCTCGTGTCTGAAATACCGATTCGACGGGCATGTGACGAAGGCCGTGCTCCGGATTGATGAGTCGTGCCTTCGACCATGTGGCCCCGCTGTCGGTCGAAATTCGCATAACCGTGGCAAGACTGCCCCAAGTGGCTGCTGCTGAAAGGCCGTTGAAGTGATAAATGGCATCTCGTCCGTCAAACCAAAAGGCCGGGGCGTGGTCATTGCGATCCGGGCCATCCCAGAAGGTCGAGGCCGGCTCCCATTCTTCAGTGCCGTATCGCAGCCGGCTGGCCAGGATGGCCAACTCGCGGCCAGGCTCATCCCAGCACGAATACCAAATCGCCAAGAGGTCGCCGTTAGGGCAATCAACCAACGCCGGGTCGTGGTTGTGCTCGGAGTACATAGGGCCGTTAGAGCTCGGAGGTATTTTGACATATTCGATTGGGCCTTTGAAGTACGGTTTGTTTGGGTCCGGGCCTTTGTGTAAGTCGTCAGGAATCTGCTGCTTTATATTTTGCCGGTTCAAGGGTGGCGAAGGGATGGTAAGCGGCTTTGTGGTCGGCATTTCGCCAAGGACTACTCGAAAGCCTATCAGCCAGCTTTTGTCTTCCGGCAGAGTGGCAAGCCGGTTGGCCGAGCGTAGGAACATAACCTCCGTACTGTGGCTGCCGCCGCGGGTAACTTTGAAATCACCGGATTCAAAACCTACTGGGTCTGTTTGAGCACCCCGGCTGTATGGCCCATACCAATCACTGCACCATTCTTCCACATTGCCGTGCATGTCGAAAAGGCCCCAGGGATTTGGCATAGTCCGCCCAACCGTAAGTGGCACCGGCTCGGCGTCTTTACGTCTGCGTGCCGGGTCTGGGAACCAGCTTATCCGAGCATTCTTGTGAAACTCCCTGGGCAGTTTATCGCCGGTATGGTACGCGGTGGTGGTGCCGGCACGGCAGGCATACTCCCATTCGGCTTCGGTCGGCAAACGATAAAGTTTGTTTTCCTTTTTCGAGAGCCATTCGCAGAATTTGACCGCGTCGTGCCAGCTCACAAAAATAACAGCTTCATCGTCTTGTTTGGAGAAGCCCAGTTTCCCACGAAGCCTTTTGTGCTCAGGGTCGAACTGCTCATACTGAGCATTGGTAACTTCAGTCACGGCCATCCAAAAAGGCCTGGTGATTGTAACCCTGTGCACAGGTTTTTCGTCCCAATCACCGCCTTCTTTTTGCCCTATTAGAAAAGAGCCGGGTTCAATGCGGACAAACTTCATACCGACCGAATTTACAAATGTCTCCGCCGTATTCGCAGAGGATGACTTTACTACCGCCTTTGAATCGTAGAGACACCCGGCCAAAAAGAGCAGAAATATCACCAGCCATATTTTTTTCACGGTTACGCCACCTTTCAAATCATTTGGTTGTTGTGATTTTCAATAAATTGGCGGACTTCCGGTTTGATATATACCTGCTCAATATCCGCCACTTTGGGCACCGCCTCGGCACAAATTGCTGCCACTACAGCAGAGGGGGCCTGGGTATCCACAAAGAAAATCTGCTGCCCCTTTATGGTGCAAATTCCCCCGCCGTTTCCACCAAGCGGCTCTTCACGGATTGTAACGCCCTTAGCTTCCAGCAGTGCTAAAAGCTCTTCTAAAATCCTCTGTTCGTTCATTTTTCGTATATCGTATGTCGTATATCGTATGTCGTGGTTCAAGAAAAAACACACCAAAAGTCGATATAGATACATATAAGTCAAGGGCTTCCAATAAATAATAGTCGGCCGCTAACATCTAAATTTTATAGCAGGAGCAGACAATTGGCAAGTATTATAGAAAAACGCTCTTCTTTGCACAAACGTCTGGAAAATCAGCAGCAGAAGAACACCGCCTTAAAATCACAGCTTGCTCAGCTCCAGCACCTTGCTAACATGGGTACCGTCAGCTACATGATAGCCCACGAAATCAACAATCTGCTCACACCATTGAGGAATTATGCGGCTGTTGCTCTGGAGAACCCTGACGATATGGATTTTGTTGAAAAAGCACTTCAAAAAACTGTCCGAAATTGTGAGCGTGCCTCGAAGATTATGGAAAGCATGCTCGCGATGTCAAACGGCCAAACCCAGGAAAAGAAAAATTCTCGATTACTTGCTTTGGTCGATGAGATTTTTAGCTGTCTTTGCCGGGATTTTGCCAAGGACGGGATAACCGTAGAAATCTGTATTCCCGAAGACCTAATGGTCTGGGGGGTGCCCGTCCAGATTCAACAGATTTTGATGAATTTGATTCTTAACGCCCGCGAAGCGATGCTGCCGCGCGGCGGTATTTTGGGCATTAAAGCTACAGAAAAGAACAATGCAGTTGAGATAGAAGTTACCGACACCGGCAAGGGAATTGAACCAGACGATTTGAATAATATTTTCGATTCGTTCTACACAACAAAATCAGATAAGAATTCATCATCTCCATATTCGGGGGGCGGTCTTGGTCTGGCTTTTTGCAAAAAGATTATAAATGAACACGATGGTTCGATTTCGGTCGAATCCAGCCCCGCCCAGGGAAGCAAATTCAAGATAATCCTGCCCAAACTACAGTCAGGTAACAAATGAACTCGTCATGCGTCGTGCGTATTGCGTAAAAACAGAAATTTTAGTATATTGCGCAATACGCACGACGCAATACACAATACGCAATACGAAAATGGCGGCTCAGGTTTACCAAATTATTTTTATGTTACTGCTTCTTGCCGGTTCAGCTTTCTTTTCCGGAGCTGAAACCGCCTTCTTTAATCTTTCACGCAGACAATTAAAGCTGATGAATAATTCTAAACACAAGCTTCAAAAGCTTGCTGCAAGTCTTCTTAACCAGCCGGGACATTTGCTTGACAGCTTGTTATTTGGAAACATGACAGTCAACGTTCTGTTTTATGCCGTCTCCAGTATTTTAATAATACGAATCAGAGAACAGGGAGGTCTGATAGTCTCAGCTATTATCGCCGTATTAAGTTTCGCCGCTCTTGTGCTGGCAGGGGAAATACTGCCAAAGTCCATAGCCTTTGCAAATTCAAAGTCTGTGAGTATCGTTGCTGCTCTTCCGGCTTTTTTGTGTATTAAAATTTTTACGCCGCTTGAGTTTATGTTCAAATTTTTCATATTAGAGCCGATTCTTAGGCTGTCTCTGGGGCCGGTCAGAAGTCCCAAACCAATAACAGTGGGCGAATTTAAATCTTTGATAGATACAACGCGAAAACAGGGATTGATTAGCGCCGATGAAAACAAACTCCTTACGGAAGTCATTGAGTTAGGTCTTCTGAAAGTCCGTCACGTTATGCGGCCGCGGGTTGATATGCTCGCCTGTTCCGTTACAGATTCTCCACAAATAGCCCGTGAGAAGATGCAGGATAATCATCTTACAAAGCTGCCTGTATATAGCCGGACAATAGACAATATAGTCGGACTGATACACCTTCGACAGCTTTTGCTTAAACCGGGCGTGTCGTTAGACAAAATCGTTCAACAGGCTCATTTTGTTCCGGAACAAAAGACAGTCGAATCTCTGCTTGAATTTTTCCGCAGAAGTCGAACCGATATGGCAATAGTCGTGGATGAATACGGCGGGATCGCCGGTTCAGTCCGGCTTGAGGATATTGCCGAAGAATTATTCGGCCAGATGGAACCTGCAAGCCACATAGAACCAATCAAACAAACAGGGCCCTTTGAATATCGCCTCGCGGGTAATCTGGCCATTCACGATTGGGCTGAAGTGTTCGGTATTGATTTGGCCGAGACGCGTTTCGCCACGGTCGGTGGTTTGGTGACTGCCCTTCTCGGAAAAATACCCAAAAGCGGTGACGTCGCACATTTGAAGAATTTGAAGTTTACCGTCGAAAAAGTGCAAAAGCACAGAATAGAGACCTTAACCCTAATCCTTGAGCCCTTCCAAAAAAATGGTCAATAATATAGTATTAATATTGGCAATTGCGTTCTTCATTATCCTGTCGGGTTTGTTCTCCGGCTCCGAAACAGGTATGTACCGGCTTAGCCGGCTTCGCTTGCGACTGGGAGTTGAACGAAAGAAATTATCATTCGTCATACTCGGAAGATGTCTGCACGACAGCAGCGGCCTGCTTCTATCAATGCTGATAGGCATAAATCTTGCCTACTATCTTACTACAAGTATTGTAACTTATGTATTAATAATGAAGACAGGGACTCAACATAATGCTGAATTCTTCGCAACCCTTTTAACTGCACCGACACTATTTGTCTTTTCAGAGCTAATTCCCAAAAATATCTTTTTTTATCGCTCAGATTTTCTTATGCCATATTTGTCGCCGCTTTTATACACATTTCACAAAGTCTTGAGCTGGTGCGGTGTCATACCCCTGCTCAAATTCATATCAGGTCTATTCGTGCGATTAACAGGTCTGGCTTCCTCTTCGAAAACGGTAATAACATCTGCACAAAGACACCAGGTCCAGGCAATCCTGCAGGATACGCACGAAGAAGGTATTCTCAGTGCCGTGCAGACGGATATCATAAACCGTCTGGTCGGTATCTCGAATATCCGTATAAGGTCTGTGATGATACCTATTAACAATGTCCAAATAGTCGATGTTAATTCTGATAATTCGGCCCTCTTGAGTAAATTGAAGAAGTGTGCGTTTACTCGTCTGCCGACCGTGGAGGGAAGGCCTGAAAATGTCATCGGCTTTATAAATATCTATGAGACCTTAAGCTCATCAGAACAGTTCACCAATCTACATAATTTCATAAGGCCAATCCGAAAGGTTGATGCGAATACTACTGTTACAGAGGCGATAAATATTATGCAAAGGGAAAATCAGAAAATCGTTCTGGTTACAAGAATTGGTCGTACCGGACGAGAAAGGCCCATTGGCATTGTAACAATGAAAGATTTAGTTGAAGAGCTTCTCGGCGAATTGGCCGAATGGTAAAGTAATTGACTATTTACTATCGACTATTTACTATTTTTCAATTGTCACCTTTCAATGTTTTTAGTTTTTATCTTTTAAAATGATGTTGTTTGCAAAAATCACCAATATATTAGTTGTCTTAATACTGATTGTTCTTTCGCTTGCAATTTTAGCCAATAGTATGGCCAAGCCCATCGGCCGGGATGAACAGATGTACTGCACCGGCGGTGCCCTGCTGGCCCAGGGAAAGATGATTTACAGGGATTTTTCATACGCGGCCCAAATGCCCTATCACCCACTACTATGTGCAGCTTTGTTCAGAATGTTTAACACAAACCACTATCTGCTCGTGGGCAGAATTCTATCCAGTTTTTGTGACATTTTAGTGTTGGTGTCCATTGTCGGTATCTATTGTAATATTTTCAAGTCATTCGCAATTACCGGGATGCTTTTGGGCCTGGCAGCGGCTATTTTGTACGTATTCAATCCTGTCGTCGATTATGCCAACGGCTACGCCTGGAACCACGATGTTGTAATGTTATGTGTTGTGTTGTCCTTCTGGTTGTTTGTATCCACCGATTTTAAGCAGAAGTCACCCGCCGAAGGCGGGCAAGATCAAAACCCAACTTCGCTGGGCTGGCGAATTGCCGCCATCGGTGCCCTGCTTACGTTCGCAACCTGCATGCGTATAACGACAGCTTTGGTAGATCTGCTGTTTTTTGTAATACTGGTCAGCCAATCAGCCAAGTCAATGAAACAGAGATTCAAGACCGCCCTGCTGTTTCTGGCGGCAACGGCGATAGTCTTGATTTGGCCTGTTTGGATTATAGCTCAGGCGCCGGGAGCATTTTTTCTTAACCTTGTCAAAATACCGACACTATACGGCCAATGGCTGCACAAAATAGGTATGGTTTACAACAAATCCGCGCTGACATTAACCTGCCTTAGACAGCCGGGATATTTTGTACTTGTAATATTGGCGATTTATCTTTGCCTGGCGATTGTGTGTCTTTGCCGAAGGTTAAATATATCGGATGTCAGAGTCCTCTTGCTCGCCGCCCTGCTGCCGTTAACATTCTTTATCATCGCTCTAATTCCGCCGACAATGTGGAGGCAGTACCTTGCTATGCCGGTACCTTTCCTGGTAATCAGCTTTGCATTGCCGCTGTTGTATTTACGAAGACTTGCCGGCAAAACCAGCATTAGTAAGCACTTCATAATAGCGGCTGCTTTAGTAATTGTGTGTGTGCTTGTGGCAATTGCCTACTATCCAGTTGTACTATACAGGACTCCGATAGTTCTTGTGCCGGAAAGATGGGTGCCGATTGAGATACATAAGATTTCAGAAGATATAAACAAGAGAACGAAGGAACCAAAACTAATTCTGACTTTAGCCCCCCTACTCGCTCTTGAGGGCGGAAGTGATATTTATACTGAGCTCTCCTGTGGAGCAATTATCTATAGAGCCGCCGATTCTATGTCACCATCTGAGCGAAGCGTTACACATACAGTAGGCCCAAAAACACTCGGAGAATTACTCGAAAAATCTCCGCCGTCGGCGGTGATACTCGGTACGGAAATGAGACGCCTCGAAGAACCCATCTTCGAATCAATCGTCAAGCCCGACTGGGAAAGAAAAGTCTATGAAAATGGCCCGATTGTTTACTTCAGACCGTAATCATGTAAAATGAGCCGTGAGAAAGATTATGAAGAAGGTACGTAGAGAAATCCCGGCACATTTCATTCGCAGGAGAGCCATAATTTCCATCATCCTGGTAATCCTGCTGCACTTATGTCTTACCTGTATGGTTCTCGCTAAACCGTTGACTTTACCGCTTGAGCAGCGTCCGGATTGGCTGCAGCGGGACGGAATTGTGATGGCTGGGAGCTGGGAGCCGTTGTTGTTCCGCGTTCGGCGTGATGGAAGTGAGGGATACATACCGACGGCCGAGCAACATGCTGCATACCTGCGCGAGCATAGTCCCGAGATGATTGAAAAACTCAAGGCGCTGGGCGTTAATTTTGTTATGATGCACTGCTACAAAGGTGCAGGCCTGGAAGCGGAACGCGAAAGTATGGCCGATGCGGTCAAATTCGCTAAGCTTTGTCACGATGCCGGTCTGAACGTGGGAGTTTATAACTACAGCGGGGCCTTCATTTGGGAGCTTTTATTTAAAGAGGTTCCACAGGCCAGAGACTGGGTCTTACTCGATAACAATGGCAAGCCCCTAACGTATGGTACGGCAACATATCGCTACCGCTGGAACCGCAACCACGCCGATGCCCAGGCGTTCTACCGGCAGCTCGTTCGATTTGCAGTCAATGACATTGAAGCAGAGCTGCTCCACTTCGATAACTATGGGTGCGGTCCCGGCCAGGATGCAAACTCCGTGCAACGGTTTCGCAAGTATCTCGATGACACGTTTACCAATAAGCAGCTTAAGAAAATGGGTATCGATAACCTGAATGCCGTACAGCCTCCTATGACTGGCTCGCCGGAAAATATGCTGCGTCGGGCGTGGCTGGACTTTTCCTGCCGGTCGCTTACCGATTCCTATCACGACATGAGCCGATATGCCCGTACGCTTCGCAAGGACATTCTTATCGAGTGTAATCCCGGAGGTCCGGGAAGCTGGATTCGACCACCTGTGGACCATGGAAACCTTCTTCAGGGTGGCGAGGCGTTCTGGGACGAGGGCAGGCAGCCCGGCTACCAGAACGGACAGCTCCAGACCCGTATCCGCACGTTTAAGGTCGCCCGACGTATGAATAATATTGCTTTTGTCTACACCACAACCGGCCTTGAGATGGCCGAGTCCATGGCGTTCAACCGCGATTGCCTTGGATGTATCTGCTGGTTTGAATATGGCAGGTTAGCCGCTAAGCCTGGCTCGAATGAATCCGTTTCCAAAACTCTCGAACCTTTTATTCGCTTCTTTAATACGCGTCGTGACCTGCTGCGGAAAACCAAAGTCGTTGCCGACATTGCAATCCTGCGCAGCTTTCCATCACAGGTATTCGCTAATTCGAATTACGCCATACTCACTAATCAAGTCGAAGAAGCTCTTATTGAAAACCGCATCTGTTTCCAGATAATTTATGACCACAACCTCAGCGATTTAAAACGCTATCGTGCGCTTATTCTTGCAGGCTGTATAGCTCTTTCCGATGAGCAGATAGAACAAATCAGGCAATACATCAAATCCGGCGGCAGGGTTTTTACCATCGGCTCTGTCGCCACCCACGATGAGTGGATGCTTCCGCGAAAAAAACCGGCACTGAATGACCTGCCGGACAGCCGCGTGGTGCGCATCGGCGAAAATGACGATATCTTTGGCGCGGTTAGGCAGGCCTGCGCGAATGAACTTTCCCTGTCGGTTCAGGCCGAACCGGGACTCTGTTCGGAACTAACCGAACAGCCCGGCAGACGCCTTGTTCATCTGGTCAACTACCGGACCGACGACCCTGTCAAAAACATCACAATCAATCTGCGCCTGCCAGCCGAACGACACGTCCAGGACATATCACTGGCCAGTCCCGAGCGGGAACACGACATAAAACTGTCCTTTAAAGAGCAGGCCGGCATTGTCACCTTCACTGTGCCGCAGGTGAGCATCTACGAAATCGCCGTGGTCACCTTGAAATAATGTCACCGGCTCAGGATTATACTTCCGCCGAGTAAGCTGTTACACTGCTACATATCAGCATCATCAATAATTGCTTTTGTGATGTTGTTGATTACTCCGCGGGTGCGGCCGTTGGTGTTGTTTGCGAGAATTGAAAAAATGTAATCGCCCTTTTCGGTTGTGCAAATACCCGAAAATGTTTTTACTTTATTTATATATCCGGTCTTGCCTGAGATTTTGCCTTTGTACTTTTGCTCTTTGAAATATCTGGCTATTGTCCCATCTACCCCCCCTACCGCCAGCGAATCCTTATACAGCTCCCAATTCCTGCTATTATAGATATTCAATAACACTTTTGTTATGGCGTATGCGCTAAGCTCATTTTGTCTGCTCAGGCCGCTGGCGTCGTCGATATAAAACTGGCTTTTATCGATACCAAGTCCCAGCAGATATTCAGAAATCAATGCCCTGCCTCTGTCCCAACTACCGTATTTTCCATTCGGATTATTATGAGCGGCAATAGTTTTAAGCAGCGCTTCGGCTGCCAATCCGAGGCTGTTCTTGTTAGAACGTATCAAACAATCAGCTAAGGGTGTGACGTATTGGGTGAGCAGCTTGAAATCGCTGGAGTCATCGAGCGTTTTTTCTAAGAGCTGGCCTCTTGTTCTTATTCCTGCTTTAGTGAGATTCTCGTATAGAAGAAATCCGAAAAATGCAGCAGGTCTTTCAATCGCAACGTCAAACGGCCCGGCCCTGTCTTTGCATCTGCCGTAAATGACAATTATATTAGGCTCTTTATTGCGATAAGTCCCGACGGCACTGGTGCCCTTTGAAATTGGCACGACTTTATTGACGTAACTGAGAAAAGAAGTTTGTGGTTCGATAAAAATGGACACTTTACCGCCGTTATTCTTTGTGCTTATCCCTACACAATTGTCATTGAAATTCAAGCCGCTTACTTCGCAGGCATACCACTTGTTCAGCTCTTTTTTGGACCAGTTCGGGTGGACACGCTGGTCATCAAATACACTGCTATCGACAACAATATCTTTTATGGTATCTATACCTTTACGTTTTAATGCTTCTGCTATGTCTTTGAAGAGCCAGCCTTTCTCTCGGCCGTATTTAGCATCTGTTTTTTCATCCCCCAACAACGGGTCACCACTTCCTATTACCACGAGGGTATCGTCACAAAGACCAACCTTAGTTTTATATTCGTAATCAGGTCCTAAGTATTTCAATGCCGCCGCGGTGGTAATTATTTTCATATTCGAGGCCGGTATCATCAGCTCTCCTGCGTCATGGTTATATACCGTGCCGCCGGAATCGGCCTTTACGATATGAATGGAAAATCGAACTTTCTGCTGCAAAGAACGGCTGATAATACCATCAACTCGCTTTGCCAAATCCGCTTTCGCAAAGCTGCTGATACAGAGAACCAATACGACCGCAACCCATACTTTTTTCATTCGAGCTTTCATTTGGGGACTTATTATTCCAAAAGATAAGCAGCATATCAATAATTTTTTTCAACATATTCAAGAGAGAGTTATCTTAACGTTATGATAATCGTACCGTTGGCCTTGTTGCTTTAGAATAAGCCGGTAGTAGAAGAAATTTGCTTGGGCCTTAATTTGCTTGAAACAGTCGGCTGCTGATAGTAGAATTGAGTGCAGATTCGAATAAAAGCTTTTTTTAATTTGCCAGTTATGTTGGAATTTTTATTATATCCTAAGTCTATAGCACTTATTGGTGCTTCGCGGACACCCGGCAAGGTTGGTTACGAGATATTGGCCAACCTGTTGGATGGCGGTTTTGAGGGACAAATCATACCGGTGAATCCTTCAGCCGACGAGATATTAGGACTGAGCTGCCTGAGCGATTTGAATACGCATACCGGCTCTGTTGACTTAGCAATTATCGCAGTGCCGGCAATCTCAGTCCTGGAAGCTGTGGAAAGTTCGATTAGAGCAGAAGCAAAAGCGATAGCGGTAATCACAGCAGGCTTTAGAGAAACCGGCCCCGAAGGAACTAAAATTCAATCCAAGATCGCGCAGCTTTGTTCGCAGGCCGGCGTTCGTCTGTTAGGGCCTAATTGCCTGGGCCTGATTAATACCGGACATCGGATGAATGCTTCGTTTTCAAAACGCATGCCGAAGGCCGGCGGCATATCAGTCCTGTCTCAATCGGGAGCGGTCTGTACGGCAATGTTAGATTGGGCTATGGCCCGAGGTCTCGGCTTAGCAAAAGTCATTAGCATAGGTAACAAGGCCGACCTAAATGAGACTGACTTCTTATCGGCATTTGAAGCCGATGAACAGACAAAAGTCATCGTTGGCTACCTCGAAAATATTACATCCGGCGATAAGTTCATTAAGGCAGCGCGGTCAGTAGCTTCGGCCAAGCCATTGGTCCTGTTGAGGGCGGGGGTTACCAAGGCGGGAATGAAGGCGGCATCGGCGCATACCGGTGGTTTGGCTGGGGATGATATTGCCTATGCCGCGGCGTTTAAGCGGGCCGGTGTAATACGAGCAGAAAGCTTTGACTCGCTTTTCGACTACGCTGTAGCGCTGTCTATGCAGCCTCTGCCCAAAGGCAATCGTGTTGCAATCATCACCAACGCCGGAGGCCCAGCCGTTATGGCCGCTGATGCCCTCGAGCAATCCGGGATGAAGGTGGCCACTCTGAACGGCCACAGTGCTGGCGCCCTCAGGGAAAAGCTCCCACCGGCAGCTATTGTCAGCAATCCGATTGACGTGTTGGGCGATGCCGATCCTGAGCGGTATGCCACCGCAGTCAGTGCCGCGCAAAAAGACGATTCGGTCGATGCTATCATCGTGATTCTAACGCCGCATGCAATGACAAGACCGGCGGAAACGGCTCGCGCTATTGCCGCCTGCGGTTCTGATGACAAGCCGGTGCTTGCGGTTTTCTTAGGCAGTGCTGATACGATGCCCGAACGCAAGGAATTAGTCGATTGCAATCTGCCCGATTACCCTTCACCGGAGCGGGCTGTCTCAGCACTGCGGGCCATGTATGAATATGGCACCTGGCGCAGCCATCCGGCCCGCGTTGTTACGCGTTTTCCAGTCAATCGTAACAGGGTCGAGCGCATCATTTCAAGACATTTAAAGACAAATCATATCCAGATAGGCGAGGTCGAAGCCAAAGAAATCCTGCGGGCTTACGACTTTAATGTGCCGGACGGTCGTGTGGCCAACAGGCCTGAAGAGGCCATAGAAATCGCCGAAAGAATCGGATACCCTGTGGCTATGAAAATTGTTTCTCCTGATATTTTACATAAGTCTGATGTTGGTGGTATCAAGCTGAACATATCCAGCCCCGACCAATTGCGTGATACTTTTGACCTGCTGACACTGCGGGTTAGCCGACGTGCGCCCGAAGCCAGATTGAAAGGCGTTTACATCGAGAAGATGTGCGTCCGCGGCCTGGAGGTGACCCTTGGTATGACGTCCGACTCGCAGTTTGGACCTATGCTTATATTCGGACTGGGAGGCACCTTTGTAGATGTCCTCAAAGATGTTTCCTGTTACCTGGCCCCTATCACTGCTGATGAGGCAATGGAAATGTTGATGGAGACTCGGTCATACGCCTTACTCAAAGGGGCCCGTGGCCAAGCTGATGTGGACTTGTCGGCGATTACGGGCGGTCTGCAGCGAATAAGCCAGCTGGCTACCGACTTCCCACAGATTAAAGAGTTGAATATCAATCCGTTCATCGTCGGAAGCCTCGGCACCAAGGCGATGGTAGTAGATGCGCAGATAACTCTCAGCCGGGGTCCCCAAACACAAGAAGTATTTGGGGGACCTGCTGATTCTGGTCGCAAATAAATGAACGAATCCAATCCCGGCTACAATAAAGAAACTTCCGCAAGCTGGCAGGATAACTACCGCAGCATGATTGCCTCAGCCGAGGAAGCTATTGCTCGCATACGTCCCGGTCAGCGGGTGTTCATCGGTTCCGGTTGTGCCCAGCCCCAGGCATTGGTTAAGGCCTTAGTCAATCGTGCCGCCGAATTAGAGGATATCGAAATTATACATTTACTTAGCCTTGCTGAGCCGCCTTATGGACACAAGGAATTGGCCAAACATTTTCATATCCACAGCTTCTTCATAGGTAGTAACATTAGCGAGACCCAGGAATTAGGGGACTACACGCCGATTTTTTTTTCCGACATACCACGCCTGTTCCGCTCAGGGGAGCTGCCTGTTGATGTCGCTTTAATACAGGTTACACCACCCACTGAACAAGGAATGTGCTCTCTGGGTGTTTCCGTTGATATTACCAAGAGTGCCGCTGAGAACGCCGGCTTTGTCATCGCCCAGGTAAATCCACAGATGCCGTGGACCATGGGGGACAACCTGCTGTACGTCCACGACATTGACTTTCTTGTGCCGGGTGAGAGTCCCATTATCGAAGCGACGCTGCCGAAGCCCACGAAGACATCCCGCTGCATCGCAGAGTACATAGCAGCTCTGATTCCGGACGGCTCCACAGTGGAGTTAGGAATCAGGCGCATTCCACTGGCGGTAGTCGAGTTTCTAAAGGACAAGCGTGAACTTGGAATTCACACGGAAGTCCTCTCTGAAGCCGTCATTGACCTGGTTGAGTCCGGAGTGATAACGGGAGCGCGAAAAAACATTGACCGCAGCAAGATAGTAGCGAGTTTGTGCATGGGCACGCGCAAGCTTTATGATTATATTGACGGCAATCCTGTTTTCTCTTTCCGGCCCGCCGAGTATGTCAGTGACCCATACCTTATAAGCCAGCAGCATAACATGGTTGCCATAAGTGTTGCACAAGAGGTGGATTTAACAGGACAGGTCTGTGCCCATTCGCTGGAAGCCGGGTTCTCCGGGCTGGGCAGTCATATGGACTTTACTCACGGGGCCGCCAGAGCGTCAGGAGGCAAATCGATTATTGCTTTGGAGTCCACTCGGAGTCACGGCTCTATTTCAAGGATAGTGGCCCATCTTAGTCACCACGCTGGAGTGTCTGCTACTTGCTGTGAAGTGCATTATGTAGTTACTGAATACGGTGTTGCCTACCTCTATGGCAAAAGCCTGCGGGAGCGTGCTTTGGCACTTATCAGCATTGCCCATCCAAAATTTCGTGCCGAATTGCTCAAAGAGGCCATCGAAGATAATTATGTTAGTTCTGATTTGTCGGCTGTCGAAGGGAAAGTTTTTGTCGGCCCCCAGGAATTGAAGACCTCGATGGTGCTGGAAGACGGAATCCAGATAAACTTTCGTACTATGCATCCGACCGATGAGAGGCGGATGCGCGACCTCTTCTATTCGCTTTCCCAGCAGACTATACACTATCGGTTTATGTCAAACATAACGCGATTACCCCAGAAGGAGGTCCTGAACTTCCTGTATACCGACTACCGCAGTGATATGGCGATTGTGGGGACTTTACCTGAAGCACACGGCGAAGATATTATCGCCATCGGGCGCTACTATCTGAATCCAAGAACCAACCGCGCCGAGGTAGCTTTCATTGTTCGCGACCAGTGGCAGAACCGTGGTATTGGAACTTTTTTACTGAAGTACCTCGTTACCATCGCCAAGCGCAACGGCATTGCCGGTTTCACCGCTGAGGTTATGGTAGAAAACAAACCGATGATGGCGGTGCTGCATAAAAGCGGCTGTAAGATTCACAGCCGACTGGAAGACCGCGTTTACAGCTTCGAATTGGATTTTGAGTAGCATCCCCCTGCCCTTCTGACGCCTGAAGAACATCTAAAAAATGAACAACTAACTTCAACCGTCATTTCGAGCGTAGCCGAAGGCGAAGTCGAGAAATCTATTAAAACAATTTCTTCCTCTTTATTCTTTTCAGTATTCCGCCTTTTGGTTAGATGCTTTAAGTCTTAGCTTCTGGATAAGGTAAGGTAAACTATAGACGGCTATTCCAACAAAGTACATATAATATCTAAGACTATCATCGAGGTTGAAAATCTTCGTTACGATAGCGGGCCAAAACAAAATAAGCGATGTAATTAGAAACAGAGGAATTTCATACCATTTATTCTTTGTTATGAACCATCCCTGGACCGCATTTGTAAAGGCAAAAGCTCCGAATATCGCCATTACAAAAATGAGCAGTGCTTGAGGCCAATTATTGATTTGGTGAAGGACAAGCTCGGCATTGAATACAAACATAAACGGAATAACGGCGGTCCGCAAATCATATATGAATCCCTGTACTCCCGTTGATATGGGGTCGGATTTTGCAATAGCCGCGGCGGCGTAGGCAGCAAGACCTACGGGCGGTGTATCATCGGCAAGAATACCAAAATAGAAACAGAACAAGTGGGCAGCTATTGGAGGGATAAGGATAAAACCGACACCGTTAACGGGACTTAGCTCTCTGATTACAGGGACTGTTATCGATGCCATAACGATATAAGTTGCCGTCGTCGGCAGGCCCATTCCAAGTATCAAACTTGCAATTGCTGTTATTAGTAGCAGAGGAAAAATATAGCCGAAGGAGAGTCCTGCAACGACGTCAACAACCATACCACTAATACCCATAAAAACGATTCCGACAATAATGCCCGCAGTAGCCGTTGCAAGTGCGACAGTAAGCATATTCCTCGAACCTGCAATCAATCCCTCAGCTAAGGTCCTGACGCTTTTAATCGCGGCCTTTGTAACGGCTGTGCCATTCCTCAGAGCTTTGATGATTTCCCGTAAAAAGACAATCACAATCAGGACAAGTATTGCATTAAAAGCCGCCAGGTTTGGAGTGTGACGCATAATTATCAATTCGTATATCAAAACAATCAACGGGATAAGGTAATGAAATCCACTTTTCAGCACGGTCAGAAATGCGGGGATGTCCGATTTAGGCAGGCCTTTCATCCCGAGTTTTGAGGCCTCAAGATGAGCGATATAAAACAGGGCAAAATAAGATACAAAGGCAGGAACGGCGGCGGCCTTTACAACATCAAGGTAATCAATGCCCAGATATTCTGCGATAATAAACGCTGCTGCTCCCATTATCGGAGGCATCAACTGGCCGTTAGTACTAGCAGCAACCTCGGTAGCCGCTGCAATCTTTCCGGGATAACCGACCTTCTTCATTAAGGGAATCGTAAACGTTCCCGTCGTAACAACATTGGCAATACTTGAGCCGGAGACAAGGCCTGTTAATCCGCTTGAGACAATTGCTGCTTTTGCTGCGCCGCCTTTGAATCTACCGAGCAAAGAGATGGCAAGGTCGTTGAAAAAATGTCCGGCCCCGACTTTATCCAGCATTGAGCCTAATAGTACAAATAGGAACACCGTATTGGCGGAAACATAAAGGGGGATACCATAAATCCCTTCCGTGGATAGAGCAATCTGACTTAGATACCTTCGCAGTGACACACCCCGAAAGGCAAATATGGATGGCATATAAGGGCCTAAGAAGGCATAGAGTGTGAACAGAATGGCAATAATGGCAAGGGCAGGTCCAATCGCTCGCCTTGTTGCCTCCAGCAGAAGCACGATTAGTATTACACTTATAACAACATCCCGCGTAATGGGCAGACCCGCCCGCATTGTTATACCCGTCCAGTCAAATACAAAGTACAGCACAGAAAGACACGCCAGGCCCGCCAGGATGTAGTCAATAAGCGGAATATGGCTCACAGCTTTTGGAACGTCTGTTTTCCATTTTCGTTTGGCTCGGCCCCGGAAGGTCAGAAATACCAGCGTTATAGCAAAAGCAAGATGAACCGCTCTTACTGTTGTGCTGTCGAGTATTATTAAACGCGGCAATGCTAATTGAAACAAAGCCCATGCTATTGAGACAACAGCAATAATGAATCTACCTGCTTTTCTCTCGTTTTTTATAGGCATCTAATCGATTATAAGAATACGGTGATTTGTAAGTCAATAAAATAAATATAGTTATAAGGATGGCCGGAGCGACTTGGCGGAATACTTGGCGTTTTGGGTTGATTTGGAAACTTATGGTCTTACGATTGAGTTCGTCTCAAAATTGGCCTCTGATGTGCTACTTTAGGTCTTCTGTGGGCTTTCTTTTCTCCTTTCAATAATCGTCAAATAGATACTCCGAGGGCAAGCACAGAAACGGCGAAAGCGGCAAAAGCCGAATTTCCAATGTCACTGAATCATTACATTTTTAACCCTATCTATCTAAATGAGATTTTTTTGATTATTTATATTTCAGAGGTCAAACACTTTACCACAATTTGGACACCAATGTTTAACTTGTAATCCTGGTGTATTGCACTCAGGACAAACACGTGCATCCTTTTCTGCTTTTTGGTAGTCATGCCAAGCTCGTTGAGTATCTTCACTTATTACGAACTTTGGTTCTCCGCTGGAGTAGCCCATCGAGAATATTATGGTTTCTCTTGTGAATACTCGTATGTCCGGGTGTTCATACAGCTCCTTTAGAATCTTGAAGAGCCTGTCTTCATCACTAATTCCCACACCAGCCGCTATTTCCGTTAGGGTAAAGCTGGATTTTCCGTACGATGGGCGTGTTGCCAGCCATTCCAGGACTTTCTTATGTTCTTTGTTAAGAGTTAGCTTCATTTTGAGACCTCCGTTTAAACATAAAACATTCTGAAAAAATATTAGGACTATGCAGAAAAAACAAATATTTATTCAAAAAACACTCTTGCAATCCCTTCTCCCCTCGATAATTGTAAGTATGGAATCCGGAGAATCAAATCTTTCTAATCAATCAACCACGGCCTGGGTAAGTCCATATAACTTAATCGGTTATTAGTTTCGGGTCTATGTGTTTGTCGAGGCCGGCCTCTCTATAGTATCTTAAGGCTCCTCTGTGAATTGGAGCGGTAAGCCCTCTCAGCATGTCTTTTTTTGTCAGTACCTCGTAAGCCGGATGAAGGGACTTAAAGTCTTCAAAATTATCGAACACCTCTTTTGTAATAGCATAAACAATATCCTCGTCCGCATTTTTTGATGTAACAAAAGTTGCCTTTACGCCGATTGTTTCAATATCTTCAGTATTCTTTGCGTAGGGATAAAAAGAATGAGCTATTGTCGATTCCGCATAATAAGGATACTTTTCAAGCATCTTATCAATGCCCGGCCCTCTGATAGGCACAATAAATACCTTAATTCTTCCCGATGTTGCTTCTTTGATGTTGCCGTTGGGATGTCCCACTGTATAGAAGAAGGCATCAACTCTTTCATCCTGCAATAAGCCGGGTGCCTCTACGGCTTTAACGTATTCGGCTGAGAGGTCACGGTCCTCATCAAGACCCATAGCTTCCAACACATCCCTCGAGTTCTGCAAATATCCGGAGCCGGGATTTCCAAGATTTACCCTTTTGCCTTTTAAGTCTTTGATTTCCCTGATGCCGCTTTTCTCCGATGCGATTAAGGTGATTGATTCCGGGTGAATAGAAAAAACGGACCTCAGATCCGTTTGTTTTTCGTATTCGTCCCATTCAGCTAATCCGTTATACGCCTGATATTGCCTGTCCGATTGAACAACACCAAATACCAGGTCTGCGTTTAATACTGCATTAACATTGAATACGGAGCCGCTTGTCGATTCAACGGTTGCTTTAATCTTGTACTCATCGAATTTCTTATTAACCATCCGACTTATAGCGACACCTGTCGGATAATAGATTCCAGTTACACCTCCCGTACCTATTGTTACAAAATTGACCTCTTTGTCTTTACATCCTCCCAGAAGAATGCTGATACCGACAAGAACAAGTGCATAAGAACGCTCTTTCTTCATTTGCTTTTCTCGTATGACTGCTTTGTTTAAATATATGTACGCTATTATAAGAAAGAATTAACTTATGCAAAACCAGATAACTAAGGAAATCTCATTTTACTTTTGCATATCCGTCCCAAAAAGCAAGCGGGGCTCATACCGAATCAATCAGTATAAGCCCCGAATCAACGTAAAAATGCCATTATCAGGCACGCAAATTGAATTATCGGCCAAATCCCATCTTACGGTGCCGGTTCCAGTGATGGCGGATACAGACGAATATCGTCAAAGTACATTGTACCTGAACCGCCTGCCTGTGGATTGCTTCTGTTGCCAAAACCAATACCAATTGTATTGACATTGGCAAGGTTCACGCCCTGGTTTGCAAACGCCTGTAGCTCGACATTCCATCTGGTCCATGTGCCTATCTGTGCCGCATTAGGATTATCGTGAGCGACTACAGCGCTGCCGTTGAGGACAACATACAATGTCTCAGCAGCATTAGACGCATCACCGTAGATCCACAACGACAATATTAAAACACCTTCTACGGTCCAGTCGCGCCGGTCAGTCAATGTCATGGTCGCCTCAGAGTACCCAACACTGTTGTCGTAAGAAAACGGCATCGACTGCCCACCGCTGTGAACGATACTTTGCTCGGCAAAAGGAGGATTCTCATAACCAACGATAGAACCGTTTTTCGGGTTGTCATATCCGTCTATCCAGACATTAAATATCCTGTTGCTCTCAGGGTCATCAGGGTCAAGGTTATTGTAGGACTCAAAGTCGTCTACAGTAAGAAAGTCATTTACTATAAAGTTCCAGACTCTGCCTTTGTTGATAGTTTCGTCGGTATTGTACTCATCGATGCGCCAGTAGTAATTTTGGCCCCATTCAACATCTTCTCCCGGAGTATAGCTGGTATTACCCTGTCGGCCTCGATATATGTCCGGCGTTGAAGTATCAGCATTATCCACAGCATCTCTGTCGGTGCCGAAGTACACATCGTGCTGAGCTGCATTATCTCCCCGCGACCAGCTTAGCGGCATTACTTCATCGATGTCCGACGTTGACCCGTTATCGGGGCTTGGACCCCAGGCAAGTCTCGTGTCACCCCGCATGGCCAGCTTAATTGCTTCCTGTGTCAGAGCCGTGTCGTATAAGCGAACGTCGTCGATTTTGCCGTCAAAATAGTTGCGCTGATTAGTACGGCATCCAATCAACAGACCAGAGGCATCGCCATGTGTTCCCGGATGATTAACCACATTTTCCAGATTTCCATTGACATAAATCTTGAAGCTGGCTCCGTCAAAGGTCCCGGCAATGTGGTACCAGGTGCCCGCGGCCCACGAGCGCGTTGAGGTCAGAGGACCATCAAAGTCTTCTCCAATATTGGGCCAAAGGCCGATTTCCCCGGTCCCGCTTCTATTGAAGGTCAGGTGCGGACGACTGCCGTTTTGCCAATACAGAAAATCTTTCCGGGGACTGCTGTCGTTCAGAGCAGAGTTGGAATTAAACCACAACGCTACAGTAAAGGCATTGGTCGGCAGCTGAACTGAAACAGCATAAACGTTGTCACCCGCGCCGTCCAAATCCAGCGCATCACCGTCATATCCCGCTGTCCACTGCGGGTCACCTTCGAGCGTACCATGACTGCCGTGGCCTGACCAATCAAGGACTGTTGTGCCATAACCTTCATCTAACATCCACCAGCCAATAAGATGGGGGTCGGTAATGTCTATAATGGGCAATGTTCTGAAGCTCCAAACATCACCTTTATGCGTGGCGACGCCATCAAACTCATCGATACGCCAGTAGTGAACCTTATCGATTTCAAGGGTGCCGGGAGTATAGGTTGTAGTTACCTGGGGCAGCCCCACAACGGCACCGTTCACGTCGTCAAAGCTGTCGCCCAAATACACGTGGTGTAATTTTGCACCGAAACCTGCCGTCCAGCTAAGCTCCACATCCGGGTCCACAAATTTGACGCCATCAGGTGGATTGGGGTTGTATGCGCTTTTGGGGGGAACCGTAAAGCTCCAGACATCGCCTTTCCACGGACTATTCGGGTCGGTGTCATTAACCTCGTCAATCCGCCAGTAGTAAGTCGTACCTGGAACAAGACCATCCGGATAAGGAAATCCGGGAAAGCCCACAATAAAAAACGTCGCAGTCTGGTTACCCTGGAACGTCTCGGCAGTGCCATCGTTCACATCATCAAAATTGTCACCGAAATATACATCGTGCGAAACGGCAGTATCTCCCGGCGACCAGCCAAGGCTCAACCAAGTATCCTCATAGAGGACACCATCATCCGGGACGGGTTTATAAGCATTTACACGTTTCGAGACACCAAGCATATATCTCACTGCGTTGAGGAACATTATTTCACCATCCGCGGTGAGGTTATATCGACCATCGACGCCGCTGTTCGTGCCGCAGACAAATAACATACGCCGACCACCAGCAATCTGGCCCGAACCAGCGTAGAATTCCTGCTCTGCATCCCACTCAACTATCCAGAGTTCTTCGTTGTCCGCTCGCTTGGCAAGCAACGTACCGTTGCCCGCATCCGTAATGCTTGGAAAGGAACTTGCCTCCGTGATGACCGGAACCTGATTGTTGTTGTCAAGGTTCACACCATTGAACACAGGATGGCTGATGTCCATCGCTTCCATCGCAGTAGGGAGACTGTCATTAGTGGAGTCTGTATTTATCCACAGCCATCGGTTACTCCTGGTGATATGAGCGGCTTGCATAATGATAGGCCTGGTGATTGAGTTCCATGCATCCATGGCACCAGTGTAATCGCCGCTATTGGTGTCGCGACTGATAATGATAAGGTCGGCGGCGTTAAGAACCTCAATCTCCGCTGCATCGAGGCTGCGACCTTCCTGATTACGGAAGTCAAGGTTGACGGTATATCCCTGGGCCTCAAGCAGGTCCACCCAGGGCTGGTCCGCCGGGACTCCGTCTGTAGGGGTCTTGTTGTCCGACACCCAGACGATCGTGATGGCGTGCACCGATGATGACAGGCAAAAGGATAAGACTAAGACCAAATAAACTACTTTCTTAGACATAATAAACCTCCTTCAAAATATATAGGATGTTAATTGAAATGCAAAAATCTTAACTACGAAGCACGAAGCACCTGCTTAAAACTCAGCACCTCACTCACTTAAAATCACTGTAAAAATTCCGCCTGCCAAAAAATAAAACCCGTTAATACCCGCCCACTCGACCCTTCGGCTGCGTTCCGGGCAGGTTGTTTCCACTCAAGCAGGCTCTAAACAAAAGCTTGACCAAGCTTATTTATACCAAATTGTCCATCTTCCAGTCAAGAGGAAATTTTGCAAGCAGGATGTTACACATCAGCACAAGGTTAATCCAGCTATTTTGGAAGTGCCGATTTTATTTCGTCTATCGTTACTCCAAGCGTTGCTTTGGCAATGGTATCGAGGTCGGTTTCAGGGCCTTGCAGATGATAGGTACGATGAATATGGGATATCGCCTCGTCCGGTTTTAAGGCCGCCGCCGGGGATGATGTTTCAAGTTCATAAAACGGCCCCATCGGTTTTGCGCCCGGTTCAGGAGGACCATCGTTGTACGAATTAACAACGTCACCTTTATACGGTTCTTTCTGAAGCTCCCACATTGAGTTTACATAATCAGCGGCAGTCTGAGGTTTGTTATACTGGACAATTGTCAGGACTTTATTGACTGCATCATAACTGCCGGCTATCGGCCTGGCACGTTGGGGCGAAAGACCTATCTTACTGCGGTATTGTCCATCACCGCTAAAGAACATCACACCGTCCTTAACAACCAGCCGATTCGCAGGAACCTTCCCGAAATAGGCATCGTTCACGATGGGGCCAAGCTCATCCTCCGTGCCCACATTGAACGGGACGACAATCGTGGTTGCAGGCGAAGGATTGAACATGCCAAGTATCCAGATTGAGAGCAGTCCGGTTTCTTTTTCCCAGGCCTTTGTGCCTGTGTTGGTCATCGTGTTTTTTGATTCAAAAGCAACTATTTTAACTGTTTTGGCCAGCGTTATTCCCAGCGCATCGAGCGCTTCGCTCCGTTCGAGAACTCGTATTTCACGGTCCACCCGAAGGTTAAAAATAGTGCGCGAGTAGTTCTCTAACTGCATATCTTTTTTTAGAACTGCATGGTTCTTGGATTTGGAAACAAGCTCAAATGGTTCTGTATCAATGGGTGCCGGGGTAAACCAATGCTCGAGGTCGAACGGCACATCTTTCTTGAAAAATATCGAAAATTGTCCACCCTCAGGCCCAATCCAGAAACGGTCTTCACCCCCATAAACATTGATGTGCTCGACCGTCTTGCCGGAAGCGATTAGCTCGCGGTTAATCCAGCCAAAGCTCAACCCCTCCGTTCCCTCCGCAGTACTGGTCATTGCCCGTCCCTGCAGCGTGGGCAAAACAGCCACCTGGCTGTCGCCGGAGGTGTCTGATAAAATCACTACGTCGGTATATTTCTTAAGGAATGCCAGGTCGTCGCCAAATGTCTTTTTTGCCATCTCCGTCTTTTCCTCCAGACAGCCTGCTAAAGTCGCAACACATATCAGAACAATCAACAATTTTACATATCTCATTGTTTGCCTCCCTACTTATTCCGTTCTTTCGCTATAAACGCCAAGCCCTCCCCGAAACGAACCTTAACTTAAAACGCTTTTTTTTGAGTTCTTATAATAAAACACTCTGAGATACAGGTCAAGCTGCAAAATAACTGTTTTCTCAAGCGATTCGAGGATTAAATGGACTTGAAATTTACTCACCTGG
>JABAOH010000526.1_pt5 | contig 25224 bp, 25 predicted proteins | sample 7062181 | NCBI WGS metagenome assembly JABAOH01 (sample SAMN14538630, study PRJNA623070) | marine sediment metagenome | biome: marine biome [ENVO:00000428]; feature: marine pelagic biome [ENVO:01000023]; material: deep marine sediment [ENVO:00002113]; isolation source: pool of 5 deep marine... | reverse complement strand
GAAGTTTCCAGTGCCAAAGAAGCGAAACTGGCATTAGAAACACTAGAACTGGGCGCTGATGGGGTAGTGTTGAAAACTTCTGATCTCGATGAACTTATGGAAACAGCGGTTGTGGCCAAGAAGGAAGTTTCCAAAGTTGATTTGGTGGCTGTCAAGATTATTGAACTCAAAGAGATTGGAATCGGGGCTAGGGTCTGCATTGACACATGTGACCTCATGAAGTCGGGTGAGGGAATTCTTGTGGGATGCCAATCATCTGGTTTGTTCCTTGTTCAAGCAGAGGTTCATGAGAGCCCGTATGTGGAAACGCGCCCCTTCAGAGTCAACGCCGGACCCATATCACTATACACCCTTTCTTCACCTAATCGGACAAGATATCTTTCAGAATTGAAGGCAGGGGATGAAGTCCTCATAGTTGACAGGAGAGGAAAAACCAGGTCAACGAGTGTGGCGCGAGTAAAAATCGAGTGGAGACCCATGGTTCTCGTCGTAGCGGAATACGAGGGAAAAAGGATAAAGACGATCGTTCAGAACGCTGAAACCATAAGACTGGTAACCCCCCAAGGTTCTAAATCGGTTGTGAAACTGGAAACAGGCGACATACTCTTAGCGCATGTGGTTGAGGGAGGAAGGCATTTCGGGACTTTGGTAAAAGAAGAAACAGTGATAGAGCGTTGACAATCAAAATCTGTGTCTCTGTTCCACCTCAAACAGTTATCGAAGCCTTGGCCCTGATCGAAAAAGCTGAGAGCCTACATGCAGATTTCATTGAAGTTAGGCTGGATAGCCTCAAAAAACATGACCAATTAGCCGATATTGCACACTGTAGCGACAAACCTCTGATAGCCACAAATAGGTCTAAAATGTACCAAGGAAAATTCTTGGGAGACGAAACAGAACGCAAAGAGATCTTGATAGACGCAGCTATAAGCGGCTTTGAATACGTGGACATAGAATTGTCCACTCCCAACCTGAAGGATATTGTCAACCACTTGCGTGAGATAGGTACAAAACCGATAGTATCCTTCCACGATCTTAAGGAAACTCCAAGCTCGCCGCAACTGAACAAGATTCTTAAGAATGAGATTGCAGGCGGAGCGGATGTCTGCAAAATTGTAACTATGGCTAGATCCATCGAGGACAACTTAAAGGTGTTAAACTTCGTGTCCAAGGCTTGTGATTGTGCAAAGATTATTTGCTTTGCGATGGGCGAGCTTGGCAAACCCTCTAGGCTTCTATCTCCGGTTTTTGGCGCTTTTTTCACTATAGCTTCTCTCGAAAGTGGAATAAAAACGGCAAAGGGGCAACTCACAATCCAAGAAATGAGAAATGCTTACGCGGCTTTGGGGCTGAAGTAGAATGAAAATTTCTGGGCGAACAAGGGTTTGCGGCATCATTGGAGACCCTGTAGGGCATTCGCTAAGTCCTGTAATGCAAAATGCTGCTTTTGAAGAATTGAACCTTGACTTGGTCTACGTAGCTTTCAGAGTAAGAAGAGAAGAATTAAGAGGAGCAATAATCGGCGTAAAAAACCTAGATCTTCTCGGGTTAAACGTCACTATGCCCCACAAGAACACTGTCCTGAAGCAGCTGGATGAAATAGACTCGACGGCAAGGTCCATTGGTGCGGTGAATACAATTCTAAACGATGATGGTAGGCTTATTGGATATAACACCGATGGTGGCGGCGCGTTGAAAGCTCTGAAAGAAAATGGCATAACTCTAAAGGGAAAGAAACTACTTCTACTGGGAGCAGGAGGCACGGCAAAAGCCATAGCTTTCCACGCGGCACACGAAGTGGAAGAACTTATAATTCTTAATAGAACTTCTCGGAAAGCAAAAAAGTTGGCAGAAATTTTACGAAAAGGATCCAGCAAGAAAATTGATGGCTTTGGTCTTTCGCCAGGAACTATATGCGAAGAGCTGAAAGATACTAATATATTGATTAACGCAACCTCTGTTGGCATGCATCCGGATGTTGATCAAAGTCTAGTTTCCTCAAGTTTGTTGAACTCTGATCTTTGCGTGATGGATATAGTCTACGACCCTCTAGAAACCAAGCTTGCAAAAGACGCGAAGGCTGTGGGAGCCAAAGTTGTATCTGGCATTGAAATGCTTGTTTATCAAGGTGCTTTCTCCTTTGAAATTTGGACCAATCAACCTGCTCCAGTTGAAGTGATGAAACAGGCTGTCTTGAACAAGCTCTCGGGTTAGGTGTCCACCATTGAACGGAGAAGCTGAAGCAAAATCCCATGGAGCAGCCACAATAATAAATGCCATAGCGACAGGCAAGGGAGCAGCCATCGGAGTGGATTTGTGGACAAAGGCGAGAGTCAAAGTAACAGATGAACCCAATATTATTGAGAGCGTGATTACGTCAGATCCCACAGAAGATCCAGTTCTTGTTGAAAAGACAGTAGGAAAGGTTCTCAAATATTTCAATCTTGAAAGAAAGTTTGGCGCTAAAGTTGAAACCTGGTCAAACATTCCTATAGCAAGAGGATTGAAAAGTAGTAGTGCAGCGGGAAATGCCGTAGCCTTGGCTACGGTGGCTGCCCTAAAAAAACATCTGGACGATATAACAATCGTGAGTATTGGTGTAGATGGTGCAATTGATGCAAATGTTACAATAACAGGCGCCTTCGACGATGCTTGCGCTTCTTATTTTGGAGGAGTCGTAGTCACAGACAACTTGAAAAGAAAAATAATTAAACGCTTTGGAGTATCTGAAGATTTGGCTGTCTTGTTCTATGTTCCTCCTAAAAAGTTTTATACTATTAGTTCGGACCTAAATCGAATGAAGAGCTTGGCTTCGCTCGTCAAAATAGCTTACAAAGAAGTTCTGAAGGGTAACTATTGGGCAGCGCTAACTCTAAACGGTTTGATTTATTCTTCAACATTAGGGTACGACCCGTGTATAGCGATAGATGCTTTGATGGAAGGCGCCGTAGCTGCAGGATTGTCCGGCACTGGTCCCGCGATTACAGCCATCGTTCCTCATGAGAGAATTGATTCTGTAAAAAACGCTTGGCTGAAATTTGAGGGAGAAATTTTGGAAGCGCGGATTAACCACAATAAAGCGAAAGTTGTAGGATGATTATATTGGTAGACACTATCATTAGAAAAAGTAGCCATCTGGAAGGTGAGGTTTCAGCTCCTCCATCCAAAGCCTATACGCACAGAACACTGATAGCTGCATTATTGTCAAACGGGACCTCAAAAATCGCGAATCCTCTTTTTTCAGATGACACCAAAGCGACCTTACGTGCTATAGAAGCCTTTGGAGCTGAAATAGAACTGCTGGAGAATTGTTGGACTGTTAAGGGAGTAGAGTTGCCTAGGACTCCAAAGACGCCGATAAATTGTGGAGAGTCTGGGGCTACTCTTCGTTTTATGATACCTGTTGCCGCCCTTGCCTCCGGGCCTTCGATCTTCACTTTTGGATCGTCCCTTGAAAGGAGACCAGTACTCCCTCTTCTCCAGAGCCTCAAACAGATGGAGGTCGAATCTAACCTGCATCTGAAAGAAGGAGGTTCATCTGTCAGAGTTCGTGGAGGAGGAATCAGAGGAGGCAAGACATCAATAAGGGGAGACATAAGTTCCCAATTCATCTCTGGGCTTTTGTTTGCTTGTCCAAAGGCAAAGGAGGACACGGAAATAACTGTCACTACCTCTCTAGAGTCGAGAAGCTATGTTCAAATGACTATAGAAGTTCTCAATAAATATGGGATTGGAGTCAATTCATCACATGACTTGACGCGGCTGAATATTCCTTCCAACCAAAATTATAATCCATGCAAAAATGAAATTCCGGGAGACTTTTCCTCTGCAGCCTTTCTCCTAGCAGCCGCAGTAATAACGTCTTCAAAGGTGAAAGTGAAAAACCTTGATCTCCATTCAACTCAAGGGGATAAGGCGATATTAAACATACTGGAGAAGATGGGGTCGAAAGTGATGGTTGGCGATGGGTTCGTAGAAGTCGAGGGAGGTCAACCCATTGCAGTTAACGTTGACGTAAGGGACATACCGGACCTAGTTCCAGTTTGCGCTGTTCTCGCGTGCTATTCAAAAGGAACATCAAAAATATACAACGCTAAGAGACTTAGATACAAAGAATCTAATAGACTTGGGTCCCTTCACACTGAACTGAAAAAGATGGGGGCAGAAGTAATAGTAAATGAAGACAGCTTAATAATAAGAGGCCCATGCACTATGCATGGAACAACTATTGTTTCCCATAACGACCATAGAGTTGCCATGGCCTGCGCCGTTGCCGCCTTAGGAGCAGATGGTGAAACGAAAATACAAAATTCAGAGTGTGTCAATAAATCTTATCCGAAGTTCTTTAATGATTTACATTTGTTAGGAGCGAATGTTGTTGGAGGGTAACTCGATAGGGAAAAGATTCGTCATAACCTGCTTTGGTGAAAGTCACGGCAGATGCGTTGGAGTCACCATAGACGGCTGTCCAGCAGGTCTTCCACTGACCGAACAAGACATTCAACGAGATCTAAACCAAAGAATACCGCCCCACATGGAGATCGTCTCCGCAAGAAGAGAAAAAGATATCGTTGAAATTCTATCCGGAATCTTCAACGGTTACACAACTGGCGCCCCAATCTGCACCTTGGTATGGAATGAAGAAGCAATCTCCAGCGAGTACGACCTAATAAAAGACATACCTAGACCTGGACATGCTGACTACCCTGCCCGAATAAAATATGGAAGCTTCAACGACTATCGTGGCGGGGGAAGATTTTCGGGCAGAATCACAGTGGCTTTTGTCATGGCCGGTTCCCTAGCGAAGAAACTGCTAGGTTTCGTTGGAGTTGAAGTTCTTGCGTATGCGACAGAAATAGGTAATGTGAGACTAGTATCAACACCAACCCTTGACGAAATTCGGAAAAACACTTACAAAACCGCGGTTAGGTGTCCAGATCTAGAGATCGCAAGAGAAATGGAGAAAGCAATTTTGAAGGCAAAAAAGGAAGGAGATAGTTTAGGAGGAATCGTTGAGTGCATTGTCTCCAACGTTCCAGTCGGGATAGGTGAACCGCTTTTCGACTGCTTAGACGCTGACATCGCCAAGACGCTTTTCAATGTTCCAGCTGTCAAAGGAGTTGAATTTGGCGCTGGCTTCAAGGCTGCTCAATTGAAGGGTTCAGAAAACAATGATCCATATGTAATACGGCAAGAAAAAATTGTGACCTTAACGAACAATGCTGGCGGAATCTTGGGAGGACTCTCATCAGGAATGCCGATTTTGGTTAGAGCTGCCATAAAACCAACGCCCTCGATTCGAAAAGAACAAAGGACGGTTGATTTATTGAAGATGGAGGAAACGCTGATTCAAATTAAGGGCAGACATGACCCTTGCATCGTGCCCAAGGCAGTTCCAGTTATCGAATCTGCAGTTGCCACCGTTTTAGTCGACCACATGCTTCGAGCAGGTTTCATTCCACAAGTTTTGGGAGGCTAGAAATAGCTTGGAGCGAATCTTAGCTTTGCGGAAAAAGGTTGATGAAGTCGACGAGCAGATTCTGTGTTGTCTTAGAGAAAGGATAGAAATCTGCAAGGTCATCGGAGCTGTCAAAAGAAAACATGGAATTCCCGTTAGGGATTCCCGAAGAGAAGGTGATGTGTACTCTAATGTTTTTAGGAAAGCGTCCAAATTGGGGCTCAATATAGATGAAGTTAAAGCCATCTATCAAAAAATAATGGAAATGAGTGCAAACGCCCAAAAAATTGACACAAAAACTCAGGGTAGTATAACTTAATAACTCTGAAAAAACAGACTTCGGTAGTTTAGGTCTTTCTAGTGGAGGCTGAAGAAGATGCTGTACGAAATAAACGAAAAATCAATAAAGCTTCAGAATGAAGGAAAAAAGATAATAAAATTCAACCTAGGAGATCCAGATCAGCCTACACCCAAAGCAATAGTTGAAGCAGCTCTCGAAGCAATGAACCAAGGAAAGACCAAATACGCTTCCTCTGCCGGCGAGAAGAGACTTAGAGAAGAATTGGCAGGCATTCATAATGTTTCACCGGATAATATTGTAATTACCTCGGGATCAAAATGGGCGATTTTCTCACTGATGTTTCTCTTGTTGAAAAATGGAGGTAACGTTGTCATTCCAACCCCTCACTGGACTACCTACGAATTGGCTGCAAAAAGTCTTGGAGCGGAAATAAGATTCTTAAGGACGGACCTTGATTCAGACTGGAAAATCGACTGTGAAAAACTTAGGAAACTGGTAGACCAAAAGACAAGACTGATAATATTAAATAACCCTAACAATCCCACCAGCAAAGTCTTCGATCAAGAAGTACTTGCAGAAATACTTCAGATAGCAAACAGTGAAGGAAGCACAATTCTTTCAGATGAAGTGTATTCTGACATAAGTTTCGTTAAAATAAAGAGTATTTTGGATCTCGACGACCAACACGTGATAGTAAAAAGTTTTTCTAAAACATTTGCGATGTCCGGATGGAGAATTGGCTACGTCATTGTAAAAAAGGAGTTGGCAGAAAAAATGGTGAAACTGAACCAGATAACATTGACAAACGTCCCAGTTTTCGTCCAATACGCTGCTTTAAAGGCATTGGAATTAAGACTTACTATTGCTAGCCAAATTAGAGAGGATTACCGGAGAAGAGCAGAGTTAGCATGTAATATTCTTTCGAAAACAAAGATTCGATTTTCCAGACCAGACGCACCCTTCTACGTTTTTCCGAAATACGACAAGCTTGATTCTGAGAGTTTCGCATTAAATCTTCTTGATAACGGAGTGGCTATAGCTCCTGGCACCGCCTTTGGAGATTACCGGGAACATTTTAGAATAGCTTTGACCGTGCCAAAGGAAGAAATTAAATCAGGATTACAAAAAATCTGTGAGGCGCTAGAATGAAAACGGCGATTATAGGTGCCGGGAAAATGGGGCGATGGTTTACAAGGTTCTTTCTAGAGGAAGGGGATTCTGTGGTAGTCTCGAGTAGAAGCAAAGAAAAATTATTGAAGATCAGAGATGACTTCGGGGTTGAAATCACTGACAACGTGAATGCTGTCAAGAATGCTGATAGAGTCTTAATATGTGTTCCTTTGGAAAATGTTGAGATGGTTGTGAAAGAGATTCGTTCTCATGTACGCTCGGACCAGGTTGTTATGGATATTTGTTCAATTAAAGAGGGACCGGTCAAAACGATGCACGAATACATAAAGACTGGCATAACCTTGGGAACACATCCGGTGTTTGGTCCTGGCGCAAAAAGCATCGAAAATCAGAATTTTGTACTTACGCCAATCAATGATGAAGAAAAACAGTTTGCGGAGAATTTCAAGCATTGGCTGGAGAAAAAAAAGGCAAATGTGTATATAATGTCTCCTAGAGAGCACGACGAAATAATGTCAGTCGTCCTGGGATTTCCTCACTTTATCGGTTTGGTTATTTGCGACACTTTACTTGACCACTCTAAATTTCTTGAAACGGAAAAGGTTTCCGGAGCTAGTTATAAGATGTTATTGACATTGGCGGAAGCTATTGCGTCTGAAGAAACAGGGTTCTACACAAGCCTTCAAATGAATCTACCTGAAATAGAAAAGATTGAGGAATTGTTTTTAGAGAAAACTGAGGAATGGCTCGACATAGTGAAGCGAAAGGACATAGCATCGTTTGCCAGAAAAATGGCACTGGTTAAGAAGAGGTTGAGGAAGGTAAATCCCAATTACGAGCGGGCCTACGAAGTCATGCATAAACTTTTAGGTACCGCTAAAAGTTGAATTTGGATTCCTTGATGGCCGCTTTGTATGACCCCAGAATCTTTACGAAAAGTGTTTTGTCTCTAATACTTTCCAGTGCTTCTCGACATTTTTCTTCGTTCCTATGACCGTCGAAATCTAGATAGAAGTTGTACTCCCAAGGTGTTCGTTTCGTCGGTCTGGATTCGATCTTTGTCAAGTTTATTTCTCTGATAGCAAACTCCCTAAGAACCGCATGTAACGTTCCTGGAATAGATTTAACTGAAAAAATTATGGATGTCTTATTTCCATCCGAATGCGGAGTGTCTTGTTTTGACAGAACAAAGAATCTTGTGTAATTATTTGGAGTATCTCCAATCTCTTTAGAGAGGATTTTCATGTTGTAGATCTCTGCTGCTCTTTTGCTCGCTATAGCGCCAGCATCCATCAACCCTTCCTCTTTTATCATCTTTACACTGCCTGCGGTGTCAAAGGTTGAGATAAGCCTGCATCCCAATTGTTCTAAGAAGTTTCTGCATTGAGCTAAGGCTTGCGGATGGGAGTAAACTGTTTTGATCGAATCTAACTGAGTTCCGGGATGGGCTATAAGGCAATGGGCGATCTTTAGGATTATTTCACCACACACTTTTAGATCGTATTCTAGGAATAGGTCATAGGTCTGGTTTACACTTCCTTCTATGGAGTTCTCGATTGGAACTACTCCATGCCGCGTTTCTTCTTTTTTCACGCTTTTGAAGACTTCTGATAAGCTTCTACAGGGTTTGACTTCCGCTGAGGAGCCGAAAAAAAGGTAGACAGCACTTTCACTATATGCTCCTATTTCACCTTGAAAGGCAACCTTCATGATACATTCTCCGTTTCTTTTCAGGTTCTCAGTTATTGGCTTGCCATCTAATTTGTCTTTCTTATAGATTTGGGATAATATTCACTTTTCAAGACAAGATTTCGTAAGCCTTTGGACTGGTTAAAAAATGAAAAATTTCCTTGGCACAATTAATTGGTTTGTTCTTTTGATCATCTTTGACCTAACAGCCCAAATTTTAACTCTACCAACTTCTGGGACAACAAGATAATGGAGTCTAGTGAAGGGTTATCGCATAAGGTGGTATGCCAAATCCTATGGGAAAATCTAAACTTTCATAGAATTTGGAGAAGTTTAATCAACAGAGGTCACATTTTCCTTCAATCGTTAGTTGGTGAAATGTCACTTGAGAGAAAACTGCAGCTCTTTCTAAAAAATCATTCTATCTCTGAATTTTTTGCCCTACGCTTTTCCTGTAGTTCACGCAACTTTAACAAAGCCTTTCGATACACCTGAATGCTAGCCAAATATTCCTGAAGGTCGATATGTTCGTCAGGGGTGTGGTCAAGACGAGAGTCACCGGGGCCATACGTAACTACGGGTATTTTCAAGGCATTGCCAAGAACGTTCATGTCTCCAGTTCCCGTCTTCCTTGAGAAAGAAGCGTAGTTAAGAGTTGTTTTTCTAATAGCCCAAGCCAGAGCTCGAACAAGAACTGACCTTCGATCAGCTTCAAAGGCACTAGTTACCTCTTTCATCTCCACTTTAACGGAAACTTTCGGATTAGTAGCCTGATATCGCTCAATTCTGTTTTTGACCTCATTGAAAACCTGTTCAGGAGTGAATTGTGGTGGAATTCGAAGTTGAACGTAAATATCGCATTTTGAAGGGACCATGGAAGAAGAGTTGCCTCCATTTATTTTGGTCAGACATGAGGTTATGGAGTAAAAGCGGCTTCCCAACTTCTCTTCACGCAAATGGAGCTTTCGAATTTGCCTCCAAAGTTCCATAGCCTTATCAATCGCGTTGTCAAATAACCATGGGGCAGCTGAATGCCCTGAGGGAGTCTCGCAAGTTATTTTTATGTTCAAAATTCCCTTATACCCAAAAACTATTTTTCCGATGCCGCTTGGCTCTCCAAATATGGCATAATCTGGTTTAATTCCTTCGTTTATGAAATGTTTAATTCCTCTACCTGACCCTTCTTCATCAACCACGCCCACGATAAGAATTCTGCCTGGAAAGTTTTCCTTGGCAAGACCTGATGCGCCTACTATCATTGCAGCTAGAGGCCCCTTTGCATCTACGGCTCCTCTGCCATACAGATTATTGCCTTCTACCCGGACCGGAATGTAGCCCTCAACTGTATCCATATGTCCGCATAACAGAATAACCGGTTTTCCTTGACCGATTTCGCCGATTACATTTCCAACCTCATCCTTACGAACATGAAAACACAGATTCTCCATTTCCTTGAGGAGGAAGTTGGAGATTTCTTCTTCCCCACCAGAAGGGCTGTAAATCTCCAACATTCTAGTTAGAAGAGTAACCGAATACTCGCTCATTCTTTCTTTTCCCCCATAACCGCGTCAAGGACGGCAATTGCTCTGTCAATATGTTCCTTTTCAATAACTAACGGTGGTAAGAATCGCAGAATATTTCTACCAGCGTCCAGGACGAGGACCCCTCGCTCCATAGATTTTAGAATTATGTTCAAAACGTCGAATCTAAATTCCATTCCAATCATAAGACCCAGTCCACGAACCTCTCTAACAACTCTGTATTTAGCCTGCAAATCCTCTAGCTTTTCCTTAAAGTATCTTCCTAGAGTGGCCGCCCTTTCTGGAAGCTTTTCCTCAACCAAAACGTCTATAGCAGCACAAGCAGCCGCGCAGACCAAGGGATTTCCGCCGAAGGTGGTTGAATGTTCCCCAACCTTTAGGGAAGACATGACATCTTCTTCCGCAATTGCCATGCCTATGGGAAGCCCTCCCGCAACCGATTTTGCGAGGCATAGAATATCTGGAGTAACATTCCAATGTTCAAACGCAAAGAACTTTCCAGTACGGCCAAATCCTGTTTGAACTTCATCAAAGATCAGAAGAACACCGGTCTCATTACAAATTTCTCTTAGACCCGAAAGAAAATCTTTCGGAGGAACTCTAATTCCACCTTCCCCTCGAATTGGTTCCACGAGTATAGCAGCAGTTTTTTCCGTAATCGCCGCCCTCACCTTTTCGAGATTGTCTGGAGGAACATGTCTAAAATCAGGAACTAGAGGTTTGAAGGGCTCACGGTATTTCTTATCCCATGTTGCGGACAAAGCGCCCATGGTTTTCCCGTGAAAGGCGCCCATCATAGCAATTATTTCAGGCTTGCCGGAGAATTTGCGGGCTACTTTGATGGCGCATTCAACTGCTTCCGCGCCGCTGTTAGCGAGAAAAACTTTGTTGAGACTTTTTGGTGTTATTTGGGTAATCTTTTGCAAGAGCTTTGACCTGATGTCGTTATAGAATGATGAGTGACAGGAAATTAGGATTTCTACCTGTTTTTTTACCGCATTTACAACTTTCGAGTGGGAATGGCCAACTACACAGACTCCGTAACTGCCGGTGCAGTCGATGTATTCTTTGCCGTTTATATCCCAGACTAGGGCTCCTTTTCCCCTAGTAAGGATTAACGGTCTTTTGGCGTAGACGTTTGCCATAAGTTTCTCTTCAAGGTCTATGATTTCTTTCTCATTCACGGCTTATCACGGTACCACATTCGTTTTTCAGCGAAGAGGAGATTGGCAACTTTTCGAGTCCGGGGGATATTAAGACTTGGCCTACGCCTTGGTTCAGGGCTTCCATAGCTGCATAGACTTTGGTAATCATGCCCCGTCCAATCTTAGGTAGGATTTCCTTTACCTCAGAAAGACTCAGCTTTTGAACCAGCTTTCCGTCTAGGATCAAGCCCTTTACATCTGTTAGAAGAATGAGTCGATCTGCTTTTAGGGCTCCAGCAACGTAGGCTGCTGTTCTGTCTCCATCCAAATTAAGGGGTTCAAATTCTTCGCCCATGGCAATCGGCGCTATGACAGGAACATAATCATTGTCGATGAGAAGCCGTAATAAAGGAACATTGACTTCGCTTATCTTCCCAGTATATCCTCCATCAATAACTCTTTTTCTTCCTCGCTCATCAACAATGACTAGACGCTTTTTCCGTTTCGCTCGCATGAGGAGCCCATCTAAGCCAGAGAGCCCCACACCCGCTATGCCTTGCCTCTGAAGGATTGAAACGATCTTCTTGTTGATACTTCCAGCCATGACCATCGTAAATATCTCGATGGTTTCCTTGTCGGTGTATCGACTGCTGAAACCGTCTGGTGAAACTACAAACTCCTGTTTCTTGCCCATTTTGGACGCTATTTTAGTGACTTCTTTTCCTCCACCGTGAACAAGAACGATGTGGTTTTTGGAAAGAACATTTTTTATGTCGGACACAAGTTCGGAAGCAACTCCTTCTAGTATGCTTCCACCTACCTTCACTACGATTAACATCGTCGTCACATCGGATGAAAACCCATGCTTTCTAACCCGGTTTTTTCGTCAACGCCTAGAAGAACGTTTAAGCATTGGACTCCTTGACCAGCTGCCCCCTTCAGAATGTTGTCTATTGCCGATAATATTATGAGGCGATTTGCGCGGGGGTCAAGTTCAAAGCCGATGTCGCAGAAGTTTGTTCCTAGTACAATCTTAGGGTCAGGCAACCGATATGGTCCTTTCTTGTATCTCACGAAGCGTATGAATGGTTCATGTTGGTAGTTTGAACGATAAATCTTCCAAACCTCTTTTATTGTTAAGGGTTTCGTGAGGAAAACGTGAATGGTTGCGAGAATGCCGCGAACTATGTTAACTGCGTGAGGAGAAAAAGAAATTATGACGGGTTCTTTTGTAAGAAGGTTGAGTTCTTGTTCCATTTCCGCAATATGCCTATGCTCCACCGTTTTGTAAGGCCTTACTCCTCCAAATCTTTCGGGGTGATGAGATGAAAGGGAAGGATTTCTGCCTGCACCTGAAGAACCGATTTTTGCGTCAACAACAATTCTGTCTTTTTCTATAACGTTGGCCTTCACTATTGGGGCTAATCCGAGAATGGTTGCAATTGCCATACATCCTGGACACGCTATGAGGCGGGCTTTCTTTATTTCTTGACGATGAAGCTCGGTTGAACCATAGACTGCTTCTTTTAATAACTTTGGATGAGAATGTTCCCAACCGTACCATTTAATATAATCAGCAGGGTTTTTCAAGCGAAAATCTGCGCTCATATCAATAACCTTTAGCTCCATTTCGAGCAATGTAGGAACCAGATTTACTGAACTGCCATGGGGCGTCGCCATGAACACTAGGTCGCAATTCTTTGCGATGCCAGAAGAATCTAGGGAAAGAAACTTCAGTTGCGTTGCTCCTCTGAGGTTTGGATGAACATTGAAAACATATTGACCTGCATATTTACGGGAAACAACTGTTGTTACCTCTACTTCTGGATGGGAAAGTAGAAGGCGTAGAAGTTCTCCACCAACGTATCCTGAGCCTCCGATTATTCCTACTCTCATTTCTCTCTTCATTCTCCATAATCAGATTCGATAATACTCTGAGCTCCTTTAAGTAACGGCACCGCCAAATTGATCCCCGCAGCCAATCTTGTTTGTTCCCAGAATTCGGGGCAAGCGTTTGCTTCATGGAACATGATTTTATACCTATTTCTCTCGATACTTTCTTCAATTATTTTCTTAATGTTCCCATATGCTTCTTGGCTTTTGTAATTCTGAAAAGCTTCTTCCAGTTTTTTGTTCCAACTTGAAAAGTCCCTCTTTTTGGTTTTGTAACGCTTAGTCGTTTTTACTGCATCGAATGATGATTCCAGTTTTTTAAACTCTGCCTTGACGTATTCATCGTCACAAATTTTCTCTTCACCAATGTCAATCATCGCATCGAAGGCCAAAAGCCAAGCCTTACTTTTTTTTCCAATGGCTTTGCCACACTTAACCGCTAGATCCCTAATGTGGGGCGGCAAGTTAACGCCAAATACCATGTTACCGAGGAATGTGTTTGTTCTAAAGTCTTTAAATCCCGCCCTTGCCAATGCAGTTGGATGACACTTTGGTGCCTTCTTATTTTCTTTTGTAACTATTATTCTCAAGTCATAGAACCATTTTTGAATAAATTTTTGAGCGAGAACACCCACTGGATTTGTTATTGACGGTTCGGTTTCTCTCAGAATTGTTAAAAGATCGTTTCGTTTTCTGGCGAGTCTAACATCTTTTCCGTGGGTGCCAGCGTCTGGTTTAATTACAATGCTTCCATTACCGATTTCCTGTTGCATTAGATCAGCGATTTCTTCCTCGTTATGGATCTCGCCTCCACCAATCATAGGTTCATGGGGATCACATGGAACGTAAACTGTTTGAGGAATTTCGATTCCCATCTTCCAGAAAAGAAGGAGAGTCCTTAATTTGCTGAAGCAAATGTATTCGACGGCCAAAGGATTTATCACACTTTTGCCGAAGGCTTCTAGTATGTTTACTGCGAAGAATCTCCGATTTTTACTCTGCGCTCTGTTTAGTATCACAGTTACATCTTTGATGACCTTGGAATAATCCTCTCCCTTGCTTCTGACGCTATATCTGTCTTTGTTCAAGCGAACTGCAACCTTACGGAAGGGAATATACGCAAGGTTTATTCCCATCTCTTCTGCGGTTACTTTTATTCCCATTTCATCGGTTTCGGAACGTTCATACAGAATTCCGATGCTCATCTGTTTTCTTACATCCTATTTCCAAATTTTCATTCAAATATCGGTTTTCTCTCTCAACCCCTGTTTTGGATGAGCGAATGTTAATAAAGAAAAGATGGGTTATTCTCCCCAGTCTTCCCCTTCAATTCCCAGTTCTTGGAGTTCCACAGATTCTCCCTGTATCTGTTTCACTTCGAGTTCGAGTCCACAGCTGGGGCAGGTCAGAATTTCTCCTTGCAGTATGTCTTCTGGGATTTCAAGTTCCATGTCGCAATCGGGGCACTTAGCATTATTCACTGTTTCCACCTCTCGATTTGGTTGACCTCACTATAGAAATCGATGTTATTTATAAGGATTTCGGATTTTCAACTCATTATTTTTGACTAATTTCTAACAAATTATACGGAATTCGTAAATAATATGTCCGCGTAGTTAATGATGCCTTTTCCGCATTTCGGTTACTAATAACTTTATCGTCCTATTGCGTAGCTATTCTCCCCAATCTTCGCCTTCTACTACCAGTTCTTCAAGCGTTACAAAATCGCTTTTGATTTGTTTTACTTCAAATTCAAGTCCACAGCCATGGCAGGTTACGATTTCGCCTATAACGACGTTTTTCGGAATTTCAAACTCTGTGTCGCAGTCGTAGCATTGCATTCTTTCATCGTTGGTAAGGACCACCTTTTCAGTCAATGTATCAACCTCCATTAGAGCTTTCATAGTTGTCAAACCATGTTATGGATTCGGAGAACATCTCAATGCTTTTATGGGTTTCGGTCAATAATATGATAAATTGGGCAAAAGTGACCAATATGGGTCAAAATATTTGCGCGCGCGTTGTTTTTACCTAACTTATTGTTGTATACAATCTCTGATTTGGGCAAAGCGAATTACAGCAAAGTTATTCGAGCTGTCCAACGTGCTGGTTGAGTACGATTTTCGTTCCAAACAAGCTTCCAAATCTCAGAAATCGTTAAATTTTTCCGCATCTCAACTATAAAAGCGGTGGAGAAAATGGATGATACTGACAGGGAGATAATTAGAATCCTTAGAAATGATGGACGAGCCACCTATAGTGAAATTGGAAAAAGGATTGGTTTGTCCGAAGGAGCAGTTAGGAAAAGAATTAAGGCGCTAATTGATTCTGGCGTAATAAGGCGGTTCACCATAAAAGTCGGGCTTACAGAAGGCGCGGAAGCGATGGCTCTGCTTTCAATAAAACCATCCTTTCCGACATCAGACGTTTCGAAGCTATTGAAGAATTTCCGTAATGTTGAAACTGTTTACGAGACTACAGGCCAATACGACATTGCTGCCATCATATCCGGTTTGAACATAGTAGAGGTTAATGAATGCATTGAAGAAATTCGCCGAGTAGAAGGGGTTGTAAGCACGAACACGATGATTATTCTACGTAGCTGGTAGTCGAAAGCCAACGGGAATCATAGCCTCCTTCGCACCTTCGTTTAAATCATATTAGAAATCCTCTTTCACATTCGTTTATGTAACTTCAGACTTCCCTCTTCCCTACCGTAAATTCATCCAGTTTTTGTTGGTTTTCCTTTACACTTATATACATAAAAGCTCGGAATCCTTATATTTGGCACACAAACATTCTACGTAAAACTCGGAATCGAATAGTCGTGGAGAAACGAAGAGCGCATGTAGAATCAGTAAAAGTGAGTGAGGAGGAAAAATGGTATGAAGAAGAGTGTAACTCAAAAGATATTGGAAGAGCATTTAGTTGAGGGAAAATTTGAACCTGGCGAAGAGATAGCCATTAGACTGGACCAAACTTTGACACAAGATGCAACTGGAACCATGGCCTATCTTCAATTTGAGGCAATGGGAATGTCAAAGGTCAAAACTGAGCTTTCTGTGAGCTATATTGATCACAACACAATCCAAGTGGGGTTTGAGAATGCAGATGACCATCTTTACCTTCAATCAATCGCAGCCAAGTATGGCATGCTGCTGTCGAGGGCGGGAAACGGGATTTGCCATCAAGTTCACCTTGAGCGGTTTGGTAAACCAAGAAAGACATTGTTAGGATCCGATAGCCACACGCCTACTGCAGGTGGATTAGGGATGATCGGTATTGGAGCTGGAGGATTGGATATTGCTGTTGCCATGGGGGGCGAGCCATTCTATCTTACTTGCCCAAAGGTAATCAAAATAAATTTAAAGGGAAAATTAAGGCCCTGGGTCTCTGCAAAAGATGTGGTTCTAAAGGTTTTGGAAGTCTTCACCACAAAAGGCAATGTCGGTTGCGTATTTGAATATGGCGACGAAGGGGCAAAAACGCTTTCTGTTCCTGAAAGAGCAACAATAACAAACATGGGCGCGGAATGTGGAGTCACGACTTCTGTTTTTCCATCTGATGATATTACAAAACGGTTTCTAAAAATGCAAGATAGAGAAAAGGATTGGGTCGAAGTCAAGGCTGATGAAGATGCGGAATATGACAAGGTGGTTGACATTGATCTAAGCGAGATAACCCCACTTGCAGCTTTTCCACACAGCCCTGGAAACATCAAGACGGTAGAAGAGTTGCAGGGAATGAAAGTAAATCAAGTATGTATCGGAAGTTGCACAAACTCTTCCTATAAAGATCTGATGACTGTTGCAAAAATATTGAAAGGGAAGAAAGTTCATCCGTCTGTTAGCTTCGTCATTTCCCCTGGCTCAAAACAAGTAATTGAGAACCTTGCCAGGAAAGGAGCATTAGCAGATCTGTTGTCTACTGGAGCGAGAATTACAGAACCCGTCTGCGGATTCTGCATTGGAAACAGCCAGTCGCCTCAAACGAATGCTGTTTCAATTCGTACATCTAACAGAAATTTCTTTGGTCGTTCTGGAACAAAAAGTGCAGAGCTATATTTGACAAGTCCTGAAACAGCTGCTGCAGCAGTCATCACAGGGGAAATGACAGATCCGAGAGATCTTGGAATGGATTATCCTCAAGTGGAGATGCCTGAGAAATTCTATATAGATGACAGCATGATTGTCGCTCCTTCGGACACACCAGAGCAGGTTCAGATATATCGGGGTCCAAACATTGGAGAACCGCCGTCTAATCCCCCGATGCCAGCTAACATATCTGGAATCGTCACCATCAAGGTGGGAGACAAAATCACCACAGATCACATCATTCCAGCTGGGAGCAGAATGAAATACCGGTCTAACGTGCCTAAGTACTCCGAGTTTGTGTTTGAAATAATTGATGACACCTTCTACAAAAGAGCTGTGGAATATAGAGATAGAGGAAAACACAACATCATTGTAGGAGGAGTAAGTTATGGCCAAGGTTCTTCACGGGAGCACGCAGCTTTGTGCCCAATGTTTTTAGGAGTAAAAGCTGTCATCGCGAAATCTTTTGAGCGAATACATTCAGCAAACCTAATCAATTTCGGAATTATTCCCTTGACTTTCAAAACAGAATCTAACTATGACGAAATAGATTCTGGAGATGAAATCCAGATTTCCAACATTAGGAAATTGATATCCAAGAATGAGCTACTTATTGTGAAGAATCTTACAAAGGGAAAAGACTTAGAAGTAGACTATGAGCTGTCGGAAAGACAACGTAACATCCTTCTTGCTGGCGGAATGCTTTCCTACATAAAAAACAAATAGAAACGTTAGAAGGAAGTGACTGGAGGCAGAAAATTTGGCTCAAAGAGGAATACGTGAATATCATGGAAAGAAGATGATTGCAAAATATTGGTCTGAATACTTGAAAGACCTTGAAAAATATGAGGGAAAAGTAACGTTGGTTGATCCGAAAACATCTATTGACGACCTCGCCGAACATAATCCTTGGTTAAAAAAAGAAAGTTTGGTGGTCAAGCCAGATCAATTGATCGGAAAGAGAGGGAAACATAACCTCATACTTCTCAATGCCTCCTTTGAAGAGGCAAGGAAATGGATAGAGGAGCGAATGAACAAGGAGATTACAATAGGAGAGGTAACGGATAAACTCTCTCATTTTCTGGTTGAACCCTTTGTTCCCCATGACAGAAATAAGGAATATTATGTCGCCATAACCTCAAATAGAAGAGGCGATGCTATCCATTTCTCAGCTCATGGAGGAGTAGACATTGAGGAAGTTTGGGATACCGTTGTGATAATACAGGTTCCCATACTCTCTAACATTGATGATATCAAAATAAAGGAAAAACTACCCAGAGATCTCCCGGAAGAAGAAAAAGATAGGATTACCGAGTTCATCAAAGGGTTGTTCAGGTTTTATTCTGATCTTGGTTACGCCTATCTCGAAATAAATCCTCTGATAGTAACTAAGAGAGGCCTAATTCCGGTAGATACGGTTGCACGTCTGGATGACACAGCCCAATTTATGTGTGGCAAGAAGTGGGGAGACATAGAATTCCCAGCGCCTTTTGGAAGAAGACTCACCAAGGAAGAAAAATTCATTAAGGATATGGATGAAAAAAGCGGGGCTTCTTTGAAACTAACCGTGCTGAACCAAAAAGGAAGAGTCTGGACGATTGTAGCCGGCGGTGGAGCCAGCGTGGTCTACACAGACACTGTTTTTGACTTAGGTTTTAAAGACGAACTGGCAAATTATGGAGAATACAGCGGGAATCCGTCTACAGATGAGACATATCAATATACCAAGACAATCCTTGATCTCATGACAAGGGAAATAGATCCTAAAGGAAAAATCCTTCTCATCGGAGGCGGTATTGCAAATTTCACTGACGTTGCTAAGACGTTTACAGGCATAATAAAGGCTTTGAAGGAATACAGGAAGAACCTCATCGACAACAAGGTTGAAATTTATGTTCGAAGGGGTGGGCCAAACTATCAGGAAGGATTAAGAAACATGAGACAACTTGGAAGGACCCTTGGCGTTCCCGTCAAAGTATTCGGACCTGAGGCCCATATGACGTCAATAGTTCCCATGGCACTTAAGAGAAATAGAGGGTGACAAAGATAAAAATGGAAGATTACAAATTATTTGATGAAAACACGCAGGCTATTATTTTTGGATATCAGCAAAAACCTATTCAAAGGATGCTTGACTTTGACTATGCCTGTGGAAGAGAGACTCCAAGCGTTGCAGCAATCATTGACCCGACGAGAGGCGGATATCATAAATGTTTCTGGGGACCTGAAGAAATTATCCTACCAATATATACAACAATCAAAGAGGCGTCATCTAATCATCCCCAAGCTCATGTGATGATCAATTTCGCGTCGTTCAGATCGGCTTATCCCAGGACAAAAGAAGCCTTTGAAATCGACAATATACGAACAGTTGTGATCATTGCTGAAGGAATTCCTGAAAGATACACAAAAGAGCTTATCGCAATTGCGAAACAAAAAGGAAAATGGATAATTGGTCCTGCAACGGTTGGCGCCATAAAGGGAGGAGCCTTCAAAGTAGGAAATACCGGGGGCATGATTGATAACATCATAGCATCTCGTTTACACCGACCGGGAAGTGTTGCGTTTATATCAAAATCAGGGGGACTACTTAACGAATTAAACAACATCATTTCCCGAAACAGCGACGGCGTCTATGAAGGCATTGCCATTGGAGGAGATCTTTACCCAGGCAGCACTTTCATAGACCATATAATGAGATATGAAAAAGATCCAGATGCGGCCATGATCGTCCTCCTCGGCGAGGTTGGAGGCAAAGACGAATATGATGTTGTAGCCGAACTAAAAAAGGAAAAGATAACGAAACCTCTTGTGGCATGGTGCATAGGGACATGTTCAAAAATGTTTCCAACTGGTGTACAGTTTGGTCATGCCGGGGCAAAGGCAAGAACGGATTTAGAAACAGCTGACGCAAAAAATCAAGCACTGAAAAAAGCAGGCGCCATCGTTCCAGATTCCTTCGATGATCTTGGTGATAAAATAAAAAGAACTTTTGCAAAACTGGTGAAAGAAGGTAAAGTTAAGCCAAGGCCTGACAGGGAGCCACGGGCAATACCTATGGATTTCAATAAGGCCCTTGCCCAGGGTAAAATAAGGGTGGCAACCAACTTCATCAGTACAATCACTGATGAGAGAGGGGATCAACCTCTTTATGCAGGCATACCGTTAACTGATGTTATCGAAAATGGCTATGGAATTGGCGGAGTCATTGGTCTTCTGTGGTTTAAGAAAAAATTTCCAAATTGGGCTAGAGGTTTTATTGAACTGGTTTTGCAAATAGTAGCTGATCATGGTCCCGCAGTATCAGGTGCCCACAACGCCATTATAGCTGCGAGAGCGGGAAAGGATCTAATATCCTCCTTAGTAAGCGGTCTCCTAACAATTGGCCCACGATTCGGAGGAGCAATTGATGGAGCAGCCTATTGGTTTAAAAAGTTTCATGACGAGAAGAAGGATCCAGATGAGATGGTTGGCGAGATGAAAGCAATGAACATTCTAATCCCTGGAATTGGCCATCGGGTTAAGTCAGTGATAAACCCAGATAAAAGAGTAGAGATGCTTAAAGAATATGCAGGAAAGAATTTCCTAAAAACCGAATACTTGGATTTCGCTCTGAAAGTTGAAAAAATAACCACTGCAAAAAGAGATAATCTAATTTTAAACGTGGATGGATGCGTAGGAATTCTTTTCCTTGACCTGCTAAACAGCATAGGTTTCTCAAAGAAGGAAATCAGCGGCATCATAGAAACCGGAGCTTTAAATGGGCTATTTGTGCTCGGCCGCAGCATCGGCTTCATGGGTCATATTTTGGATCAAAAACGCCTTAAAACAGGGCTGTATCGGCACCCGTGGCACGACATTCTTTATTTATCTCCGAAGAAAGAAGAATTAGAAGAAGAAGCTAAAAGATGGGGAGATTAAAAATGAGAAATGAAATTGAGGAAGCAAAGGAACATTTTGGAAAGCTATTGGAAGAACAGCTTGAAAGAGTCGAACGCATGAAAAAAGCAGAGGATTGGATAGACTATACCAAAACAAAACCAATAATATTAGGAATCATTGGTGGAGATGGAATTGGCCCATACATTGCCAAGGAAGCAAAACGCATTCTAGAATTTCTGATGAAAGAAGAGCTTGAAAACGGGAAGATTGAATTCAGAGTAATTGAGGGATTGACAATTGAGAACCGCGCGAAAGTCATGAAGGCGATTCCTGATGATATTTTGGAAGAGATCAAAAAATGTCACGTCATACTTAAGGGCCCACTGTACACTCCTAAGAAGGGGGACGAATGGCCGAATATTGAGAGCGCGAACATTGTAATGCGGCGAGAACTTGATTTGTTTGCAAACGTGAGACCAGTAAAAGTTCCCAAGGAAGGGATAGACTGGATATTCTTCAGGGAGAATACAGAGGGGGCATACATACTTGGAGGGAAAGGTGTGAATGTTACTAATGATCTTGCCATTGACTTTAAGGTCATAACAAGCCAAGGTTCTGAAAGAATAATTCGAATGGCATTCGATTATGCCAAGAGAAACAGAATCAACAAGGTAACAGTCGTGACAAAGGCAAATGTCGTGAAAACAACTGATGGAAAATTTCTCAGCATAGCCGGGCAGGTAGCTAGAGATTATCCCGAAGTGGAATGGGATGACTGGTTTATTGATATAATGACTGCCAAACTTGTGGATTCAAAGAGGAGGACGCAGTTCAGGGTAGTGGTGCTGCCAAATCTTTATGGAGACATTATAACTGATGAAGCAGCTGAATTTCAGGGAGGCGTTGGCACAGCTGGAAGTGCAAATGTTGGCAAGAGATATGCAATGTTTGAGGCGATACATGGTACAGCTCCAAGAATGGTTGAGGAAGGAAGAGCCAAGTATGCTGATCCATCTAGCATCCTGAGAGCTACTGTTATGCTCTTAAATCACATTGGTCAGGCTGATAAAGCTAAGAAACTTGAGATGGCTCTTGACATCTGTGGTCAGTATGAGAAGAAGCTTGACATAACAGGAAGATCGGATGGGGCTACTGGAGCAGAGTTTGCTGATTATGTTATGAAGACAATCAGGGATCCACAAGTAGAAAGTAAGTGGCAAAGCTATCAATAACTCCTAAATCTTGGCCATGGAGACGCCAAATAGAATTCTTTTTAAGAAAGCAAAATCGATTCGCATGCAACTTGCGGTTGTGAATCAGTCTTTTCGATTCTTCACCGTGAGTGGTTTCAGCAGTTGACTTACGGATTTTGAAAAGAATTTAATCTTTTCGTATTCTAAAGATCTAAAATTTTCGAAAGAAATATATATTCGTGCGTTTTCTATACTGTGCTAACTTGAGTTAAGATACATACTAAAGGACGGAGTGTTTGATTGGAAGAGGAATACCTTGACGAGCGGGGAGAAAAGATCTTAAGAATGTTAAAGAGACAAGGAATCCTCCCGAGTCCATACAACTTTGTCGGCTATAATTCCCCCTCAATAGACGAATACATCGTACACGACAGTACTTTGAGGGAAGGGGAACAGACACCCGGCGTCGTCTTCAGCATAGAAGATAAACTGAAGATTGCCGAGAAATTGGATGAGGTGGGAATACAACAGATAGAATCTGGATTTCCAATAGCTTCAGATAAACAAAGAAGAGGCATTAAAGCCATAGTGAAAATGAACTTGGATGCCCAGATATCTGCCTTTGCAAGAGCGAGGCATGAAGATATAGATGTTGTTGCTGATACTGGTGCCGACGGAGTCATAGTGTCCTTATCAATATCTCCCTATCACAGAAAATACAAGTTTCATGACATGAGCCAACAAGAGTATCTCTACAAACTGGCTGACTCAATTAGTTATGCAGAGAGCTACGGGCTATTTGTCATATACAGCGCAGAGGACACAACCAGAGAAAATGACTTGAACTTCTTGAAAAAAGCTTTCAAAACAGCAGAGGAAGCTGGAGCAGACAGGGCTAGAATCGTTGACACATTGGGATGCATAAGCCCTGGGGGAATGGCGTATCTGGTAAGAGAAATAAAAAAGGCTATAGATATTCCAATCGAGATACACTGCCACAACGATTTGGGATTGGCCTTGGCGAATTCCATGGTTGCTGTGGAAGTTGGAGCGTCAACAGTGTCATCATCTATGAATGGAATTGGAGAAAGAGCAGGAATCGCCGCCACCGAAGAAGTTATTCCTGCGTTACATGTATTATTCGGAATGAGCCAGTTTGAGATGAGTCGATTAGTTGAAGTGTCAGAACTTGTTGAAGACATCACCGGAATAAGAATATCACCCACTAAACCAATAACAGGTGAAAACGTTACAGCCCACAGTTCGGGAATACACCAGCATGGAGTCTACATGAATCCGAAAACCTACGAGTTTTATCCACCTGAAATGGTTGGCCAAAGAAGAAAAGTCTACTTAGATGAACTTTGTGGGAGACATGGCGTCATCTATGTTGCGGAAAATGAGTTGGGAATGAACATTTCTCAGACTACAGCGGAAAAAGTTCTTTCAAGAATAAAGGCATCCTTCTCGCTTGAGGGAAGACGAAGTGCTTACAAACCGAGTGAACTTAGAGAATTGATAATGGAAATTCAAGAAGTTGAAGTTCATGGGACTGACAATAATAGAAAAGATTCTGGCGAACGCTTCTCAAAAAAGTGAAGTGGCTCCAGACGATGTCGTGATCGCCGACGTTGACATAGTAATGGCTCACGACTCCACAGGCCCTCTGGCCGTTGAAGGCTTCCGCAAAATCGGGAAAAAGGTCTTTGATCCTGATAAAATTGTGATAGTTTTTGACCATTTCTTTCCTTCGCCAAGCGTAGACGCGGCTGGGCTTCATAAAAAGGTCAGAGACTTCATAGCAGAACAGGGACTTCCCAACTTCTTCACGGATGGAGTTTGCCACCAGATTCTTGTCGAAAAATTCGTTTCCCCAGGAAACGTAATAGTTGGTGCAGATTCCCACACCTGCACCGAAGGGGCTTTGGGGGCCTTTTCAACGGGTTTAGGGTCAACCGACATTGCAGGAGCTATGGCAACTGGAAAATGTTGGTTCAAGATTCCCTCGAGCCTGAAATTTAACCTGTCTGGTTCACCAATAAAAGGTGTTTATGCCAAGGATGTTATTTTAAACATTATTGAACAGGTTGGAGCCCACGGAGCCCTTTACAAGGCTGCCGAATTCACAGGAGATTATGTGAAAAAAACGAGTATTTCTTCTCGTCTTACCCTATGTAATATGGCTGTAGAGATGGGAGCTAAAAATGGTATTATTGAGGCAGATAAGAAAACTCAGGAGTTTTTGGGGAAAAACGGTAAGATTTTCAGAAGCGACAAAGACGCTGTTTACGAGGATGAATATGAAATAGAAGTGGATAAAATTGAACCTCAAATTGCCTGTCCTTCTACAGTGGACAACGTAAAACCTGTTACCAACTTTATAGGAAAAAAGATAGATCAAGCCTTTATTGGAACCTGTACCAACGGAAGAGTTGAAGACTTGGAAATTGCTGCTGAGATTTTGAAGAGAAAAAGAATTGCAGGTAAAGTTAGGCTTCTGGTTGTACCTGCGTCCTCCACAATCTACATTGATGCCTTTAAAAAGGGGTACCTGCAAGAAATCGTCAAATCTGGGGGGATTATCTGCAATCCAGGGTGCGGTCCCTGTGTTGGTAGACATGAAGGAGTGCTTGCCGAAGGAGAAACTTGTATCTCTACTCAGAACAGAAATTTCAGTGGAAGGATGGGGCATCCAAAAGCTGAAATTTATCTAGCATCTCCAGCAACCGTTGCAGCATCTGCACTAGCTGGAGAAATTGTTGATCCGAGGGATTATGTGTGAGCGCTTGGAAGTTTGGAGACGACATAAACACTGATCTCATAACTCCGGGAAGATACACCATTACAACGAACAAAGCAAAGCTAGGGAAAATAGCCTTCATAGAGTATAGACCTGA
>JABAOH010070280.1_pt5 | contig 25229 bp, 25 predicted proteins | sample 7062181 | NCBI WGS metagenome assembly JABAOH01 (sample SAMN14538630, study PRJNA623070) | marine sediment metagenome | biome: marine biome [ENVO:00000428]; feature: marine pelagic biome [ENVO:01000023]; material: deep marine sediment [ENVO:00002113]; isolation source: pool of 5 deep marine... | reverse complement strand
GCCCTTGCGGCTTTCCCCGGGGGCACGAACCTGCCCGCGTACTCCATGACGTTGTCGAAGAACCCGTCGGCGGGGAGGAGCTGCTGGATCAAGCCCAGCTCGAGTGCACGCTCGAATTCGAACGTCGAGCCCTCGGCCATCAACTCGATGGCCCGCGACTTGCCCACGATGCGTGCCAGCCGCTGCGTGCCGCCCGTTCCCGGAAGCACGCCGAGGTGCACCTCGGGCAGACCGATCTTGCCGCCGCCCGACTTGGCGATCCGCAGGTCCGCGGCCATGGCGATCTCGAGACCACCGCCGACCGTGTGCCCGTTCAGAGCGGCGATCACCAACATCGGAGTCTGTTCCAGACGGTTCAACGTCTCGTTGGCGTGAAGGCAGAAGTGATACTTGTAGGTGGGATCGGCTTCACGGAGCATGTTGATATCCGCCCCGGCACAGAAGAACTTGTCCCCCGCGCCGCGAAGGACGATCACGTGAACGGTCTCATCGAAGCGGGCCCGCAGGATCGCATCGTCGAGCTCGCGCATCATCTCGTGACTGTAGGTGTTTGCGGGCGGATCGTTCAGCGTGAGGACCGCGATCCCGGCCTGGAGCTCGTATCCGACTCTCTCTTGCATCAGCTTTTCCTCGATTCCCCCACCGTCTCGGGCAACGGGAGCACGCGCAACACCACCAGGGCGACGAGCGCGCCGGCCAGATCCGCGTACCAGTCTCCCCAGCTCGCGGTGCGAAACAAGACGCCGGACTGGCGCCATTCGTCGAGCCCCGCGAACCCGGCGGTCAGGGTCATGGCCATCACGGTAGCCCACGGAGCGGGCCTTCGAAACCCTCCGTGAAAGGCGCGCAGGTTGAAGGCACCGAACAGCCCGTAGGCCACGAAGTGCAGGATCTTGTCCGAGACCAACTCGGGCGTATCGATGCGCACGCTGTCGCTGAGAAACCAGACGCAGGCCATGAACCCGACACAAGGCCCCCACAGTCCGGCTAGCCGCAGCATCGCAGCGTCAGGGGGCCATCAGGAACGCGAGGGCCAGTGCGCCGCCGACGAGACCACCCCACAGAAGCAGCCCGAACCGGATCCGCTCGCGTTTATCGTCTCGCAGGAGCACCGCGAAGTAAGCCGAGAGCAGACCCGCGAAGAGCAACATGTGGAACAGGTGGCTACGCATCGCCGCGGCGTCCGCGTCCGATGTCCCAGATATCGAACAGCAGCAGGAGGTTCATCAACCCGGCGGTCCACACGTAGGCCGTTCCGTAAATCGACAGCGGGGATCGCTCGCGCGCGCGAAACTTTTCGACGCGTTGGACGGCGTTGTCGCCCGCCGTCATCGAGTAGGTGATCTCGCCATAGACGAACAACCGCACGATCGGGTCGATCGGACCCATCCCCAGATTGGCCACGACCTGAAGTCCGGTGAGCAGCGGCTGCTTGTCATCACGCAGCGAGAGACGCGCGTCGTGCGCCATGCCGAAGCCGAAGCTGGCCCACAGGAGCACGCCGAAGAACACGCCGCGCCTGACACGGCCCAGCATCACGTGACCGAAACCGGGGACAAGCCAGCCCAGGAAGACCGACAGGAGCGTGCGGCGCACGCCGCGATCTCCCCCGTTCCCGTCGGCCGCGGTCATTCGATCAACTTTCTCGGGCCTCTTGGTCGGCCTCGGCCGGGGCCTCGGAGGCCTCCTCGGTCGTTTTGTCGACGGGCTCTTCGCCCGCTTCCGCGGGAGCCGCCGCGGGCTCCAGCGCCGCCCGGTCCGCCTCGACCTGCGCCAGCGTCTGACCCGCTTCGGTCAAAACCTCCAGGCTGACGCTCGCCGTCACGTTACGGTGCAGCTTGATCGAGACCTCGAACGTGCCGAGAGCCTTGATCGGCTCCTTGAGCTGGATCTTGCGCCGTTCGAGCTTGTAGCCCTTCTCCGCAAACAGCTCGGCGACATCCGCGTTCGTCACGGAGCCGTAAAGCGTCCCGCGCTCGCCGGCGCGACGACGCACGGAGAGGTCGACGGAGGCGAGCTGAGCGGCCAATTCCTGCGCGCCGCGCTCACTCTTTTCCTCGCGGATGGCCCAGGCCCGGCGCTGATCCTCGATCTGCTTCGCCGCGCCGGCTCCGGCCCGATAGGCCAGCCCCTTGGGCAGCAGGTAGTTGCGCGCGTAGCCCGGAGCGACGTTCACCTCGTCCCCGCGATCGCCGAGGTTTTCGACGTGCTCTCGAAGGATGATTTTCATCGTCTCCTCCCCTAGTCCGAGGTGAACGGAAGAAGCGCGATGGAGCGCGCCCGTTTGATCGCCCGCATCAGATCACGCTGATGTTTGGCACAGTTGCCCGAGATCCGGCGCGGAAGGATCTTGGACCGTTCCGGGATGTAGTTTTGCAGGGTCTTCATGTCCTTGTGGTCGATCCACTGCGTCTTGGCCTCGCAGAACTTGCAGTACTTCCGCCGGCGGAACAGGAACCGGCGTCGACCGAAGCCACCGCCACCTTCACGTCGCATCGCCATGGTCTACTCCCCTTCCTTCTCGGCGCTTGCCGCCTCTTGGGGCTTCGCCTCTTCGGTGGACTCCGCGGCCGGGTCGGCTGCGGGCTCGGGCGCTGCTTCGACCGCCTCTTCCGTTGGGGCCTCCGGAGCCGCAGCCGCGGCCTCGGCAGCGCGCGCCGCTTCCTCTTCGGCCAGGCGTGCGGCTTCGGCCGCCTGCTCGGCCCTGCGCTCGGCATCCTTGACCGCCTGGACCTTGGCGGCGGCCGCCCAATCGTCCTCGAGGCGCACGGTCAGGCTGCGAAGCACGTTGTCGGACAGGCGGATCCGTCGCTCGAGCTCCTTGGGGACCTCGATCTCGGCGTCGTAGAGGAACCGCGTGTAGACGCCGTCGTCGAACTTGCGGATCGGGTAGGCCAGCCGGCGGCGGCCCATGCGCTCGTTGGCGGTGAACTCTCCGCCGCCCTCGGTCACGATGGCGGCCAGCGTTTCCACCGTGGTGCGCTCCTCGTCATCGCTGAGCGTGGGCGGAGTAATGAACAGGGTTTCGTACGTGGGCACCAGGCACCTCCTCATGGCGTAACCGCCCACGGACTCGCCGCGGGCAAGGGGTGCGGGATTCGCCCCTCCATTCGGGGCAAGACCCGGCTGTCAAGCTCGAAACGATACCACCGCGGCCGGAACTAGACCAGCAGCGGCGCGATCACCAGGCTGACGACGGACATCAGCTTGATGAGGATGTTCATCGACGGGCCGGAGGTGTCCTTGAAGGGATCGCCGACCGTGTCGCCGACGACCGCCGCCTTGTGCGCCTCGGTGCCCTTCTCCTCGCCGGCGATATCGCCGGTCTCGATGGCCTTCTTCGCGTTGTCCCAGGCGCCACCCGCGTTGGCCATCATCAGCGCGAGCAGCACGCCGGTCACGGTCGCGCCGGCGAGCATCCCGCCGAGCGCCTCGGCGCCGAGCACGAAACCGACGAGCACCGGGGCAATCACCGCGGTCAGCCCCGGCAGGACCATCTCCTTCAGTGCCGCGGTCGTCGAGATGTCGACGCAGCGCGCGGCGTCCGGCTTGGCCTCGGGCTTGCCCTCGAGCAGCCCCGGGATCTCGCGGAACTGACGGCGGATCTCCTCGACCATCTTCTCCGCGGCGCGGCCGACCGAGGTCATCGTCAGCGCGCCGACGAAGAACGGCAGCACGCCGCCGATCAGCAGGCCGATGACCACGTTCGGATCGGTGAGCACGATCGCCAGGGCGCTGCCGCGCGCCGACGAAACCGCCTGGGTATAGGCCGAGAACAGCGCCAGCGCGGTCAGCGCCGCCGAGCCGATGGCGAAGCCCTTGCCGATCGCCGCGGTCGTGTTGCCCAGCGCGTCGAGGCCGTCGGTGATCTTGCGCACGTCCGGCCCGAGACCGGCCATCTCCGAGATGCCGCCCGCGTTGTCGGCGATCGGCCCGTAGGCGTCGACCGACATCGTGATGCCGACCGTGGCCAGCATCCCCACCGCCGCGATGCCGATCCCGTACAGGCCGGCAACGCTGTTGCCGATCCAGATCGCCAGGCAGATGAAGAGCACCGGCGCCAGCGTCGACTCGAGCCCGACCGCGAGCCCGCTGATGATGTTCGTCGCGGGGCCGGTCTTGCTGGCCCGAGCGATCCGCCGGATCGGACCCGCCGCGGTGTAGTACTCGGTGATCAGCCCGATGATGATGCCGACCAGCGTCCCGCAGAGCACGGCCCAGAACACGTTGTTGTTGATCCCGTTGCCGTCGATCAGGAAGTAGGCCGCCGCGAGGAACAGCCCGGCGGCGATGAAGGTCGAGTAGCGCAGCGCGCCCGCGGGGTTGGCGCCCTTGAGCACGCGCATCGAGAGGATGCCGACGAACGAGGCGATCAGACCGCTCGCGGCGAGCGCCAGCGGCAGGCCCATCAGCAGGCCGCGGATGTCGCCCGCGCTTCCGTCACCGAGGAGGTTGGAGATCGTGTCGGCACTGACCGTCGCGGCGATCGCGATCGTCGCGATGATGGAGCCGACGTAGGACTCGAAGATATCGGCCCCCATGCCCGCGACATCGCCCACGTTGTCGCCGACGTTGTCCGCGATCACACCGGGGTTGCGCGGGTCGTCCTCGGGGATGCCCGCCTCGACCTTACCGACCAGGTCCGCACCGACGTCGGCCGCCTTGGTGTAGATCCCGCCGCCCACGCGCGCGAACAGCGCGATCGACGAGGCACCCATCGCAAAGCCGTTGATGATCTGTGCTGTATCCGGTTTCCCGTACAGTGCGAAGAGCACGCCGACGCCGATGAGTCCCAGGCTGGCCACGGCAACGCCCATCACCGAGCCGCCGTTGAAGGCGATCAGCAACGCGGCGCCCTGCCCCTTGTCCTTGGCCGCGGCCGTCGTGCGGACGTTGGCGCGCGTGGCCGCCTTCATGCCGAGGAAGCCGGCGAGCACCGAGCAGGCGGCGCCGCCGAGGAACGCGGCCCAGGTCGGCCCCGGGATCTTCCAGGCGAGCAGGCCCGCGACGACCGCGACGAACACGACCAGGATCGTGTACTCACGGCGCAGGAATGCCATCGCGCCCGTGTGGATCGCCTCCGCGAGCTCGCGCATCTTGTCGTTGCCGTCGCTCGCACGCAGGATGCTGAAGTACAGGATCCCGGCGAAGATCATCCCGGCCCCCCCCAGGTAGGGCGCATACGTGACTAGGTTATCCATCGTTCCCCTCGCTCCTTAACGGATGGTCTCTCGAGCATCGACGCGCCGACGGTTGTACCGGCCCATCGCCTTTTCGAGGTCGTCTTCCAAAATCGTGTTCACGGCCCGCGCCGCATCCGCCACCAAGGCGTCGACGCGGGGCAACTCGTCGTCATCGAACGGCGACAGCAGGTACTCGGCCAGGTCGCTACGGTTCCGTTTTGCTCCGCGGACGCCCAGCCGGACACGCGGGTAGTCCGGTGTCTCGAGCTCTTCGGTCAACGAGCGAAGCCCGTTGTGCCCGCCGGATCCGCCCGACCGCTTCAGCTGCAAGCGGCCCAGCTCGAGGTCGGCGTCGTCATGGACCGCCACGACCGCCCGGGGCGCGATGCAGTGGCGCCGGCACAACGCAGCCGCGGCGATGCCCGAGCGGTTCATGTACGTACGCGGCTTGACCAGAATCACGGGATCATCCGCGGCGACCAAGGCGAGGGGCCGGAACCAACCGAAGCGGCGCCAGCGCAGGTTGCGCTCGCGCGCGACGGATTCCACCACGCGGAATCCGATGTTGTGCCGGGTCTCTTCATAGCGGGCGCCCGGATTGCCCAGGCCGACCACCATCGTCCGCGTCGGTCGCATCGTGTTTGCCGCTTTTAGGAGTTGCCATCCTCGGAGCCGTCGGCGCCCGGCTCGCCTTCGGCAGCGGCCTCGCTCGGCTCGGCGCCTTCGGCAGCCTCGGCGACCGCTTCCTCTTCGGCCTCGACCGGCTCTTCCTCGACCTTCGGCTGTGCGATCACGACGAGCACCATGTCGGGGTCATCGACCATCTCGACATCGCCCGCGAGCTTCAGGTCCTTGACGGCGAGCTGTTGACCGACGTGGAGCTCGGCGATATCGCCGTCGATGTGCTCGGGGATCGCCGACGGGAGGCAGTTGACGAGCACCTCTCGATGGATGAAGTCGATCAATCCGCCCTCGTTCTTCACGCCCTCGGGGGTCCCTACGAGGTTGACCGGGACACGGACCTGGATCTTGCGGTCGGGGTCGACGCGCACGAAGTCGACGTGCTGAAGCGTCTCCCGGACGGGATCGCGCTGGATCTCGCGGATCATGACGTCGCGACTCGCGCCCGCACCCTTCATCGAGAGCGTGAGGATGGTGTTTCGCCCACTGGCGGAACGCAGCAGGTCCTCGACGCGTCGCGGATCGACGCTGACCGCAAAGGACTCCATCCCCAGCCCGTACACGTTGGCGGGGACGCGACCCGCAGCCCGCAGCCGGCCGTTGGGTCCTTTACCCAGTTGCTCGCGGGTCTCGACTTCGAGCATGACTTTCTGTGTCGACATCGTTCCGATCTTCCTGTGACTCTCGAGTCCGGGCTCCGGATTCCCCCGCCGCGGACGGGTTTGAAGACGGAGCATCCTAGCAGGCCGGCGGGAATCTCCGCACGACCCTACACGAAGAGCGAGCTCACCGAAGAATTGCTGTGGATCCGGGCGACGGCCTCGCCGAGCAGGCTGGCGACCGAAAGGACCGTTATCTTCGGTTCCTCGGCCTTTTCAGGGGACAGCGGGATCGTATCCGTGATCGCGATCCGATCCAGGGCCGGATCGCGCAGGCGCTCCATGGCGGGGCCCGAGAGCACCCCGTGGGTAAAACACGCGACCACCGAGCGGGCCCCGCCCTCCAGCAGTGCGTGGGCCGAGCCCACGAGGGTCCCCGCGGTGTCGACCATGTCGTCGACGATCACGCAGGTCCGCCCCTTCACGTCACCGATGACGTTCATCGTCTCCGCCACGTTGGTTTCNNTGTCGATGATGGCAAGATCGGTCCCGATCCGTTTTGCATAAAACCGAGCTCGCTCCACGCCTCCGGCATCCGGCGACACGATGATCGGGTTCTCGAACCGCTGTCCGTCGATCCAGTCGAGCAGGACGGGCGCCGCAAGCAGGTTGTCCACCGGACGGTTGAAGTAGCCCTGGATCGCCGGCGCGTGCAGGTCCATGGTCAACACGCGATCGACACCGGCAGCCTCCAGCAGGTCGGCGACCAGCTTGGCCGAGATCGGCACGCGCGGCTTGTCCTTGCGATCCTGCCGCGCGTAGCCGTAGTACGGCAGCACCGCGGTGATGCGATAAGCGGACGAACGCTTGAGCGCGTCGACCGCGATGAGCAACTCCATCAGATGTTCGTTGGCGGGCGGGCAGGTCGGCTGGATCACGAACACGTCGGTCCCGCGAACGTTCTCGAGGATCTGACAGTAGACCTCGGAATCGGAAAACCGTGTCAGGTTCCAGTTGCCGAGCGGGATACGCAGGTAGTCGCAGATGCTCTTGGCCAGCGGCTCGTTGCCGTGGCCGGAGAAAACTTTCAACTCGGCTTTCATGATCTGGCCCTATCGCACGCCGGTGGCTGGGGCGGGAGGATTCGAACCTCCGAATGCCGGGACCAAAACCCGGTGCCTTACCACTTGGCGACGCCCCATTAGCATCGAATCACGCGTTGGATCAAACGTTGGTGTCGGGACCTCGAGATGGTTCTGTGGGCGGAGTGAAAGGCGTCGCGCGCGGCGTTTCGGGATCATCGATCGGCTCCAGGTCGCGGATCGGTGCGAGCGAGTCACCCGGCTCGTCGAGCATCTCGCGATAACTCGCGATGATCTCTTGCTCGAATCGGCGTCGCGTCTCGTTGTTCAGCGGGTGGGCGATGTCGCGGAACGTTCCGTTCTTGCGCTTCTTGCTGGGCATCGAGATGAACAGGCCCTGCTGCCCCTCGATGATCTTGATGTCGCTGACGACGAAACAATCGTCGAAGATCACCGAGACGAAGGCCTTCAGTTTCTCGTCTTCGACCGGGAACACCCGAACCTGAGTGATTTTCATCAAGCCCCCCTGCCAACGGCTAGGCGACGTCAACCCGAATCCCCTCGTTCACCGTCTTCGACGGGACCAGGTTCCAGGTGCCGAACGCCTCGCCCAACGTGGCCAGCGCTGCGTCTCGCACGTTGGCTTCGTCGAACATCCCGAACACCGTCGAACCGCTACCGCTCATCAGCGCCACGGACGCACCCTCGTCGAGCAGCCTCTCGCGGAAGCGACGCAATTCCGGTCGGGCTTCGAAGACAACTTCCTGCAGGTCGTTGTCCAAGAGACCCAAGTCGTTTGGCTGCCGCCACTTATGCCCAAAAAGCGCGGGAAAATTAACACTATTCGAAGGGAGTGTCAACCACCCTGAAGCGCGTTCGAAAACCTCCGCCGTCGATATCGCGAACGGAGGCATGCCGAGAACCAACGGTCGCTCGCCGAACGGCTCGAGCCTGGTGATTCGATCGCCGCGCGCCGTGCCGCGCGCGGTGCCTCCGTGCAAGAAGAACGGCACGTCGGCGCCGAGCCGACGTGCAACGGATTCGAGCTCGGCGAGCCCGAGGTCGAGCTCCCAGAGTCGGGTACAACCGAGCAAGGTCGCGGCTGCATCCGAGCTACCGCCGCCGAGCCCTCCGCCGAGCGGGATGCGCTTACGAAGATGGATCGCGACCCCTTGATCGCATTCCGCGGCTTCCCGCAACAGAAGCGCTGCACGTTGGGCGAGGTTGGTCTCGTCGATCTGCAGCTCGGGATGGTCGGTCGTCACCGTGACCCCGTCCGCCGGCTGCAACTCGAGCGTGTCGCTGAGATCGATCGTCTGGAAAACGGTGTCCAGCTCGTGAAAGCCGTCCGCGCGGCGATCCAACACCCGCAGCGTGAGGTTGATCTTCGCCGGCGCCTCCACGAACAGCCGTCTCACGCCTCGCCTTCCCCTTCCGTCTCGACCCCCGGCAGCGTGTCCGGGTCGAGATCTTCGAGCGGACGGCGCAGGGCACCGTCCGGTGGCTGACCGGTGCCGAGCGTTGCCGGATCCGCGCGGATCGCTCGAACGCGCTTGATCTGCAGCTCGAAGCTCCGCTCGCCGTCCTTCAAACCGATTCGATCGGGGTAAGGCCGGCCGGTCCGATCGAGCGACCACTGCGGGGCGCCGCCGGGGGCGGCCGGCACATGACCGAGCAGCGCCTGAACGAAATCCCCGACCGAGACCCGGACGCCCGTCAGGGCCTCGAGCACGTCGGCGTCCGCTGCTCCGACATACGCGGTCCGGTCGCGCACGAAGAACACCGAAACCTGTCCTCCGCCCGCATCGAGGACCAACTCGGTCGTGCCCACGGCGGATAGGATCTCCCCATGCAGACGATCGGGCTCGGCGGCAAAGACGAGCAGTCGGAACTTGCGAGCGCGCTCGGACGGACCCGGGTCGAAGCGGGCGCGGTAAACCGCCGCCTGGGGTCCGGCCGCGGGATCACGACTCAGCTTGCGTGGGCCGCACCCGTGCAGGAACAGCACAGCGGCCAGTACGCCGACGGTCCACCGCCGGGAACCGATCAACGCCGATCAACCCCGGAGAGCATCGCGATCTTGGCCTCGATCTTGGCTCGATCCGCCGGTGCCGGATCGTTGTCGAGCGCTTTGCCCCACGCGGACAGGGCCAGCTCGTTTTCGCCGCGTCGCTCGTAAAGATCACCGAGGTGCTCGAGGATGACGGCGTCCGACGGTAGCTCACGGGCGGCGGCCTCGAGGGGCTCGCGGGCTTCCTCGAAACGCCCCATGCGGAAATAGACCCATCCCAGCGAGTCCAGGTAGGCGCCGTTCCAAGGATCCACGTCGAGCGCACGCTGGACCAGATCGAGCGCCTCGTCCAGGTTCATGTTCTCGTCGGCCAGGGAGTAACCGAGGAAGTTGAGTGCGGGAGCGTGCGTCGGGTCGAGCTCGATGACGCGGCGCAGCGAGGGTTCGGCGCGTTCGAGTCCGGTCGAACGGAACAGGTAGCTCCCGAGGTAGTAGTGTGCGTCCGCGTTCTCCGAATCGGCCGCGACCCAATCGCGCAAGTAGACTTCGCCTTGCTCCTTGCGTTCGGTTTGCAGGTACTTCTCCGCGATGTCGACCCGCGCGGCGGGGCCGAGGATCTCGATGGCCTCCTCGAACCGCGGAGCGGCCTTCGCGGGCTTCCCGGAAAGCAGGAGCATCTCCCCTTCCAGGAGCGCCGCGACGCCCGACTCGGAGGCCTCGCCCAACTGCTTGACGACCTCCCGGGTACGGGCCCAGTCTTCTTCCGCGATCGCCAGCCGCGCGGAGAGCTCCATGTTCTGAGGATCGTCGGAAAGCTCCAGCTCGCGGTGCAGGTTCCGCGCCGCGGGCAGCTGTTCGTTGCCGAGGTAGAGCAGGATCATCTTCCGCCGGATGGCGTCACGGATCGGCGCCGCCGCCTCGTCGCCCTCGGCCGAGAACAGACGGAGCACCGAAACGAAGGCGTTCTGCGCCCCGTCGATGATGCCCTGGTCGGCCAGCGTCTCACCGAGCATCAACAGGATTTGACGGTCCGAGGGAACCTCCGCAGCGAGCTCGTGAAGCAGGGACGCCGCGTCGGCGAACCGTCCGACGGCGCGAAACGCCCGCGCCGCCTCGAGCCGCAAACCGAGGTCCTCGGGTTGCGCGATCAAGGCACGTTCGAACGCGTTGATCCCGCGCTGGACCTCGCCCAACTCGAGCAACGCGACCGCCCAGAGCCGTTGAGCCACGGTGTTGGACCCCTCGAGACCAGGCTCCGCGACGAGGATTTCGTCGACTNNCTTGTCCGCCAACTCCTCGGCGAAACCCATCAGTTCCGTGTCGTTCGGGTGCTTGGAAATGTAAGCCAGCACGGCATCCAGGGCCTCGCCCTCGTGCCCCTGCTCGAGCAGCAGCCCGATCAACTGGCTCACGGCCTGCTTGTCCCCGGGACGCATCCGTACCAGCTCGCGGGCCGCTTCGAGCGCCCCCTCGTCGTCGCCCAGACGCAGCCGGATGGCCCGGATCGCATGCAAAATGGCAACGTCCGCATGACCGAGTTCCTGCAACCGGACCAACAGTTGCAAGGCCTCCTCGTGCGTCTCGACGTCATCCGCGCCGGCCCGGCGGGCACGGTCGGTTGCGCGCTCCGCGAGGAAACGGAGGGTCCGCGGATGATCCGGTTCGATCTCTTGCGATCGCAGGGCGGCCCGCTCGGCCTGCTCGGTGCGTCCGAGCCGGAACAACATCTCCGCCGCCTGAGCGTGAATCGCCGCGGAGTCGGGCTGCAGCTTCAATGCGGCCTCGATCTCTTCCGCGGCCTTTTTGAATTCGCCCTTGCGTGCGGCGATCGTCGAACGCATGAGGTGCGCATAGGACTTCCCACGCGCGTCGCGTGCGACGGTGGCGTCGTCGTCGGCCGCCCCAACCGCCCCGCCCGAGAGCGAAGCGACGAGGAGCGCCGCGATCAACAACAGCGTGGATCGTCGGATGAGCTTCATGAGTCCCCTAGGCGGCACGCGCTTGACGGGCCCGTTCCTCGAGCTCGTCGAGAACGCGCTCGAGTTGGTCTTGTTGGATTTCCGCGTAGTCGTCGCCTTCGCCTTCAACGACGGTGTCGGGCTCGATGCCGGACTCGTTCCAGGTCGCCCCGTCGGGGGTCTCCCACTGTGCCGTGGACACCAGCAACCCGGCGCCGTTCTCCAGCTCGTAGAGCGTCGGCTCCGCACCGAGTCCATAGCTCGACTGACCGAAAACCGGCGTCTCATCACTCTGGACCCACTGGGCCAGGGCCTCTGCCGCGCCTGCAGTCGCACCATTGATCAACACCGCCAGAGTGCCCTTCCAGGCGCGGCACTCGCGCTCCGGCGAGAGCGTTTCGGTGACACGTCCCTTCGTGTCGCGTAGGTGCAACGGCGACTCCGCACCGAAGCAGGCGGCGAGCTCCGCGACCTCACGCGGCCCGGCCTCCGAGGCGTTGCGCAGATCGAGCAGCAGTTGCGTCACGCCACGCGATTGCACGTCGTCCAGCTCCGCGACGAGCGTCGGTACGTCGACTCTCTCCGGCGCCCAGACACGCAACACCGCGATCCCCTGCTGCACATCCACCGCGTACCCGCGGCCCTTCGCCGTGCCGCGGACGAGGGACACCTTCAGCGTTTCGAATTCTGCACCGGGACGCAACAGCTCGAGTTGGAGCTCGGTGCCGACCTCGCCGCGGAGGTGGCGCCGCAGTTGGACGAGGGATAGGTCCCGGGTCAGCTCGCCGTTGACTCGTCGCACGTGGTCCCCGACCTCGATGCCCGCCTCCGCGGTGGCGAAGTCGCGATCGATCGCGACCACTTGGACCGTACGACCGACCTTGAGCACCGAAAGGCCCGGTCCGGCGTCGAAGCTCCGACCCTCGTTGTCATGCCAGTCCTTGACCTCGTCGGGCGTCAGGTAGGCACCGTTGGGGTCCAGGCCGCCGAGCATGCCCTCGTAGGCGCCCCGCAGCAGAGCTTCGGCCTCGACCGGATCGACGTAGTACTCGAGGATCGTCGACATGATCTCGGCGAACTCGACGGTCTCGCGGTAGGAGCCGTCTTCGGCGACGACCCGCATGGCCATCCCGCTCCCGAGGATCGCCATAACCAGCATCACGGACACGGTCAGGAGGACGTAACGGCTCGATTTCATGAGCAAACCTCTCGTTTTTCAAGCTACCGCGAGGGGCAGCCGATCGCAAGGGTCATCTCAGTTCGGGCGCAGCCAATCCTCCGGATCGACCGCCTTGCCGTTCAGACGCAACTCGAAATAAAGCGACGGCCCGGAAAATGACCCGGTCTCACCGACGATCCCGAGGCGCTGCCCTCGCCCCACCCGCTCCCCGGCGTCCGCCCAAGTCACGGCCGCGTGGGCGTAGACCGAGTGCAATCCGCCGCCATGATCCACGATCGTCGTCAGGCCGTACCCGCGCAGCCACCCGGCAAACACCACCTCCCCTTCGAACACCGAGCGGATCGGATCGCCGGCCCGGGCGAGGATGTCGATCCCCGGGTGCGGCACCTGGGTCTTGAACCGCGGGTGGATCACCGTGCCGAACCGCGAGCGAACCTCGCCGGCCGCCGGCCAGTCGAGCAGCCCCTGGAACTTGGTCATGTCCAGCGCCGCGTCCGTGGTTGCGGGGTCGAGCCCTTCGATCAGCCCCGCGAGCCCGCGAGAGGCTTCCCGGAGCTCCGCAATCGCCGTCTCCCGGCGCGCCGCATCGCGCCGGATCTCGCCGAGCAGCTCTTGTTGCCGACGACGGCCGGCATCGAGCCTCCTGTTCGTGGCGGCCGTTTCGCGCCGCGTCGCCTCGAGGGCTTCCCGTTGACTTTCGAGCCCCGCCTTTTCGGCGCTGACCCGGTCGGCGGCTTGGCGGTAGCCGGCAAGCACGGACTCGTCGCGTGCGCTGAGAAACGAGGCGTAGCGCAGGCCACGCCAGTAGGTCCTGCGATCGCGATCGCCCAGCCAACGACGCAGTGTCTGGCGGCTCCCGCCCTTGTACAGCTCGCGCAGCCTGAACGCGAGGTACGCGCGACGCTCGGACTGGGCCACGCCAAGCTCGGCGAGCGTCTTTTCGTGCTCCCCGATCCGCTCACCCAGCGCATCGGCACGCAGGGCAACCTCGCGCAGCCGGGTCCGTCCCAGGCTGAGCTCGGCGGAAATCCGGTCGAGCTCGCCCAGCACGCCGCCCTCCTCCGTCTCCAGTTGCTGCAACTCTCGATCGAGGCGCGCGATCTCGTCGCGCAACGCACGCAGCCGGGTCTCGCGGTCCGACTGCGGGTAAGCGGCCAGGCAAGCGCCGATCAAGATCGCGATACCGATCACTGTCCGAACTGGCGACACGCGAACCCCGTGGGTCAGAGCAGCGGCTTCCCATCGAGCCCGTCGGGCAACTCCAGACCCAGGGCCCGCATGATCGTCGGCATCATGTCGATCATCCGTGGCGACGCACTCGAGATCGGACGGTTGGAAAAGAAGATCCCGGGAACGACGGAGGGATCGTTGGAGCAGTGATCTCCGGTCCACGCGCGGTCGTTGTCCTCGATCACGCTGTGGCCGAAGCCGCCCAGCGTGGTCTGCCAGCTTACGCGGTAGCCCAGCCTGTTGGCGACGCGCAGGTCGGGGATCAGCTCACCCTTGAAGTCGCTGTACATCTCCTCGCGTTTCCAGACCTTCGTAACCGGCTTGGCCCCGTTCTCGTCGACGAGCGCTTCGAGGCCGTCGATGATCTGCTGGCGGACCGCTTCGTACTCCGGTCCGGGGTAGACGATTCCCTGTCCCTCGCGACCGACGAGGTTGATGTAGATCCCGCCGAGCCCCATCGCGTAGGCCTTGGTCTTCGACCAGTCGTAGCCTCCCATCAGGTCGCGCGTCTCGAACAGCTTCTCGAGCGTCGCGCGTTCCGCGGTCTGGCCGGTCAACGTCAGGAGCCCCTGTTCCTGCAGCCAGTTGTTGTAGTTGACGCCGCGCCGGTAAGACGAGAAGCCGTGATCCGAGCAGACCAGGAACAACGTGTCGGGCCCGACGAGCTCACGTGCGCGTCCGACGATGCGATCCATCCACTTGTAAGCCTGCAACATCTCGTCTTCGTAACGGGTCGCCTTTTGCGCGTCGTAGAAAGGATGCTCCGGATCCAGGTAGTTCCACAGCATGTGGCCGATCCTGTCGGTGAAGTAGAAGATCTGCACGTACAGGTCGTGGTCACCCTCCGTCAACAGCCCCGCCATCATCTCCTCGTAGCGCTCGACGGTGAAGCGCATGTCCTCGAGGAACAGCTCCTCGTCACCGACGCCCGACGGGTGCGACCAGGTATCCAGCGCCCAGCCCATGGTCTTGAACAAGCCGAAACGGTCGAGCAGCTCTTCGGAGTACTCCGGCGGGTAGCTGAACGCGACCGGATGGCAATCGGGGTGGAAGTGGATCGGCGACATGTAGAGCTGCAGCTCCGGCTCCAGGCTGAGCAGCTTGAAGCGCACCATCCCGCGCAACGGTTGCATCGCGTCGACCAGCGCGTTGACCGGGAAGTCGAGGATCACCCAGTCGCTCCATTCCCCCGGTGTGAGCGTGCCGGTTTCGCCNNTTTCGCCCGAGACCTCGTAGCTCAGGGTGGTGTCGCTTGCCACCAGGGTCAGCGGCAGGTTGATCTGCTCCGCAATCCCCGCCGCGTCGAGCTCGATCCGCTTGCTTTCCTTGGCCGCAGACGCCTCTGAACCTCTCAGCTCCTGCGCCGCGCGATCGACCGCATAGTGGTAGTAGGGGTAATTCAGCGGGCCGTAGACGGTCGTCTCGATGGTCCCGCGACGCGCCTCCACGGTGACGAGCTCGAGGCTGAAGTCGTTGCCGACTGCGGGGGTAAAATCCACGTCGGACGTGTAGAACGACGGTGTCCCGAACCGGCCGCGCATGTCCGGAACACCGAGCCCGGACAGCATGTTCCCCGAACCGACATCCTCGGCGGGGAACGTCGCGGGAACACGGATGATCCGCACCTTCTTGCCGGCCTCTGCGGCGAGCTCCCAGAAAGTCTCACCTCGGCGGTTGTTCGTCGCGTCGGGCACCTCGACGGGCAGGTACCCGGCGCCGACGTGCCCGGCGCCCCAACCCAGACCGACGGCGAGAACCAACGGCACCGCGAGACGGAGTGGCCACTTCTTGGAAAGGAACAACAGCAAAACGAACAACACGACGAACGCGCCGATACCGACGGCCAGGCCCAGGTTCCTACCGTTGTTCTCGCCCCAAAGGAACGTTCTGCGGCCCTCCTGGATCAAACCCAGCGACGGCAGGTAGCTGTTCGGGTCGCGTTTCAAGAAGTCGAAGATCTCGGTCCGCCCCGGATCGATGCCGGTGGCGAACGACGACCACGACACGGGAGTCTGCGGCGGGTTCGTCGGCAGCAACGGACTGTACGCACCCTCCTCGCGCAGCTTGGCGAGATTCGGCAGCTCGCCGGCCGCCATGTACTGCTCGACCAAACGAGCGTCGGCGCCGTCGAAGCCGATCACGACAACCTCGGGAGCGTCCGCGGCCGCCACCGCGGCCAGCAGCGGTGCCAGTGCGATCAGCGCCGGAAGTTTCTTGAACATCGTATCTTCCTCGTCGGTGGCGAAGCGAAACCCAGCCTAACATCGGGCCCCGGCCGCTGCACCCGCTTCCGTGTTACCATCCCGTTTTTTCTGCACCGGTCATGCTCGAAACGTCAGGCGCCAACCTACCGCACGCACCCGAAGCGGAACGCTCCGTTCTCGGTGCGGTGTTGCTCGACAACGGGCAGTTCGATCGCGCGCGCGAGCTCCTGACCGGTCAACAGTTCTACTCCGAACGGCACCGCAAGATCTTCGACGCACTCGAGCATCTCTCCGAAACCGGCTCCGCGCTCGATCTCGTCACGCTCAAGGACGAGCTCGAACGCCAGAACACCCTCGAGGCGTGCGGAGGGCCGGCCTACCTCGCCGCGCTGATCGACGGCGTACCGCGTTCGTCGAACGTCGAGCACTATGCGCGCATCGTCCAGGAAAAAGCCCTGCTGCGTGAGCTGATCCGCACGAGCCAGCAGATCCTCAGCGCGGCGGTCCAGGCCGACGAGCCGACCGAAACACTGCTGGACGAGGCGGAGAAGGCGATCTTCTCGGTCGCCGAGCAACGCCTCGGGAGCGGCTTCATCCCGCTCAAGACGTCGGCCGAAGAGGCCTTCAAGCACATCCAGGAGTTGACCGAACGGCAGGAACTGATCACCGGTGTCGCCTCGGGCTTTCCGCATCTCGACGAGAAAACCGCGGGGTTCCAGCCGTCGGATCTGATCATCCTCGCCGCACGTCCGTCGATGGGCAAGACGGCGCTCGCTCTGAACCTCGCCGCGCACGCAGGCGTACACAACGGACAACGCGTCGGTGTCTTCTCCCTCGAGATGTCCCACCAGCAGCTCTTCATGCGACTGCTCTGCGCGGAGGCGAAGATCGACGCGCACCGGCTACGCACGGGGCGCATCGGTAAGGAGCAGTGGCAGGACATCATCCGTGTTTACGGCCCACTCTCCGAGGCTCCGGTGTTCATCGACGACACGCCGGGCGTCTCGGTGATGGAGATGCGCGCCAAGGCCCGGCGGCTGAAGCGCGAGCACGGGCTCGACCTGCTGATCGTCGACTACCTGCAGCTGATGCGCGGCAACGGACGTTACGACAGCCGGCAACAGGAGATCTCCGACATCTCGCGATCGCTCAAGGCGCTGGCCAAGGAGCTCAACGTCCCGGTCATCGCGCTGTCGCAGCTGTCGCGCGCACCGGAGCAGCGCGGCGGCGACCACCGGCCGCAGCTTTCCGACCTGCGCGAGTCCGGCGCCATCGAGCAGGACGCCGACGTGGTGATGTTCCTGTTCCGCGAGGAGGTCTACAAGCGCGACGATCCCGACCTGGAGGGCAAGGCCGAGCTGATCATCGGCAAGCAGCGCAACGGCCCGACCGGCACGGTCGAGCTGAACTTCATCCGTCAGTTCACGCGCTTCACGACGCCCGAATTCAGAGAGTTCTAGACACGCTCGCAGAGTCTCGCTCCGCTCGCTCCAGGGTGCTAGATCGGGTAGCTGTCGTCGCGGCGCTCGAGCATCCGGATCTGGCGCTCCCACTGATGCTTGAGGATCAGCAGCACGCGGAAGGTGAGGTCGGCCTCCTTCCGTGTGGGGCTCCGCCAGTCGCGTTCGATCCGCAGCAGTTGAATCCACCGGCTGGAGTCGTTCATCTGCTTGGTGGAGAGATTCCAGCGCCCGTCCTTGCCCTGCTGCGACTGCAGCCACTCGAGCTGCGCCATCAGCAGCGGGTAGCGGTTGATCAGCCCCAGCCGCGCGAACAGCTCGAGGTAGATCAGCAGCTCGTCGATGTGTCCCTTCTTCTGGTAGTGCTCCAGCGAATAGAGCTTGATGCCGTGGGAGCGGGCGAACGCGCCTTTCGCTGTGCGCACCAGTCCGAGAGCCGGCGCCAGCTCTTGATACAGCGGCGACACGATGTAGTCGAAGATCTTCTTCAGCCGCATTTTCGCCAACTCGCCCTGGAGCAGCCAGCTCGAATGCGCGAAGACCAGCGTCGTGTACAGGTCGGGGAAGAACGGGTAGCCCTGGTTCCACGCCGCATGTCGGATCAGCGGGAGCGACGCGCCGATTTCCTCCACCGGGTTGCGCGACGCCGGGTTGTCGACGAACCCGGCGGTGAGGTCGAGCAACTCGAGGACCGCGGTCCGATTTCGCTCTTCCGCGTAGCCCGCGCGGGTAAGCAATCCGAGCGCCAGGATGCGCAGGAACCAGCGGTAGTAACGTTCGCGCCGCTCGTCCGCCTTGACCGCCTTGGCGAACTCGAAGAACTTGAGGTCGGTCTTGGCGGTCATGAAGCCGCGCAGCGTCTTGGCGGCGTTCCTCACCGGCTTGGTGTCGCGGTTCCATCCGAACTCGAACATTCGCCATAGCGAGTTCTCGAGGCTGGCGGTGTACTTGCGCGGATCGCCGGCATGCAGGTTCCCGCCCCACGTCCCGTCCTTGCGCTGCAACCGAGCCAGCTGTGCGCCGACCTTGTACTCGAACGCCTCGCTGCGAGCTTTCTTGACGTCGGGATCGTCGCGGCGCATCTCGAGCAGTTCGGTCATGACGCGGTAGCGCGTCGCAGGACATGCGTTGTCCAGCAACCACGGGATCGGATCGGCCCGCAGCGAGGACCTCCAGTCGGTCATGGGGCATCCCCTACCGACGTCCCGAGGGCAGGCGAGTCCGATCGCGTCTGCCGAGCTCGCCGCGCAGGACGCCGCGGGACCCCCAGCAGGCGGCGGAACTCACCGAACAGCCCCGCCGAGTCGTGCGGGCCCGGCGAGGACTCGGGGTGGTACTGCACCGCGAAGAGTCGCGCCTCGCGGTCGAGAAAACCCTCACACGTTTGGTCGTTCAGATTGACGTGGGTGATCTCGACGTGACCCGGCAGGCTGTCGGGGTCGACGGCGTAACCGTGGTTCTGCGAGGTCACGGCGACGCGCGAGTCGCGCAGATCCATCACGGGATGGTTGGCCCCACGGTGACCGAACTTCAGCTTGAACGTCTTCGCACCGAGTGCGAGCGCGGCAATCTGATGTCCCAGACAGATCCCGAAGATCGGGATCTCGCCGATCAGCGCGCGCACCGTCTCGACGGCGTAGCCGGGCTCGGTCGGGTCCCCGGGACCGTTGGAGAGGAACACCGCCTCCGGACGCCGAGCGAGCACGTCGCTTGCCCGGGTAACGGCCGGAACGACGGTGACGTCGAAACCCTCGTCGTGGAGCAACCGCAAGATGTTGCGTTTGATCCCGAAATCGAACGCGACCAGCGGAACCCTCGCTTCCGGTGCCCGTGCCGCCGGGTCGGCCTTCCAGGCCCTCGGCACGCCGCGGCCCCAGCGGTAGGGCTCGCGACAAGTGACCTCGTCGACCAGCGGCCGCGTGCCGAGGGCGGGCGCCTCACGGGCCTTGCGCACCAGCGATTCGACATCGCGATCGACGCTGGACACGATCGCCTTCATCGCGCCGCGCGTCCGGATGTGCCGGGTGAGCGCCCGGGTGTCGATCTCGCTGATGCCCGGGATCCGGTGTTCGCGGAGGTATTGCGGCAGGCCCTGGCGGGCGCGCCAGTTGGACGGCAACACGGAGACCTCGCGAACCACGAATCCCGCAACGTGCGGCTCGTTCGACTCGTCGTCTTCGATGTTGGTCCCGTAGTTACCGATTTCGGGACAGGTCATCGCGACGATCTGGCCGCGGTAGGACGGGTCGGTCAGGATCTCCTGATACCCGCACATGGACGTGTTGAAGACGACCTCGCCCGCGCGCTCTCCGGCGGCACCGAACGAACGACCACGAAAAACCCGACCGTCTTCAAGCGCGAGGATCGCCTCCAACGCTACCCCTTCATCGCCGAACGACGGCTCATTGCACCGCCTCCCGTTGACCGTCTCGCACGGAGGCGAGCAAACGAATCTGTTCCGCCAAAGGCTCGAACGCGCCGGGCTCGAGAGACTGCGGGCCGTCGCACATCGCGCGGTCCGGACGCGCATGCACCTCGACCATCACACCATCCGCGCCGGCGGCAATTGCCGCCTTGGCCAGCGCGGCAACGCTACGACGCCGCCCGGAGGCGTGCGACGGGTCGACGAACACGGGCAGGTGCGACAGTTCCAGTAGTCGCGGGACGATCGACAGATCGAGTGTGAACCGGCTGTGGTCGGAGAATGTCCGGATCCCGCGCTCGCAGAGCATGACGTTGGGATTCCCGCGCTCCAGCAGGTACTCGGCGGCGAGAAGGAACTCTTCGAGCGTCGCGGCGAAGCCGCGCTTGAGGAACACCGGCAGCCGGCCCGCCCCGGCGCGTTTCAACAACTCGAAGTTGTGCATGTTGCGCGAACCGATCTGCACGACGTGGGCGATGTCCTCGATCTCTTCCAACGAACGTTCGTCGACCGCCTCGGTGACGATCGGCAGCCCCACCGTCCGGCCCGCGTCGGCGAGCAATTCGAGCCCCTCGCGCCCCAGCCCCTGGAAGTCGTAGGGGCTCGAGCGCGGCTTGTAGACCCCGCCACGCAGCAGGTGCGCCCCGTTGCGTTTGAGCGTCCGCGCCACCGAGACGAGATCCTCCGGGTCTTCCACGGCGCAGGGCCCGGCGATGATCGTCGGCTCGGCGCTTCCGATCGAGTGATCGGCCACACGGATGGTGGTCTTGTGTTTCTCGCTCGTTTTCAGTGCCAGCTGGAACGGCTTGAGCGCGTGGAGGGCGTGCTGCACGCCGGGCAAACCCTGGAGCCACTCGAGCGACTGCGGCGCTCCGCGCAACCGGACCACGCGTCGCGGCCGCTCCGCAACCAGTTGTCCCTGCAGCCCGGCTTCGCGTAGCTTCGTCAGCAGAGCTTCACCGGTCTGCTCGGTGGCATCTGGGTACAGGAACAGCAACATGCGGACTTCGGCCCCCGAACACGCGGACGGCCCACGTATCGTTGAGGGCGGTCGATGGTATTCCAAACGGGCCGCACGAATCAACCTGGCGGGCCGCCATTCGACCCGGTCGTGGAGCCGGAACTCCTTTCGTTGATCCAGTTTGCGGCGTATGCTACTTTCCGTCAGCGCCTCGGCGGAGGCGCTCTTGGAGACCAACAGCGGAAGACATCCAGGCGCGTAGCTCAGGGGGAGAGCGCTACGTTGACATCGTAGAGGTCGTCGGTTCAAAACCGACCGCGCCTACCACCCCGCGATCAGGCACGACATGTCCCAGGCCACCACGGAAATCCGCGTCACCCTGCCGGACGGCAGCGTTCGCGCGGTTCCGCCCGGAACCACCCCGCGTGAGATTGCGGCCGAAATCGGCCCCGGCCTGGCCAAGGCCGCGCTGCTGGCCCGCCTCGACGGGCAGCTGGTCGATCTGGCGACTCCCCTGCACGGGGACCACGAGTTGGCCTTGATCACCGATCGCGATCCCGAGGCCCTGCACGTGTTGAGGCACTCGACGGCGCACGCCACGGCCCAGGCCGTCCAGGAACTGTTCCCGGGGACCAAGATCGGTCAGGGGCCCGTGATCGAGAACGGTTTCTATTACGATTTCGACCGCGATACACCTTTTTCCGATGCCGATCTCGAGGCGATCGAGGAACGCGTCGCGGAGATCATCAAACGCGACCTGGCGATCGAGCGCGTCGACCTGCCCCGGGAGGAGGCGATCGCCTTCTTCGAGAAGGAAGCGGAGCCCTACAAGATCTACTTCGCCAAGACCAAGGGCGGCGAGACGGTCTCGATCTACCGCCAGGGCGAGTGGACCGACTTCTGCCTCGGCCCGCACGTCCCCTCGACCGGGCGGCTGGGCGCGTTCAAGCTGCTCTCCGTCGCCGGGGCCTACTGGCTGGGCGACGAGAAGAACAAGATGCTGCAGCGCATCTACGGCACCGCGTTCTTCTCGAAGAAGGAGCTCAGGAAGCACCTCGCGCTGCTCGAGGAGGCGCGCAAGCGCGACCACCGCAAGCTCGGCAAGGAGCTCGGGCTGTTCTCGTTCCACCCGGAGGCGCCGGCGAGCCCCTTCTTCCACCCCAGCGGCGCGTCGATCTACAACCGGCTGGTCGAGCACGTCCGTAGGCTCTACCAGCGCTACGGTTACGACGAGGTCATCACACCGCAGATCTTCGACTCGTCGCTGTGGAAGCGCTCGGGTCACTACGAGCACTACCGCGACAACATGTACTTCACCGAGGTCGACGGGCGGGAGTACGGCGTCAAGCCGATGAACTGCCCGTCGCACTGCCTGCTGTTCGGCGAGGGGCGGCACTCCTACCGCGAGCTGCCGATGCGCATCGCCGACTTCGGCCGGCTGCACCGCTACGAGCTGTCGGGCGCGACCGCGGGTCTGACCCGGGTGCGCAGCTTCGCCCAGGACGACGCCCACATCTTCTGCACGCCGGACCAGGTGCGCGACGAGGTCGCCGGGGTCACGAGGATGATCCTGGAGTGCTACGGCCTGTTCGGCTTCGACGTGAAACTCGTGCTCTCCACGCGGCCCGACGATCGCGCCGGCGACGACGCCACCTGGGATCGTGCCGAGAAGGACCTCAAAGACGCACTCGACAGCCTCGACCACGAGTACACGATCGCCGAGGGCGACGGGGCTTTCTACGGCCCGAAGATCGACTTTTACGTCAAGGATGCCCTGGCCCGCGAGCACCAGCTCGGGACGTGCCAGCTGGACTACGTCCTGCCCGAGCGCTTCGAGCTGCGCTACTTCGACGCCGAGGACCAGGAGCGCCGGCCCGTGATGATCCATCGCGCCATGCTGGGCTCGCTGGAGCGCTTCTTCGGCATCCTCATCGAGCACTGCGGCGGCGCCTTCCCCTTCTGGCTGGCCCCGGAGCAGGTCCGTGTCTGCTCCATCGCCGACCGCCACGCCGACTACGCGTCGAGCGTGGTCGAGCAGCTCCGAGCCGGCGGCCTGCGAGCCCAGCCGGACACGCGGAACATCAAGGTCAACGCGAAGATTCGCGAAGCGCAGCTGGCAAAAATCCCCGTAATGCTGGTCGTCGGCGACCGCGAGGCGGAGCAAGGCACCGTCGCCGTTCGCACTCGCAGCGGCGGCGATCAGGGCAGCTCGACCATCGAGGCCTTCCTGGGGGAGGCAAAAAACTGGATCGACCGCTACAATCTGCAGCCCTGATCCACTCGTCGGGTCGCGTAAGGAGAGGCTGACATGCCGAAGATGAAGACACACCGCGGAGCCGCCAAGCGCTTCCGGTCCACCGGGACCGGAAAGTTCAAGCGCTCCAAGGCGTACAAGAGCCACATCCTGACGAAGAAGACGACGAAGCGGAAACGCAAGCTCGACACGCCGACGACCGTCTCGTCGTCCGACCAGCGCAAGGTCGAACGCATGCTCCCCTACGGAGCGCGCTAAGCCAGAACTCGATCAACAGTTTCCCGCCGAATCGGCGCCGCGTCCGTCGGTCGGCAAGGAGGACCAGAGATGGCCCGTGTGAAAAGAGGAAACAAGCGCCGGCTCAAACGCAAGAAGATCCTGCGTCGGGCCAAGGGCTATTACCTCGCCAAGTCCAAGCTCTACCGGATCGCGCGTGAACAAGTTCAGCGCTCCCTGAAGTTCGCGTATCGGGATCGCCGGCAGAAGAAACGGCAGTTTCGCCGCCTGTGGATCGTGCGCATCAACGCGGCCGCGCGCCTTCACGACACGACCTACTCGCGCCTGATGCACGGGCTCAAGGCGGCCGGCGTGCAACTCGACCGCAAGACGCTCGCCGACATCGCGGTGCACGATCCGGCCGCATTCGGCCAGGTCGTGGACGCGGCACGCCAGGCCTCCGCGAACGCCTGACCTCGCGGCCGTGCAGTCCACGCTCCAGAAGATCGAACGTGAGTTCGAGGCGGCGCTCGCGTCTGCCGGTGCCGACCCCAAGGTCGTGGACGAGGTGCGCGTCCGCTACCTCGGGCGCAAGGGCGAGATCACGGGACTGATGAAGCAGCTCCGCGAGCTGCCCAAGGATCAGCGCAAGGAGGCCGGCCAGGCGATCAACCGGCTCAAGCGTTCCGTCCAGGAACGTCTGGAAAACGCCATCGCCGCGGCCTCGTCCGCGCAACGCGACGCGGCGCTCGCCGGCGAGCGCGCGGACGTGACCCTACCGCCGCTCCGACCCTGGGCCGGCTCGTTGCACCCGGTGACGCAGACGCGGCGCGAGCTCGAACGCGTGTTCCGCGATCTCGGCTTCACGATCGAGGACGGCCCGGAGGTCGAGGACGACTTCCACAATTTCCAGGCGTTGAACATGCCTCCGGATCATCCGGCACGAGACGCCACCGACACCTTCTATCTCGCCGACGGCAACGTTCTGCGAACGCACACCTCTCCCGTGCAGATCCGCACCATGGAGACCCGCCGACCGCCGATCAAGATGATCTGCCCCGGCCGGGTCTACCGCCGCGACCTGGACGCCACGCACCTGCCGATGTTCCACCAGCTCGAGGCCCTGGTCGTCGGCGAGGCGGTCTCGATGGCCGATCTCAAGGGCACGCTCGAGGCATTGTGGACCGGCTTCTACGGTGCCGAGATCCGCATGCGTCTGCGACCGGGGTACTTCCCCTTCGTGGAACCGGGATGCGAGTACGACATCTCGTGCCGGGTGTGCGGCGGCGACGGTTGTCGCGTGTGCAAACGTTCCGGGTGGATCGAGCTCGGCGGTGCCGGCATGGTGCACCCCGCGGTCTTCGAGGCCGTCGGGATCGATCCGCAGCGTTACTCCGGGTTCGCCTTCGGGCTGGGGATCGACCGCATCGCGATGATGCGTCACGGGATCGACGACCTGCGCCTGCTGATGGAGAACGACGTGCGCTTCCTGCGCCAGTTCCCGGAGCAACCCTGATGGACGCTTCCTACAACTGGTTGCGCGAGCTTTGCCCCGTCACTGCAACCGCCGAGGAGGCGGCTGAGGCGTTGACCCGGCGCGGGCTGACCGTCGACGCCGTGCGACCGATCGGCGACGACACTCAATTCGAGATCGACATCCCGGCCAACCGCCCCGACTGTCTCGGGCATCGCGGCTTGGCCCGCGAGCTGTCGGCCGCGTTCGGCGTGGCGCTGGCCACACCGCCCGCCGCTCCCGAGCCCGCGGGTGGGGATGTTTCCGATTCGATC
>JABAOH010054686.1_pt3 | contig 25248 bp, 30 predicted proteins | sample 7062181 | NCBI WGS metagenome assembly JABAOH01 (sample SAMN14538630, study PRJNA623070) | marine sediment metagenome | biome: marine biome [ENVO:00000428]; feature: marine pelagic biome [ENVO:01000023]; material: deep marine sediment [ENVO:00002113]; isolation source: pool of 5 deep marine... | reverse complement strand
CATTGCGGTGCTCTCCCGCCAATTCCTTTAAGTTTCAGCCTTGCGGCCGTACTCCCCAAGCGGCGAGCTTAACACCTTCGCTCCGGCACTGGGGCCCCCCGTAGGAGCCCCAACACCAAGCTCGCAGCGTTTACAGCCTGGACTACCGGGGTATCTAATCCCGTTTGCGCCCCAGGCCTTCGTCCCTTACCGTCGGATCCGTTCTAGCTGGACGCCTTCGCCACCGGTGGTCCTCCCAGGATTACAGGATTTTACCCCTACCCCGGGAGTACCTCCAGCCTCACCCGGTCCCAAGCCCCGCAGTCTCCTCGGAATTCGGACAGTTAAGCTGCCCGATTTACCCAAGGATTTACAGGGCCGGCTGCGGACGCTTTAGGCTCAATAATACCGACCACCACTCAGGGCGCGGGTGTTACCGCGGCGGCTGGCACCCGTCTTACCCGCCCTTTCCTCCTCCTGCTTTTTAGGCAGGAGAACAGCCTACGCATTGCGCAGGCACTGGGAGTCCCCCCGTCGGGCGTGAGCCCATTGCGGAGTTTTCGTAACTGCTGCGCCCCGTAGGGCCTGGACTCGTGTCTCAGAGTCCATCTCCGGGCGACTACTCCCATAGCCCGTACCCGTCACAGGCTAGTGGGTCCGTTACACCCACTACTACCTGATAGGCCGCAGACCCATCCTTGGGCGCCGGAGCTTTGAGCTTGGGGACCTTCCAGTACCCCAGGCCTATGGGGTATTATCCTCAGTTTCCCGAGGTTATCCCCCTCCCAAGGGTAGGTTATCCGCGTGTTACTGAGCCGTGCGCCGAGGGCCGAACCCTCTCGACTCGCATGTCTTAAGCGAACTCCCATAGCGGTGGCCGCCGGCAGGATCAACCGGAGTTGCCTGCACAGCTTAAAGGAATCAGGGAATGGATCGTTCCTTCGTCGAGCGTCGGGTCCAAGAGGTCACGGCGTTGCCGGGTTTCTTGGCTCCCCACCTTGTGGACAGCCATGGAATAGGTTGCTCACGAATCACAACCCCCGCCTACGGCTGCCTGCGTCTCGCCGTAACGCAGGAAGAATTGGTCTACGGCGGGACAGCGCTCATACATCAATCACCTCCCTTATTAGACTTTCGGGGACTCTTGCCAGGGGCGGATTCAGCCGCGTGGGGGGGTGGAGGAGCCGGATGTGGGCCGCCCTCCTTCTCGAGCATGCGCATCCGAGGGGGCTTCGCCCGCGGTTCCTCACGAGGAGTAGTCGCCTTAACTGAATCCTTAAGGGAGGGTTTCGCCATCCTAAGTCGATCGGGCCCGTGCTTTCCGCAAGAGGGAAGGAGTGTAGGTTATGCGGCGCCAGTGGCAGTGCAGTCTCCGCTAAACTTGGGGTCTGCGGAGCTTGTGTGAGGCATAGATTTCAGGAGGCGCTCCCCCGGATAACTCGCGCGCATCATGAGGTCAGATCCTCCTTTGGTCTGCCCCTGGAACCGCCCCGGGATGGCCTGCCCTGCGGTTTCTGTGTCCAGATGTGCAGGCTTCGCCAAGGGCAGAGGGGGTTCTGTGGAGTAAGAGTGGGCGGTGCGAAAGACGTTCGTGCCGCTGTGAAGGGAGCGATTGTCAGCTGCTACTACGACAGCCTACCTACGAACTGCGTTGCGGACTTCGTATGCCCTGGCGGCACCTCATGTGGATTTCCCAGGTTTTCGAGGAGCCCAGGGCCCGAGTACGGGTTCAAGAACCTTGCCGTTTTCTATGGGGCCTGCAACTTCTCATGCCTCTTCTGCCAGAACTGGAGGTTCAGGTCCATGACGAAAGAGCTGCAACCAGTCATGACGGCGGAGGAGCTGGCACGACAGGTGGACGATAGGACGACGTGTATCTGCTACTTCGGGGGCGATCCAACCCCGCAGATCGATCACGCCCTGAGGTCAGCAGAGATTGCCCTCAGTGAGAGGGATCTTCTCAGAGTGTGTTTCGAGACCAACGGTTCGGTCGCTCGCAGGTACCTGAGAAGGATGGCAGATGTGAGCTACGAGAGCGGCGGCTGCATCAAGTTCGACCTGAAGGCCTGGAATGAGAGCACGAACCGCGCCCTATGTTTCGCCAGCAATAAGCTGACACTGAAGAACTTTGAATGGTTGGTGAACTACCGTGATGAGAAGGGCGAGAGGGGAGTTCCATTTCTAGTGGCCTCCACCCTGCTGGTCCCTGGCTACGTGGAGGAGGAAGAGGTCAGAGGCGTCTCATCCTTCTTGGCGGCCCTGGACCCGGGAATCCCGTACTCCCTGCTCGCCTTCTCTCCCGAGTTTGTGATGAAGGATATGCCGCTAGTCTCCAGGGAAAAGGCGTATCGATGTCTTGAGGTGGCCCGGGATGCGGGCCTACATGAGGTGCGCTTGGGCAACGTCCATCTACTCGCATGATCACGGCTACCTCAGAAGCCGGATGCTGCCGAGCCCTCGTCGCGGAAGAGCTTCTTGAAGCGATTCAACAGATCCCTGACCTCGGCCTCCCTTGGATTCAACTCAGACACGAAGTAACCCCCGGTCCAGGCGGCCACACGTTCGAGAGCCTCGTCTACGTCCAGCCCCTTCAACACGAGGTAACTTGCGGCTACCGTACCCGTCCTCCCGATTCCTGCTAGACAGTGGACGAGTGTCTTGGAGGATTCTGGAAGACTCCACAGTATGTCGTACAACTCCGCTAACTGGCCTAGGGAGGGTGTAGCATGGTCCCTCATGGGAACGTTGTGCCAGCGAAACAGGGCCGAGGCCTCATCAGGGGAGTAGAGGTACTGCCTCTCGTCATCAAGGAGGGAGATAAGGGTATCGAACTCTCCCTTCAGATTATGAAAGTCCCGGCCGTCAGGACAGGAACCACCCGCCAACCTGTTCTCTACGATCCAATACCGGAGCAAGGAACCGGGAGGCAATGAATGATAGCCACAAAAACTTTGTCGTCTCCGTTCCGCTCTCCGAAATGTGAAAGCTGCCTGGCGAGGCGGGCGTCCTCAGGTCGTATGCCCAGGGCCTCCAGGGCTAATCGATTCGAATCTCCTCGATCCTGGAGGCCATGCTGAAGTCGCGCTCCGTCAGACCTCCCTCATCGTGGGTGGTGAACTTGAGGGTGACCTTCCTCCAGACGTTGTACAGATCCGGGTGGTGGTCCGACTCCTCTGCCAGCTCCGCCACCCTATTGATGAACTCGATGGCCTTCTTGAACGAGGGAAACTCGTAGCCCTTCTTGATGAACCTTCCGTCGCGGCCCCAGCCTTTGAGCCGTGACAGCCGCGTCTCAATCTCCTCCTCCGACAGCCTAGCCACTCCAACCACCACCCCTCACTAAGTGCTCCGCAAGCTTAAAGCAGAGGCCTTCTCTGTCATTCCGCTCACATTCCGGCTGGTCGACCCCTGCTGCTTAATGGGTGCGGGCACCAACGAGAGGGCTACCGTTCTTTTGAAGAGAGGGTGAGCAGAAGTCCTGTAACCGCGAGACCTGCGGCAAAGAAGAAGACTGGCCGGAAGGCACCGCTCACGTCGACTAGGTAACCCGCGACGAAAGGGGCTAGAACGCCTCCGATCAAACTGGTTGTGTTCATGAAAGTGTAAGCACCCCCCGTCAGCCTCTGTGGGAGTATCTGGGAGGAGAAGGCGTAATATACGCTGAACGGCAGCTGAACGAAGAAACCAGCTAAGGGAAGGAGCAGCAGGGCCCATGTGATGGATGCACCGGTAGTCCAGACCAGGCTCAGCGGCAGGAGGAGAGTGAAGGAGACGAGGGGTATGACCCTCTTGTCCCTCTTGTGAATGGTGTCAGCCATGAGCCCCCCCAGGGGACGGGAAAGTATTCCCATGGCGGGGACGAGGGCCACGAGTGCTCCACTGGCCGCCGGGGAAAGTCCACCCTCTATGGACAGGAAAGTGGGCATCCAGGATGTGAAGAAGATGTATAGGGCGTACGTGCCGGCAAAGGCGAGACCAAGTCGCCACAACTCCAGGGACCTGAAGGCCGCCACGTATTCTCGCAAAGGGTACATGGGCCCCCGGTCCTCGCCTATGCCCGAGGAGGCCACGTATATCGCTGGGAGAAGGAGGAGGATGGGGATCGAATATGCAACGAAGATGGAGGGCAGACCTGAGAGGGGTGGAATGTAGGGCGTTGCGAAGGTACCTAGGGCATAGCCTGCCGGTGGTGCAGAGAGGTACGCGCCCAAGGCCCGCACCCTCGCCTCGGGAAAGGCGTGGCCTACGAGGTTCGCCAGTGGCACGAAGATAAGGGGTACGAAGAGGCCCGCTACAAACCTCGAACTCAGAACGACGTCGTACCTGTGGAGGAGGAAGGCCGGGACGCTAGCAAGGTTCAGCCCCAGAACGGAGAAGACCACTATGTGCCGGTTGTTAATCCTGTCGATGAGGTAAGCACCGGGTATCTGCACCAGGATAGCTGAGAGCAGCAATACGGAGACCAAGGCTCCCGCCGCCGCATTACCGATGCCCAGAGATCCCATAAGCTGCAGAAAGGCCGGCGCCGGTGCGATGATGTAGGCGTTGAGGAAGACGACGGCAACCCAAGATGCAGCGAAAAAGATGGTCCTCTTACCTTCGACCACCAACCGCAAAAGGCACGGCACCATATAGACGTAAGGGGCTGAGCCTGGCGCTCGTTCGGGATCGTCAAGACACCCTGAATCAGTCTCCGGCCTGAGAACTGTCGAACAATGGTTATATGAAAAGCTTTGAGATGCACCCTGGCCGATGCCGAGTCGGGTCTACAAGGACTACAAGATCTACTGCTGTTTTGTGCTGAACAGACTCGTCTCTGAGCTAAACATCGACCTGTACCAAGAAGGTCTTGAGGAAAAGCTGGACCAGATCCTCACAAACTCCGAGGCGAGCCTTTCCAAGGAGGAGGTGAAGCACGAGATCAGGTCAAACCATCACATGACCAACAAGGTCCTCGATAAGCTCGAGGAGGACGGGTTGGTGGAGGTGGTGAAGGAGGAGGGCAGGTATCGGGTCCGGATAACTAAGGACGGAGTCCTTCACATCAAGAGGTACAACGAGTTTTATAAGGAGATTTACCGGGAGCAGATACGGGACCACTATCGCTTCCGGGAACTCCCGTTCCTCCTGCGCTAGGCATAGAGCGCTTCAGTGACGTAAGGTATGAAGTCGTAGGTCCCGTCGGGGGACTCCGTAACGAGCTCCAATGAGCAGTTGAACTCCTGGCCCCCGTGGTGGAAGGTTACGACCGAGGTCGTGAGGAGATCGTACGCCTCGTCACTCAGGGCCTCCTCTTCCTTGGGAGTCCAAAGGGCGATTACGCGGCTGGGAGGCACCTTCTGGGCTTCGCAGATGTCCTCCACGGCCCTCTTCAGAGCCTCTAAGTCCTTGACGGCCGGGGATTCGGTGAAGGTCTTAATGAAGATGGCATAACCGGTCTCCCCCAGGCCCAAGGGCTTCCACAGGGCAGAGGGCTTGCCCAGCACGTAGGCGTCCATGGAGTATAGAAGGCCGGACTTGCCTCTGAGCACCGCGGGAGCCTGCACATAACCCTGGCGGGCTTGCCCCCTAAGCTCGGGATGCTTCTGGCCGAGGTGCGTCAGGAAGCGCTGAACTGCATCCTCTCCCTGGGGGACGTAGACCACGGGGTCCTCCTCCCTGACGCTCTTGATGGCCCGGTGCCTCAGGACGTAGTAGTTGAAGAATCCCCGGATGTCCTTCATCAAATTGAGGATGACGATCCCTAGCACGAATAGGGCAGCCAGCAGGGCCCCCAGGAAGTTCTCGAGGTGTATGAACCCGATGAATACGCTAGTGATGCCTATTACCAGCAGCAAGAACGCCTTGGAGTATCGACTCTGGGTCCATCGGAGGGAAACCCCAGCGACGAACAGGAGGCCCACCAATGCCAGCATCAGAAGGGGTTGGGCGGCGAAGAACATCAGGATTAGGAAGTTGGCGAAGAGCCAGATGCCTATGAAGAAGCGGGAGTAGCCGATGAGTTTCCTAATCTTGGGTGCCTGCTCATTGACCTCCTCCGCCAGGTCGAAAACGGCGGATATAGGGTTCTCTACGGCGCGAATGTCTCCCTTCTGCACGATCGATGGTCGTTGGGTGACCTATATAAAACGGTAGGAAAGACTCATCCTGAACACTTCTCCTCGTCTTTATAAACCCCTCCGGGGGGAAGGCTTGGCCGGTGAACCACACATGAGGTGGACAACCTTCGGAGTGGGCCTCACCCTGACGGCCCTGCTGTTTGCATCGGTTGGAGTAGGGCTAGCGCAAGGTGAGGTGAGTGAAATCGACCGCCACGTGCGGTTGGAACTAGGCAGCACTGACGAGTTCGGCGGGGGCGACTACGTCGCCCTCAACATGACACAGAACGAGACACTGGCATTCTTCGGCGTTGTGTATGGAACGGAAGAGGACCCGAACGCCATCATCCTGGTGTCGGCCTACGTCGCCTACCTTGGCGGTGCCGAGATCAGGGATGAGAACGGCGGCATAATGGCCATCGTGCCCATCCCCGTCCTGCGGGTTTACGCCCAGGGACTAGGGCTCCTCGTGGAGTTCAACGACACCGGGTTCCCTTCAAGCCAGGGGCGAATTGGCGCGGGTAACGGCGTCTTCGACTTTGCCAAGAGCAGCGACGACATGCTCGACTTCGACATGGTGGCGACAGAGCCCATCTACAAGGCCGTCTCCTTGGAGAGGGCCTGGGAGAGGTCCGAGGTCATCGAGACCTCCGATGTCGAGGACGGCAGCGCCAAGGAGTGGACTTTCAGCCTGACAGCCCGCAACGTGACCTACGACAAGATCTGGGACCTGCAGCCCGGTTTCTTCGATGATGGTTCCCGGCCAGGGACCCCTGAGGACGGCGTGATTGAGGAGATCACCTTCATCTTCCACGTCGGCGCTGAGGTGGACGAGCTAGGCGTCATGGTGCCCTTCTACCGGGTCACTCTTGACGACAACAACACCATTATCGACAGCGAGGAGGCAGAGCCTCGGTTCTACGAGGGGGTTTCCCTCTCAGCCGACTTCAAGTACGACCACGTGCTGAAGGGCTGGGACTACACGGCCAAGTCAGAGACCTCCAAGCTCATGCTAGAGAGCCTGATCATCTTCGGCACCTACATACCTGGACCGGTGAATCAGTGGCTGGATGCCCAGTTCGTCGAGGGATATGTCGAGGATGGTACTGGCGTTGCTGAGCTGGAGACCTTCACTGGCGGCGCTCTCGACATCGAGAGCAACGACGACATACCACCTGAGGCGACCATCCTGACCAAGGACAGCATCGTCTTCAGGGACAACTGGCAGAAGAACGGCGAGTTGACCTGGGTGAGCAACGTCACCGTGGACGAGGAGGAGAGGGAGATGTACTACCAGATCCACGCTGGAACGAGTGGCCTGAGGATCACCGACGAGAACGACGACAAGTTCCGCGGCATATTCCTCGTTGGAGGCTACATCTACCCCGCTGGGTCTGACATCTTCCACGACCCGAGCTACTCCGTCCGGGCGTTGCTCGTCGACGTGCGCGGGGAGTTCAACCTGGCACCCCTGGTCTTCCTAGGCATGGCCTCCATGGCCACCCTGGTCCTGGTAGGGGTTGCCGTCCACATGAGGCGGCGCTCCAAGAGGCGAAGGATGCCTCCTGCCTACGGGAGGTTCTAGTCGAACCTCCTCCCTCCCTTCTTTTTTTCTCTCTTTTGAATTTCACACCACTCATAAGTCTCAGGGGCGACTGACGTTTGGGCCCGCCAGAAGCCTCAAGTGCCCGGTTGCGATCTACCCACGGGGGAGCCCACGACCCTCGAGATCAGGCTCAGAGAGACCGACGAGCAGTCAGCTGCCATGAGCGGGGAGCTCGAGGTCGGAAGGCATAATCTCGAATTGCCAAACCGTCTTCCCACATCCAGCGAAATGAGGGCTGCCAGGAGCTGGAAGCTCCACGAGGCAGTGGAATCGCCTTTCCTGGTGGTGGCCCGCCTGATGTATCCTGATCTCCTGAGTGCCGCAAGCCACGAGGAGGAGGCCTGGCAGCGCTTTGCCAAGGGTGTGGCAGCAGACCTTCGGAGCCTCCCGGGGGCTGGCAGGCTTCTGTACATCTCCTTCAGGTCAGCGGAGTTCGAAGAGGTGGACCAGCTCAGGACTTTCCTGGACTTGCAGCACATACTGGGATTCAATCCCGTCACGGTACAGTACGGCACCTCACCTTCCATTGAGGACTTTCTGTCCGCCTTCAGAGTCGCCCGGAGTTGGGCCCGAGACAGGGGGGTCGAGCACCTCATGCCCGTCTTTCCACCCTTGGAGAACCGAGACAAAGCTCGTGACTTGATGAAGACCCTCCTGGACACTGGAGCCGCTTCAATGGGCATCGACCTTCGGGGGCGATTCCCATACCAGACTCTGAGGGCAGTTGAGGACATCAAGAGGAAGCGCCCTGAGGTCTGGATGCACGCTTTCCAAGTCCCGCCCAAAGTCAGGCTGGGAAGCCGTTTCCTCCACGCATCCCAAGGGATGGTTCTACCTTACTACGGTGTGGATAGCTTCTCCCGCTGGATCGTTCCTCCACCTCCCTACCCTGTCAAGAAGGAAAGGGTGAACTTCTTCGATCCGAAGGGGTGGGGAATCCTCAAGGAGGCGGAGCATCGAGAGGCCTATGGGAACGTCGTCAACTGCCGTTGCCCCACCTGTCGCGGGAAGGCATTCGACGACTTCATGAAACCCGATGACCGGGGTTTCCTAAACCTGGCCAAGGTCCACGACCACTTCTCCCAAGGGAGTGAGCTACACTCTGCCGGCCAACGGCTCAAAGAGGAGGGGTACCGCGCCATGCTGGAGGAGCGGCGATTCACGAAGGACCTCCTCCAGCGCGTGGGATAGTCTGCCCTGCCTGGAGAGAACGAGGATACCATCAGTTGAACATCAGGCTTAAGTCCAGGTCCAGATTTGGCCGCCCCATGCCAAGAGTAGTGCACTTCGAAATGGCAGCTGACGATGTCCAGCGTTGCCAGAAATTCTATCAGAATGTCTTCGGATGGAAGCTCATGAAGTGGGAGGGGCCGACGGAATACTGGCTCATCTCCACAGGGGAAGAAAAGGAACAGGGAATCGACGGCGGACTGGCTAAGCGGGAGGATTCCCCCTTCGACCAATCCGTGACCAACACGATCGATGTCCGTTCCGTGGAAGAAGCCATCAAGAACGTCGAGGCAAACGGCGGCGCTGTCCTGATGCCGAAGAGTCCAGTCCCAGGCGTCGGATGGTTGGCCTACTTCAAGGACACCGAGGGAAACATCTTCGGTATGATGGAACAGGACGAATCCGCCCAATAGGAGCCCGCGCGTAACATCATAGACCTCCTGCAGAGGGGCGGTGAGTAACTGATATTAGCCTAGGCGGCGTCCTCCTATACGGCTTGATCCGCGGGGTAGAGCTCCAGAACTTCATGTCCTATGAGCACGCCTACGTGCCCCTAGCCAAGGGCCTGAACCTCATCATTGGGCCCAACGGATCCGGGAAGTCGAGCATTCTCCTCGCCATCTCCCTAGTCCTGGGACAGAGCCACACTGAGCGCTCGAGGCGGCTGGCCGACCTCATCCGCCGGGGCCGCCAAGAGGCCCGCATCTCCCTGGAGATGGACAACCAGGACAAGACTGGGAACCGACTCTTTCCCCACAGGAAGGCCTCCACAGTTACGATAACTAGGCGATTGCGGGCGAGGGGAGACTACCTCTACTACCTCGACGGCCGACCCATCACCAAGGGCGAAATCGAAGCTGGGCTCTCCCGCCTTGGCATCCATGCCGACAACATGCTGATCATCATGCACCAGCTCATGGTTCACCGCTTCGCCTCCGTCTCCCCTCAAGAGAAGCTCGCCATGCTGGAGGAGGCCGTCGGGTTCCGGGAGTACAGGAGGGAGGTGACGGAGGCCCTGGACCGACTCAAAAAGGCCGGTGAGGAGGAGAGGACCCTCCACCTAATCCTCGAAAACACCCGGGAGAGCTACGAGTACTGGCGACGGGAGCACGAGAAGTATCAGCGAAAGGTTGCCTTGGAGGAGAGGCTCGTACACCTAGAGGCGGAGCTGGCGTGGACCAGAGTGGCCCAGCGTGAGGCCTCCATGTCGCGGCTTCGAGAGCGCTTCAGTTCCCTCTCCCACGAGCTTGACGAGATGCAGCGTAGGAGGGAGCAGGTGCTAAGGAAGCTGCGGCATGACGAAGACGCCCTCGCCAGCACCAAGGCGGACGCTCGGTCCATCGGGGAGAGGAGGGTGAGGCTTGCCAGGGACGTCGGGAGGGTTGAAGCTCTCAAGGAGTTGGAGGAGTCCCTTCGCACTCACCTTTCGCTGATGCCCTCGGAGGCGAGGGAACTCTTGGACTCCGCAAAAGACATAGAGGAGCTGCTCAGCGAGGAGAGCAGGCTCGAAGAGGGCCTTCGAGGCCTGGAGGAGGAGGTTGAGGGAACTCTGGAGGATGTCATCGAAGGTAGAGTGGAGGAACGGTCCCTTAAGTTCCAGGCGCGACTTCTTCTCGAGGAGAGGGATAGGCTGGAGACCGCCCTGCGCACTGAAGAGGAGGAAGTAAGGGCGTTGGTAGAGGAGGCAGAAGGATTGGGTCCGCGTCAGCCTCCCAGGCGGGTCAACGAGATCCAGTCAGAGATGGCGACTGCGAAGGAGGAGATGGTCCCCCTGGCGCATCTCACCGAGGAGGTGGAGAGGGTATTCACCGGTTATGCCGAGTCCTTCGAGGGGCTGCAGGAGAGAGCGAAGGCAATTGCGGATCATCGGAGAAGCCTAGAGGGGGAACTCGTGAGGAGGACGAAGAGGTGGAAGGAGGCCTTGAGAGACTTTCTGGGGGAGCTGGAGGAGGACTACAATCAGCTTCTTCAGGAGGGTCAGGGTACGGGCCAGGTCAGGTTGCGAGTCGGACGGGACGTTGAGAAGGCTGGCCTGGAGGTCAGTGCGGGCTTCCGAGGACAGACCCCCCTTCCCCTGGAGAGCTTCGCCCAGAGCGGAGGTGAGAGGAGCATTGCCCTCACCGCCTTCCTTCTGGCCCTTCAGCGTAGGGTTGAGTCTCCCTTCAGAGCCATCGATGAGTTCGACGTCCACCTGGACCCCCGGAACAGGGAGATCATAGGGCAGATGATTATGTCGGGGTCAGGGGTGGATGGCTTCCAGTACCTGGCCATAACCCCGGGGCCCGTCAGTCCCCCGAGGGACGCCAACATCATCGTCGTTCAGAGCGCGACAGGCAGATCGCGGGTGGGTAGGTTGGCATGACCGTTCCTGAGGAACGCAGAAAGGAGCTTCAAGAGGTGTTGGAGGCGTGCAGAGCCGTGGAGGAGAGGAGGATGAACCCCTTCCTTTTGGACGTCTCCCACGCCCTTGGCGTCGCCTCAGGCCATTTCCCCACGTGGACCACCCTGGAGGATCTGTACCTGGACGCAAGGGTGCTCAATGCGATCTCGCGCGTACTGCAGCTTCAGGAGGCCCGCCTGAGGTACGAGGCGGGCCTGTTCTTCTCGGACCCGGACGCCTTAGCGGAGAAGGTTCGTCGTCTCCCCCTGCGAGAGCTCAGCGGCATCCTTCTTGGGGCGTGGCACCCCGCAGTTGAACTGGAGCAGGTATCTGAGGGCCTGCTGGAAAGGGCGAAGGCGTATTGGGATGCAATAGAGCCTAGAGTGGAAGAAGAGGTAGAGCCTCTTGTCGAGGCGGCAGAGGTTGACGAAGAGCAGATGGCGGCCTTGGGTATCCTCTCAAAGGAGGGGTTCCTGAAGCACCTGGGAGAGTTGTGGGAGGAACTCAAGCAGGTCGAAGCGTGCGGATACTGGTCCTTCGTGAAAAGGGGGGGCTTTCAGAAACTTGTCAGGAGAGCATACGGCGTAAGCTTCCTGGTGAGCTACGGATACGCCGACCTTTTGCAGGAGGATGGAGAGTGGACCTTGCGTGCCCATGAGGAGAGGGTGAGCAGGGAAGAGTCCGTCAGTGTCCCCTTGGCAATACCAACGGAGGTTGTCGATGGATGAAACGGTTCCGACGGAGAGGGTGAGGAGGGCCGCTCACCTCATTCTGTTCAAGCGAGGGCGGAAGCCTGGCGCCCGTGACTGGGAGCTGCGAAATGCCCTCGGTAAGGGATATCCAGCCGCCATGGCCCGACTCCGGGAGCTGTTGAAGGAAGTGGACCTGAACCTCGTGGAGGTCCACGAACCCGGCCCTCTGGGGGAGGAGGGTGGCCGAAGGTATGTGGCGGTCATGAGAGGTAACATGACTCCCCGAGAGGCAAAGCTATGCGGATGGAGAATCGACAACCTGGCGGTCCTTGCCGCTGCCATCGGTTTCGTGCTCGCCAAAGAGGGTAGGGTTCCCAAGGAAGAGATCGAGGAGCTGCTCAAGGAGAAGGTGAACAGGTGGAGGGCCGCCTCCCTCCTGGAGACTTTTCTCAGACATGGCTACTTAATGGAAGATGAGGAGGGCTTCGTCTCCCTCTCCTGGAGGACCCATGCGGAGGTCGACCTTCAAGAGCTTGTCGCGCGGCTGCTCCTCATCTCCCCAGATTGGTCAGAGGCCGGTCCCAGCCCCTGACCTGGGGCCCCCCTTAATGCAGACCTTATCCTAGAGGGGCTCGCACTTCCAGGGGTGGTTGGGCACTCCAAGGCCGTCGGGCCTCTCTGCCCAGAACTTAAGGTTGTAGCTACCCGAAGCGTTGAGGCTGATCTCCACGAGGAAACCGTCCGTGGAGTTACCGCCGGTGGCCACTCTGGAGTCCGAAAATGCCATGCTCAGGGTCCAATCGGTTGGGTCAGGGCTGTCCTCGTTGCTGGCGCCCACCATCCCGTAGTAGTATAGGACCTTAAGGGCCTGGCTGTTGGAATTAACTGGCCCCGCGGAGGCATTATAACCAGGATCGATGAGCTCCTCGTACCCGACAGGATCCCGCATGTTGATCTCCCTGAGGACCACTTGCCAGTGGGCTGCCTCGCCTAACTCCGCCTCTACGCTGGCTACGGTTGTCCCGAGAGCGAAGGTGGTTGCGTTAGGGGCCAGGAGGGGACCGTGCCAGCCGATGTAGTATATCAGGGTCTTGGAGGTAACCCTCTCCTCAGCCCCGCAGTCGGCGTAGACGGTGATCTCGTCGAACTCGATGCCGTCACCATTTCGCACATCGAACCTGAGTACAGCGGGAGTTGGCCTGTTCGCATTGTTCTTGAGGGTCGCTACCACCTGAAAGACGTCGCCAGCCGACGCGTTATCGGGCACCCCGTCAATCGTCAGCGTGATTGCGGGATTGATGGTCGGTATATCGTGCGTGACCATGGGGCTGAGCCTAGTCGATATCACTCCGAAGGCGGTGGACGCGAGGAGTGCCATGATGACGATAATGAGAACCTTGAACCTCATCGCCTTCAGGCCCAAGCGTCCGCCCCCCTAGTGGCCGAGCCCTCTTCCATTCTCGAGCGTGCCATGACCTCCCCTCGGCACCAGGAGAATAAGAACCTCCTGTCTGCAGGCAACATACCTGTCGAAACCCAGGCCGCATCCGCTTATAAGGCGAGAACCATAGGCGCTGAGGGGCTTGGCATGCAGGTCAGCGAAATCGCCTTCTCGAAGCCGCGGAAGTTGTGGGGCGACCTCAGAGTCCTCTTTCACCTTCCCAGGGCCGCCCTGGTATACTCCTTTGTGCTTCTAGGAGCCGTGTTCTCTCCCGCGATCCACTGGGATCGCCTCGCGTGGACCTTCGTGGCCTTCTTCTTTGGTCTGCAGGTGGGAGCGTACGCCTTGGACGAGCTGAGGGGAAGACACGCCTCTACCGGATTCAGCGATGCTCACCTGAAGGTGAGGGCAGCCATCGGATTATCCGTCTTCGCGGGGATTGGACTCTATCTGTCCTATCAATATTCGTGGTGGATCCTGGGTCTCCTGGCCTTCGGCGTGTTCACCATTCTGGCCTACAACCTAGAGGTGGCAAGAGGGAGATTCCACAATGCCTTTTGGTATGGCGCTGCGTGGGGATTTGGTCCCGCGGTCGGAAGCTACTACCTGCACGCGTTGACCTTACCACCACCGTCTGTCTTCGCCTTGGGGGCCTTTGCCGCGGTATTGGGGGTCGGACACCTGTGGAAGTATGGTATGACGAAGTGCTATCACAGCCATACGTGCCTTGACTTCGCGGCCGACCAAGGAGAGACAATATGCCATGGCCAGAGGTGTGCCAACCGTCTTGTCATGCCAAGAGAAGTAAGCAAGCTCCAATGGAGGACAATCGACCTAGAGTTTGCCTTCGTCCTGCTTCTGACTGCTGCTATCGTGGCCTGGAGGCTTGGTTTCTAGCCTAGATACGGGAGGGCCTTCCGCCGCAAAACCGCGTGATTAGGCTAGCCGCCCTCTCATAAGCCTCCATCAACGCTACACGTTCAATGCCTGGAACGCCGCAGACCATGACGATCGCATCCTCTGTATGTGAGGTGACCTTGGTGCTGTCCGCATCCCTGTAGGGGTAGATCGCGACTAGCCCCTTCTCGTCCTCCACCACCACCTCCTTTCCACGGAGGGCGATGGGCGACCTCATGCCGATACCGAAGAACTCCTCTCCTACGTTGGCGAAACGCATCGTGAGGTCGCCGTCCAGTGAGGAGAGGTCAAAGGCAGCGAGGGCTACGCGGCTCTCCACGGAGGCTATGTTGTAAGCATCCACGAGAGTATTGATAGTCGGTATGTCCCTGCCTTGTAGAATCCTCCTCAACAGGGCCTCAGAGGCCGGTCTCGTCTTTGTGGGGTCGATGCCTACCCTCCAGAAGAAATCCCTGTAGGCCCTGATTCGGTCCTCATCCTTCAGCTCCTCCAGGTTGAACTCCTGTCGGAGCCTTTCGAAAGTCCCCACCTTGTAGGCCTCGAGGTCTCCTGATTGTGCAAGGACCTCCACCCCCTCAACAAGGAGGAGATCTGCGCCTAGACCTGGGAACGTCCCTAGCAGGCCTTCCTCAACAACAAGACGCACGGCTCTGTATTGTCCGGCCTCGATGATATGGTTTCCCTACGAGAATGGAGAGGGGGTCATGAAGCTATTCCGGAATGGGCATTGAAACTCGACGGGGGACGCCGGGTACAGAGGCACAGAGAGATACGCGGTGGTTGCGGGGATCGTAGACACGGGCCTACTTAGGCCTTTCGATCAGCTCAATGAGCGTCCCGTCCGGGTCCTCTATAAAGGCTAGCTTGCTGCCGCCAGGGGTCAGGTAGAAGGGCTCGTCGGTGATGGTAACGCCAAGCTTCCTGCATTTGTCTATGACGCTCTCCATATCATCCACGGAGAATGCGATGTGGTCGAAGACGGCCTCTTCATACTCCGGCACCCTGAACTCCTTCTGGTCCTTATACCAAGTGAGTTCCAGCGAATTCCCGTTCTCGGATTCTAGGAAGGCTATCTCGGCGTTGCTCTTCGGTATCTCCTTGCTTCGAACGAACCTCATGCCCAGAAGCTCGGTGTAGAACTTAACGGACCTCTCCATGCTGCTCGTCCTGACGGAAGTGTGCTCAAGCTGCATGCAATGCCGACAGAAGCTCTGCAGTTATTTATCTGTGCCCTGTCAGCGTAGCGCCAGGCTTGAGTCAGATCTCTCGGTCCGGGTTGACAGTTGTAGGACCGATGAAAACCCTAATAGGTCGACCTTGCCATTATGCTCAGTGGCGGGGATGGCCTAGCCTGGTAGGGCGCAGGATTGCTAATCCTGTGCGGGAAACCGCACGGGGGTTCGAATCCCCCTCCCCGCGTTCGGTGAAAATCCACCTAGAGGGGATGGGAGGGAGGGAATTCCCGAACGGGAATCTCCGGTCCTTGTGAATCGATTCACGCAGCCAGCGTCATCCTTCGGCACGCCCCGCCATCGGGTACTCAGTGACTCGAGAAATTCTCAGGTGTGATAACGTTTAATACTGAGCCACCCATGGAGGGGCACCTCGGGGTTAAGCCGGCTAGACCCGCAAGGGACTCGTCGGAACCAGAGGGAGGAGGTGATTCGTGATGGAGCTACCAGGAGAGAGCTTGTTCTTTCTGCGTATCAAGCCCGGAGAGGTTGAGACAGCTTCAAAGGAGCTTAGGAAGCACCCGAAGGTCTCTCGAGCCGAGACCCTTCTCGGACCCTACGATATCGTGGCTCCCGTCAACGTCCGGAACACTGAGGAGCTCAGGAACCTGGCCTCGGAGATGGAGGCCAAGCCATTCTGTGAGGGTTGTTCAATCATACCTTCCATCTCCACGTGGACGAGAGAACCAGCAGTGACTAGGGCCCTGTCGGCGTGGAGCCTCATTCATGCTACCGACTCCAAGGGCGTTGCAGAAGCCCTCAAGGCCATCGAGAACATCAACGCTGTCTACGAGACCACGGGAGACTTCAACGTCATCGCTAACATGGCGGTAGAGGAACTCGGCGCTCTCCATGACACCCTCGTCGGCCAGATTCAGAAGATCAAGGGCGTGAGGAGGACGGAAACCCTTGCGAGCCTGGAACGTTCAAAGTAGCGCCTCTCCTTTTTTTTATATTCCTCCTACCTAGGCCAATAGCATTCTTTTCTCGACACCAGAGTGGCGGCAAGAACGATTCTTGCATTGAGCCATAGACCTGCCCTCCACGCCATTCCAGAAGGGAAGCCGTCCCTAATCGTCTTCACGGGAGAGAGCGGGAGCCTCCTTCAGCACTCTAGCGGAGGTCTCCCGGGCAATACTTGGAATTATCTGATAGCGAGGTCGGCAGCTTTAAGAATTGGGCTGGCCCTCCCCGCAGTCAGTGTAGCCGAGGGATCCGATGAGGGAGGAACAAGAGGCTCGAATCATGGAGTTCATGCGGCTGCTCGTTCGCTACATGGACGGAGAGCGGCAGAAGGATTTCGTCCCTGACAAGCTACTCCCGGAAGTCATCGAGGCCTTCGACAGAATGACTCCTGAGATGAGGAAGCGCGCCGTGGAATTCCTCCGCAAGGAAGGGGTGCTGCAAGACGCTCGCCTGGATGATAGCTATGACCCTGGGTTTCCGACGATCGAGTGAGCGCCCGTGTCCCTCGGATCCCGGTTAGCGACTATTGCCCTCATGACGACGACTTAACGGCCGGTGTCAGCACCAAGATCAAGGGCCGCCGTTCCTTGGGCTGTGCCACAGCAGTCTAAGATTCCTTTATGTATTGTGGAGATTCACGGCCGAATGGTCGAGCCCTCCAAAGAGAGGCACCCCGCTATCGTGTCCCGCGCCCTATCGAAACGCTTCGGTCGCATTGAGGCTTTGCGCGACGTCAGCTTGGCGGTGCCAACTGGTGTGACCTTTGGATTGATAGGCCCCAACGGTGCTGGGAAAACCACCTTCATTCGGATCCTATTGGGACTGACGCAACCCGAATCTGGCACTGCCCAGGTCCTGGGTCAGCCCATCCCTCCACGATCAGCGCTGCCCCGCATCGGATACATGCCTCAGCACCTAGCCATTTACACGGACCTGACGGTAAAGGAGAATCTAGCCCTCTTCGGCAAGCTCGCCGGCATGAGAGGGGATGCCATCCAGGCCAGGACGGATGAGGTTCTCAGGCTGGTGGACCTTGAGCAGCGTCGCGGTGACCTCCTCTCCAATCTATCAGGGGGGATGAGAAGGAGGATCTCCTTCGCAGCGGCCCTCCTCCACGACCCGGACCTTCTCCTCCTGGACGAGCCAACCGTGGGCATCGATCCTGAGCTGAGGGCCATCTTCTGGTCCTACTTCGGACAACTGACTTCTCAGGGGAAGACCGTTCTTATCACGACCCACTACATGGACGAAGCCGCACGTTGTGACCTGGTGGGTCTGATTCACCGAGGCCGTATTCTTGCCTCTGACGCCCCCTCTGCCATCAAGGAGGGAACCCGTACTGAGAGCCTCGAGGATGCGTTCCTGAGGCTGGTCCGGGCAAGAGAGGTTCCGAGTCATGAGCCTCCATAGGGTCTTCGCGATCACCCGGAAGTCGTTGGGCCAGTTCCGCCACGACAGGAGAACCCTCGGTTTCGTGCTAGGGATGCCCCTTCTTCTCGTCCTCACCTTTGGCTACACCTTCGGAGGCGAGGTCCACGATGTGCGGACGATTTACGTGAATGAGGATGAGGGCGTCGTCGCAGGTCTGCTGCTGGATGAGATGGAGGGCGACACCCTGGACATGGTTGCGTACTCAGACTTGCAGTCCGCCAGAAGCGAGGTGGTGGAAGGCCGTGCCTGGGCAGTCCTCTTCTTTCCGTCCACGTTCACCCGCGACTTGATGACCAGGAATGCCACGATCACGGTGGTCCTCGACGGAACCTCGCCCACCATCGTCAGTGCAGTCCTCGGGACCCTACGAGCATCGGCGGAGAAGGCCTTCGCGGGGGTGGGAGGAGCGGCCGCTCTAGACTTAGACCAGGACTACGTCTACGGCTCGGAGGAGACGCGCTTCATCGATTCCTTCGCGCCCGGCGTCGTAGGCCTCGCCATCCTTCTAGTCACCACGGTGTTCTCGGTAATCATCATTGTCCGAGAAAAGACAGGCGGGGCGCTAGAGCGACTCTTCGCCACCCCACTCCGACCCATCGAGCTAGTGACTGGTCATGTCCTAGCCTTGGCCGCCATAGCCCTGCTTCAGAGTTCGGTGGTCTTTGGCGCGGCCCTGCTCATATTTCAGGTTCAGGTCGTGGGAAGTCTCCCCTTCGCCTTCGGGGTCCTGCTGCTCTTCGCCGTGGGGAACATGGGTCTTGGCATGATGCTCTCGGCCGCAGCCAAGAATGAGCTGCAGGCGGTACAGTTTGTGCCCCTGATACTGTTCCCATCCATCCTGTTGACGGGTGTATTCTACCCTCTGGAGGCCATCCCCGCGAGCTTCCGAGATCTTTCCCTCGTGGTACCCCTTACCTACGCTAACGATGCCCTGAGGAGCATCATGCTCCGGGGCTGGGGGCCTGCCGATCTCCTGCTGGATCTTTTCGTGCTGCTTCTCTACGGGATACTGACTCTAGTTGCAGCCGCGTTCCTCGTCCGACGACAGGCTTGAAGCTCTGGTCCTGGGCTGGACTGAGTTTCTCTGCGCTTTGAGCGGTGAGGTCTTCCTACGCCAACTCCTTCCCACAGTGCTGACAGAACTTCGCATCCATGGCAATGGGCCGTCCGCACTCTACACAGATTCTTCCCGCAGCAGGGGAAGCTGCCGGCTGATATGACGGGGGCGGGACTCGGGCATATGCAATCGCTGAGCCGAGCTTTGAGTAGGCCAGGAGGAAGAAGATACCACTTATGATGTTGGCAAACAGTCCCAGAATGCCCAGGATGAGGGACGCAGTCTGGGCCTGTGAGTAGCGACCCGTGTCGATGTCCTTTAAGGTGGTCCAGGACCAAACAGTGAGTCCTACGTTCAACGCCAGGAAGATCCCAAAGGGGAATACCCAGGGGAAGAACAGGATCCCCTCAATAACTGGGGCAAGCGCCACAACGAACACCGCAACAACGGATGCCACTATAGCCCATACAGCTACCAGGATGGCAAAGAAGATGAAGCCCACTAAGGCGAAGGTCCTAGCAGACTGAGCCTCTCCCCAAGCATAGGAGGTCATTTATTCAGGAGGGGTGCTCATGGTGGATGGCTGAAGGACTGAGGCTATTTATTCGTTTCTTGGGAAGGCGGGAGCTGACTACGCCAACTCCTTCCCACAGTACTGGCAGAACTTGGCGTCCATGGAAATGGGTCTGCCGCAAGCCGTGCAGATTCTGCTCCTCGCAGGGACGGGGGTGGCCGGCACGGAAGGGGGTGGGGCCTGGGCGTAGGTTATCGCTGACCCGAGCTTAGAATAGGCTAGGAGGAAGAAGATGCCGCCAATAAGAGCCCCTATTGGAGGAAAGAGACCGAATATCCCGAGAACGAGAGCTGAGGTCTGGGCCTCAGAGTAGCGACCTACCTCGATATTTCTGAGGGTTAACCACGCCCAAACCGCGAAGCCGACGCTCAGGGCGAGAAAGAGCAGATTGGGGAAAACGAAGGGAAAGAGCCACCCGAAGGTCTGTCCCCCGTCGAACATGGGTCCCCCCGGGAAAATGAGGTCGGACACTATCGCCCATGACCAGACGCCCGCCATGATGGCGAAGAAGATTAGTCCTATGAGGGCGAAGGTCTTGGAAGACTGAGCTTCTCTCCAGGCATAGGGAGTCATGGATTCTGGAGAGGCGGCCATGAGCGACGGATGCTGGACTTGACTATATATGGCTTTAGGCTGTTGGCGTTGAATCTAGCTGAGAACTCGAATGGATGGGAAAACAGGGACCCAAAAGGGGTTCGGTTTCTCCTAGGATGACCTGCGGGTCAGCGGAAGGGGGCTGGGCCAGAACCATAATATGGGCTCCCAGGCATCGAAAAACATGACCATAACGGGAATCGATACTGTAGCCGTAGTGGTCGCTGACCGTCACAAAGCCTTGGCGTGGTACCGGGAAGTCCTGGGGATGGATGTGGCCTTCGTCGCACCTGAAGAGGGGCATTGGATTGAAGTTGGCCCCGCCAGACCCCTGACCCGCCTTCACATCTGTGAAGTCCCTGAGGGAGTAGAGGCAGGTCCCACGGGCATCACCTTCCTGACAGAGGATATCCACGAGGAATACAATCGTCTGCGGCGTGCAGGAGTCCCGTTCCTCTACCCTCCCAAGAGAATGGAGTGGGGCGAATGGCTGTGCGCCTTCTCCGACCCCGATGGAAACGAGTTCGAGCTGAAAGAGCCGGTAGACCCCTCAGAGTGGATTCTTTAGTTCAGGATGGCTCAGCTGCCTTCTACTCCTTGATGAGGCCGATGGCGAGGGCGAGGTCGCCCATGGCGCTTCCGAAGTCGCTCCGCCTGAGAGACGAAACATCTACCATCTCAAGTCGCTGAAACCAGGGAGGGATGTCATCAGGCGGCGTCGCCACCAGCTCGTACACGAAACATAAGTCGTAATGCCTCTTTCCAGGGAACCAGTCACTGGAGTCGTAGAAAGAGTAGACATCCGTCGCGTCCGCGCCAAATTCCTCGATCGCCAGCTGGTCCCTCACAACCCGCTGGAGGGTTTCATCGGGATGCTCACCCTCATATAGGTATGCTGCGGGGAAACGCCACGAGCGAAACTCCGCCTCCCTCTCTTCAGGATCATAGACGCCGAAGTTGGGGGCCCATTCCTCCTCCCATCTTGCATGCTCCTTTGGCACGCCCAGGAGCACCTCTTTACCTTCCTGCAGGATGGCGAAGGACGATAGGCAGAAGCCGGCTTCGGGGAGGCCGTACTTCGGAGCTGGGCCGTAGCGAGCAAACTTAGCCATGCAATCCCAATACTGTACCCTCTATTAACTCCCTTGCTCCCCCTGGATGAAGAACAGGCGCTTCAGGCAGACTGAGGCCTTTTTCCTCCGAACCTCTCCCAGTGAGCGATCTCCTCTAAAGGCTTGCGGCGCTTTCCCCTCCTGAGGGTGGCGGGATCAGGATAGCCGAAAGGCATGGCCGTTATGAATACGGATTCCTCGGGGAGGTTCAGGAGCTTCTTCACACCCGCCTCATCGAAGTTGGCTATCCAACATGTTCCCAACCCGAGGTCCCACCCTGCCAACACCATATTCTGAATCGCCCGCGTAGCGTCCACATGGGGCATCTTCGCTCCAACCGTGGCCACTGCTATCGCCATGGGAGCCGACGCGAGGTGAGGCCCCGTTGGCGTCAGCTCGGAGAGCCTCCTGAGGGTATTCCTGTCCTGAACAACAATGAAATGCCAGGGCTGGGTGTTCTTTGAGCTAGGCGCCCACCTGCCGGCCTCGAGAAGCTGGAGAATTGCGGAGGCCGGCACTGGGTCATCTTTGAAGGTCCTCACGGTGACTCGTTGCCGTATGCAGTCGAGGGTCTCCATGAGCGGATAAACGGTTTAGTGGATAATGTTGGTGTCGTCCTAAATCGGCGGTGCTCGGGATGGATGCGTCCACGCAGGAGGATGCGGTTAGGACTTTCCATTCCTGCTAAAACGCGTTGTTGCGTGACGTGAGATGCACGAGCATCGACTCACGACCCGAAAGGTTTAGAATCAATCGGATACTACTCGCTCTCCCCGCGGAGGGAGAAGATGGAAGAGGAAGGACCCAAACCCGGAAGCATCGTTCACGTGGAGCTGCCCTGTAAGGATACGGAACGCGCTAAGAAGTTCTACAGTGGTATCTTCGGCTGGAAGTTTGAGGATATACCCGAGATGAACTATAGCATGTTTCAGCCGGCGAATCCCCCCGGAGGCGGGATCTTCGTGCCCACGGAGTTCAATCCTGGCGGAGCTCTCAACTACATCTTGGTGGAATCTGTGGAGCAGACATCGAAGCGCATCGAGGAGGCTGGGGGTAAGATCCTCGTGCCGGAGAGAGAGATCCCCAACATGGGCTCATTCGCCGTTTTCGAAGATCCTGAAGGCACCACTATGGCCCTGTGGACGCCAACTCCTAGGCAACAGGAGTAGCTGCAGGCGACGTTTGGTGCCTCAGAGAGGGTAAGGATAGGTACTCACGCGTCCTCAGAAAGCGAGCCGTAGGCAGGAACGCGGGTCGTCTGATGGGCCGTTGACCCCTCAAGGATGGTAGGCTAGCTCGCCCCGGAAACAGGGTTTCCCAAGCTTTATGTGGGCTTAGTCACCATGGTCCCCGGGATGAAGGTTTTCGTCGAGGCCTACGGGTGCACCCTGAACCAAGGTGAGGCCCGACGATTGAGCCGTCAACTCTCGGTGGCTGGCCACCAGATGGTGGACAATGCCGAGGACGCTGAGACATGCGTCTTGGTTACCTGCACAGTGATAGGGTCGACCGAGAAGAGGATGCTCAGGCGCATGGCGCAGTTGGCCAGCGCTGGTCGGAGCCTCATCGTAGGCGGCTGCATGGCCTCCGCCCAGGCTGAGACCGTAAGGGGAGCCGTTCCCTCAGCAGAGCTCGTAGCGCCCACGAACGCGGAGAGATTTCTGCGGCTCTTGCCTCCGACCGGTGGTGAAGGATACGAGTGCTTTGAGCCCTCTTCCTCCATCGATGGAGTTGTGCCCATCGCCCAAGGCTGCCTGGCGAGATGCGCCTACTGCATCTCCACCATCGCCCGCGGCCCCTTGACGAGCTATCCGCCCGAGGACATCGCTTCAGAGGTCGCCGAAGCCGTCAGGAGAGGGAGGCGGGAGATTCGCCTCACATCCCTGGACACCGGTCAATACGGAAGGGACCTGGGCATCAACCTCGCGACCCTCCTGAGGGCTGTGTGTCACGTGGACGGTGAGTTCATGGTGCGAGTGGGCATGATGAGCCCCATGATGCTTCGCCCTATCACCAGCGACCTCCTACAAGCATACCAGGAGGAGAAGGTCTTCAACTTCCTTCACCTACCGGTGCAGAGCGGGAACGACACAATTCTGAAGAGGATGAGGAGGGGCTACCGCGTCGACCAGTTCTGGGAGGTAGTAGGGGCCTTCCGGCGCAAGGTTAGGCCCCTGAGCCTGGCTACTGATGTCATAGTCGGATTTCCTGGTGAGGGAGAGGTCGAGTTCGAGGATACTCTGGACCTAATCAGAGAGTTGAAACCAGACATCCTGAACATCACCCGTTTCTCACCCCGGCCCGGGACGCCCGCGGCCTCCATGGGGGATCAGGTCCCAGGCTGGATCATGAAGCAGAGGTCGAGAGAACTCACAAAGCTCAGATTCGAGATGAGTCAGAGGGCAAATCGGAAGTTCGTAGGACGGAGACTTAGGGTCCTGACCACAGAGGAGGGGAAGAATGGCACGACCATCGCGCGCAGTCAGGACTATAGGCCCGTGGTTTTGCCCGGTCGACACGCCCTCGGGAAGTTTGTGGAAGTCTCGGTAACGGCGGCGAGGGAGATCTATCTCCTCGGACGTCCCCAAGCTGAAAGTGGCCGCGACATGGCCCTAGGTCAGCTACCCCTCCCGTTGATTGGTTGAATGGGGCCCTGGCACCAGCTTCGAGATGTATTTAAGGAGGGTCCGTCCCTATCCAGACCGAAGCCCCGTGGTCTAGAGGACAATGATTCCAGGCTTTGGATCGATGCGAAGTCGAGGAGAGACCTGGCGACGGGAGTTCGAATCTCCCCGGGGCTATCCCTCTTCCCTTCGTTCTGAGAGTCTTCTATGGATATAGAGCACGAGGAAAGGTATCAGAATCCAGAGGAAGAATGAGGGAAAGAGGAGAACGAGAAAACCCTCAAGGGGCATCCGAAGGGCGAGGAATATCATGGTCGCGCTAGCACCGACCCCCATGATTAGCGTGAAGAGCACGACTCGGGGGTCTAACCTCATGCTGGCCCATCACCGCAAAGGGCTATAGACCTGAGCCCGATCTGCGATGAAAGGATGTCGGACTTTGAGTGTCGCCTCGAGTTCACCTACCGCAGCCCCGAGGAGGCGGAGAAGGTCCTGATGGCCGTGGAGCTCGAGAACTATCCCTTTGTGAGGGCGTGGCTGGACGGGAACGCCATCATCTCTGTGACCTCCGCCGAGTCGTTGGCCAGCCTAATCCACACGCTGGAGGACTACCTTTCCTGTGTTTCCGTGGCGGAGAAGATGCTAAGGGGGCGGTGAACCCTCTCGGACCTTAACCGCCATCCCGTGCTGGAAGGCCAGCATCTCCTCCCGGTTCAGCAGTGCCCTGCCCACAGCCAGAAGATCGTCCGCCTCGTCCACCACCAATACCTCGTCCCAGGGCCTTACCTTTTCATCACACTCGAGAACAAACTTGGCGAAGACATTCCTCCCTTCCCTGTTGAAGGGGGCTGATTCCTCATCTACAACGACACGAAGACTAGGGGGTTTGAGGGCCTCGTGAAGGCGTCGGCCGCCTGCCAGCTTGAGCGTGTAGAGGCCGTCTGCGGCCCTGAGGGAGAGGACGTGCTCGCCATCCACGTTCACGTTCCTGATCTTTCCGGTCTTCTTGGACTTCACCAGCTCGACTTTTCCCTTGAGAAGAGCTTCTGAGGTCCCTGCCCCAAACTGGTAGTCAGCAACAGCCCTCGCCCTCGCCATGTCCATGTCCAGCCCGGCGGGGCCGGGAGCTCTCTCTGCAAGATCTTCCAGCGTCTTCTCCCCTTCCCAGCGCATGCCGAAGGAGAAGTGCATGAGCCTGATGAAATCCCTTAGGAAGACCTCCGAGGCCTCCATGGCTTCCAAGTCCAGTTTCTCAGGCATCACGGACTGCGCTACGGGGTACATGGCATCCAGCTCCACAGGAACGGGGCCAAG
>JABAOH010010745.1_pt1 | contig 25249 bp, 29 predicted proteins | sample 7062181 | NCBI WGS metagenome assembly JABAOH01 (sample SAMN14538630, study PRJNA623070) | marine sediment metagenome | biome: marine biome [ENVO:00000428]; feature: marine pelagic biome [ENVO:01000023]; material: deep marine sediment [ENVO:00002113]; isolation source: pool of 5 deep marine... | reverse complement strand
TACGATCGTTTCCGCGAACTCCGTGAACTTAACCGGTTCTTGGTCAGCTATGTTGTATATGCCCTCGGGTTTCGGTTTTATCCCCAACGCAAAAGCCTGGATCACGTTCGAGATGTGAGTGACGTGAGTTAAATTCCCTGTCCTGGGAATGGGAAAACCCTTCTCGAGGAGCGAAAGGTTCTTCAGCCAGTGGGGCGATCCTTTCCCGTAAATGGGGGCGATCCTGAATATCAGGTTTCTCAGGCCCGAATCCCTCACGAGGTTTTCTGCTTCTCTCTTCGATTCCCCGTAAGCGGTTCTCGGGTTTCTCGGGTAGCTCTCATCCGCCTGTCCCTTTATCTCCCCATAAACTCCCACGCTCGAGGAGAATACGAACTTGTCCGCCCTCTCGCAGGCCTTCAGGATGTTCTTCGTCCCCTTCACGTTGATCCGGAAGATATCCTCTTTCGGTTTGGAATAGGAAACTATCCCCGCGAGATGGATCACGACATCCACGTCCTTGGAGACCCCTGAAAGCGTCTCAGGTCTTGTGATGTCCCCTTTGAACACCTCGTACTTCGGATAGATTTTTTTGGCCTCCTCATAACCCAACGAGAGAACGCGAATGTCCTTCCTGGTTTTCCCTATCTCCCTGAGAACGTTCGTGCCCACAAAACCCGTCGCACCCGTGACCAAAAGCATATTTATAAATATTAGAGCGTATTTAAAACTATGAAATTTGGGAAAGTGGAAGCCCACATACACGAGACAATAGAAAAGGACGGGGTCGTGTTTTTCGGTCTGATTGACCCCACGAACGAAAAGGGGAAAGACCCTGTAGAGCTCGCAAAAATCTTCGATGAGGCAAACGCTGACATAATTCTGATAGGCGGATCAACAGGGGTGGAAGGAGACGCCTTCAACAACGTCATGAAGACCATAAAGGAATCCGTCAGCAAACCCATCATGCTTTTCCCGGGAAACGTGGGAGGCGTTTCAAAATACGCCGACGCTTTGTATTTCATGAGCCTCCTCAATTCAAAAAACCCTTACTGGATCACAGGAGCTCACGCCCTCGCAGCGCCCATGATCGTAAAGATGGGAATAGAAGCTATTCCCACTTCCCTCTTAATCGTTGAGCCGGGTGAGACAGTCGGCCGGGTTGGGGAGGCAAAGCTCATACCATACGATAAACCTGATATCGCGGTCTCTTATGCCCTGGCCGGGAAACTCCTGGGCCATAGAATAACAATTCTTGAGAGAGGATCGGGAGCTCCAGGACCTGCTTCGCCTGAAATGTTCCGCGCGATAAAAAAAGCCGTCAATCACCCAGTGATCTGCGCAGGCTCAAGCAAGAACCTGGACGACATAAAAACAACAATCAAGGCGGGAGCGGACGGGATCCACATCGCTTCCCTGATCGAAAAATCAGACAGACCTTTGGAAACCGCTAAAAAGCTCGTTAACTTCACGAAAAAGATCGGAAAGGAGAAGACTTAATTTCTAATTTAAGTTATTTTCTTCGGTGACCAAAAATCTTTTAAATACACTTTCTATTTCCAGATTCTCACGTATTTTCTCTTGTTTAAGCGGGTCTGCAGTTTCTATCTTCTCATCGATAAGCTTCAAGACTTTCTTTTTTTCCGCCTCCGGAAGTCTTTTAATAAATATCTCCGGCATGGCCCTGTAAACCATTGCATTAAATTCGAGCATCTCCGGTGAAAATTCCTTTTCCCCAACTCCGTACTTTCTGAGAAGGTTCTTCATTATCCGTTTCCCCTCCTCATATTCCTTAATTATTTTCCCTTCAGTATAGTTGTAAAAATTTAACTTCAGAATGTCGTTCAGATAAAGGCTCAAATCATAGAAAGTTTTGTAATCTTTGCTTGAAAATTTCTCGGAGTTCAGTTGGAACAACATCTCCATGCCGTCATATTCAATTATCATCCTCTGGATCGATTTATTCATAAATTAAATTTCGGGGCAAAACCTTATAAATCCTCCAGAATCTTTCCCATCCCAATTCCCAGGTTGTGATAAAACTCTTTTTTCAACATTAACTTATAAAATTTACTGGTATCTTATTTTCATGCCGCGTGTATCATTGAGTTCCAAATACAGAGTAGATTTTAGCGATAGCCCTCACATTCTCCCGCCCTATATAAGGGGAAGAAACTTTTCGGTCCTGCGTGAGGTCTATGACGATGGAACAAACAAAGTCAGATTAAAAAACCATCCGGAAGTCGTGCTTGAAGGGAAAGCAAAGGAAGAGGCGTTATGCAGGTTTGGCCCGGGCATGATGTGAGTTCATTATCCTCCAAAAATTGCATTTAAATCTCTTTATTCTAATTAAACTCGAATGAAAACGGGCGAGAGACAAATTCTAATCGGCGGGATCGACGTAGGTCTCCACACCTCGATCGCTCTCCTCGACCTCTCCGGCGAAATCGTTTGTCTCGACACGCTCGTCCACCCGAAAAATTCGCAGACGCTTGATCACATGATGGACTGCGGGAACGTTCTAATCATGTCCACTGACCGCGCGAAACCTCCCTCCCAGATGAAAAAGCTCGCCTCCTCGATCTCCGCCAAAATGATCCTCCCAGCAAAGAACATGACCAAGAAAAAGAAACGCCTGCTCATCCTGGATTTCCTGGAGGAAGAAATAAAGATGAACGATCACGAGAAATCCGCTCTGGCCTCCGCGATTTTCGCATACAAAAAGTTCCGGCCGAGCTTCAAGAAACTTCAGGATCGCCTGGAAAAGGACAAGAAACCGCATGAGTTCGAGAGATTAAGAAACGAGCTTTTCCTGAAGATGGTGAAGGATATTAACCGGCCTTTTCGAAAATAAGTAAGCTCTCCCTCAACCTTCCGACCTTCTCCGTCCGGTTCCTCATACACCACCTCCTGTTCATAACGTAGATTTTCCGAACGGAGAAACCGATCTTCTCTGCGATCTCCGAGAGAAGGATGTCGCTTTCGACCACTTTCGTTGGAAAGCATCCGTTCCCCACCACGATCGCGAGCTTCGCTCCTGGCTTACACACTCTATAGAGTTCTTTTAGAACATTTTCCATGTCGGAGAAGTAGGACTTAACGATGTCATTCCCTTCTCGTATTCCGATATAGGAGCGGACTCCCCGTTTTTTATCCGGCCTGAAGAACAGGAATTCCTCAATATTGTATATCTTCGTATATTCTATCTTGTTGAGATAGGGAGGGGAGGTGATCACGAAATCTATGGATTCTTTCGGGAGCTTCAGCTTCCTCGCGTCTCTGCGACCAACGAGAGTTTCGCATTTCCCCACCTTGAGCTTTTCCAGGTCCCTTACCATCCTCTTCATCCTGTGGTGGTAGAACTTCCGGAACGGAGGGACAGGATGTTTCTTTCGTTTGAGAACAGATCCGTCCTTGTACATGTAGGAACAGCGTGTCGCGCTCGAGATCAGACCCAGCCTGAAGAAATCCTTGGTGAGATTATCCTCTATACCTTCAACCACGTTTCGAAATAGCAGGATATCATCAAGCGTGTGCGTATTGAAGTATCTGCGGACGTTCGGGGGTATCCAGGATCTGTCAAGCTTGCGGAACTTGATCCTCCTGATACCTTTCAGGGTTTCCCTTAGGTCCGAAACGTCATAATCGCTTGTCTTGACCCTGGCGGCGAACAGGGCGAGAGGTGAGAGCTCGAAGCCGATCGAGTCAATCCCTTTCTCCTTACAGGCGAGGTTTGTCGTCCCGACCCCGCAGAAGGGATCGAGTGTCGTTCCTTTACTGATCTTGAACATCCTGATCAGATTTAGAACCAAATCTCGCGAAAATCCTTCTTTGTAGTAGAACCAGTTGTAAACAGGAAGGATCTTGTTCGGGACGAATGTCGCCAGCTCCCCCCATTCGAGCTTGTTGGTCAGTTCGTACATATTTAATTATTTCATTTAAACATTATATTATGGATTTCGGGGACACTGGTTTTGCTGATTTTGATATGGAGCTCGAGGAATTCGAGGTGAAGAAGACCAGAAAATGGGACAGGGTATGGAAGATAAGCGAGGGAGGCAGCATAGGGGTTTCGCCTCTCCTTCACAACGGGAAGATATATTTCGGCTGTATGGATCACAACATATACTGCATAGAAGCGGGAACAGGGAAGGAGGTGTGGAGGTTCCGGACGAACGACCGAATCCTCATAGCCTCACCAGTCCAGAAGGACGGGATCGTTTTCAACGGTTCCTACGACGGGTACATGTACGCGATAGACGCGGAGACAGGTAAAGAGAAATGGAGGTTCAGGACAGGGGATACGGTAGCCTCCACGGTAGCGGTATCAAAGGGAAGAATATATTTCGGCTCTAATGACGGTTTCGTATACTGTCTGAATTCAAATGACGGATCGCCTGTCTGGAGGTTCAAAACGGGTGATCACGCGGCAAGTGCGCCCAGGGTCCACGGGGAGAGGGTATACATCGGCTCTTTCGACAGCTGTCTTTACTGCCTCGACAAGGGAACCGGGAAGGAGATCTGGAGGTTCAGGACAGGAGCAGAGATCTACAACGAGGTTTCCTTCACAATACACGATAACATTATCTATTGTCCCTCCTTCGACAACAATCTCTACGCCATAGATGCGGAAACAGGGAGGGAGATCTGGAGGTTCCGGGCAGGCAAGTACGGAATCGGTGCGCCGCCGCTCCTCCACAACGATACGCTCTACCAGTCCTGCCAGGACGGGGTGATGTTCGCCCTGACCCTCGAAGGCAAGGAGAAATGGAGGTTCAGAACAAGCGATGTGGGCGTGATTCTCAGGGCTTCTGTCTTCAACGACAGGCTCTACCTGGGCTCAGAGGACGGGAACTTCTACTGCCTTTCCATGGATGGCAAGGAAGTCTGGCGCTTCAGGACAGGGGGATCGATATTCTGTTACCAGCCGGTCTTCCACAACGGAAGGGCGTACTTCGGTTCCTATGATTGTCACCTGTACTGCATAAGTTCTGACAAAGGCGAGATGATCTGGAAGTTCGCCACCTCCACGATGATCCAGTCCAGACTGCCTCCAGTGGATGAAGCCTTTGAGGTTGTCGTGAAGAAATCGGGCTCAGAGGAAGAGGAAAGGGAGGAAAAATACGATGCCGGGGAGGCGAGCAGATCAGAGATGGAGAGCGAATATTCAGTAAGGAGCGAGTATTCTTTCAAGTCCGAATACCAGACCGGATCAGAATACAGGTAAAAACTACGCCCAGTAGGGACGTTTAAGGTATTTGTAAATGGTGTAAACGGCGAGATGTCCCTCCCCGATCGCCTCCGGGATCCTTTTCAGGCGTCCGGTTATGTCGCCCGCGGCGAACACCCCTTCCACATTCGTCCTCATCTCGCTGTCAACCGGAACCTTCTGGCCCTCCATCCTGACTCCGAGCTTCTTGAAGAGCTCAACGTCGAAAACAGATCCTATAAATATGAAAACCTCGTCCACCTCCAGGGAATCCTCCCTCTTGGTTTTGTTGTTGAAGATCGTCACTTTCTTTATCTCTTTCGTTCCGAATATCTTTTTCAGCTCTGTGTTGAACAGGACTTTCGCTTTCGATTTCTTCAGCTCTTCCTGGTTCTTCTCCATCGCTCGGAACTTATCCCTTCTGTGGACAAGCCAGACCTTTGCTCCCGCCCTGCTGAGGGTGTTCGCCCCTTCCAAGGCCGTATCCCCGCCTCCCACAACCAGGGCTTTCTTTCCCTTGTGGCGTTTGGGGTCGAGTATGGAATAATAAACGTTCCTGTTGTCCTCTCCGGGGATTTCAAGCCTCCGGGGAATCCCCATGCTTCCGGTGGTAAGGAGGACGGTTTTAGCCTGGTATTTACCCCTGTCCGTTTTGACCGTAAAGATCCTTTTTTTCTTGTCTTTCGTGATTTCCTCCACCAGTTCCCCTTCCTTGATTTTCGCCCCTTCCTTTTTTACGTGGTTCACCATGGAGTCCGCGACTTCCTTGCCGGTGTGCTCGTAGAAACCTATGAAGGAATCAACCTCTTTCCACGGATAGTTCCTCTCCAGGATCCCTCCTGCCCTGGAAGCTTCTATAACTAGGTGTTTTAATTTCAGATAACAGGCCGTGAGAACCGCGGACAGGCCGGCAGGTCCTCCCCCTACGATTATCACATCATAGACCATATTTAGTTTTACCCGAGCTTGAATAAATAATTTGGGTTACGATCATTTGTTGTCAATCTGCGCTCTCTGAAGGCCCCCGGAGTAATCCACGAAAACGCTCTTGATCTCGCTGAACTCGTCAATCCCTGTGGTTCCTGCCTCTCTCCCTCCGTTTCCCGTTCCCTTAACCCCCCCGAACGGGAGGTGGACTTCCGCTCCTATAGTTGGGGCGTTCACATAGAAAATTCCTGATTCCGCGAGCTCCATCGCCTTGAACGCCTTATTAACGTCCCTGGTGTAGATCGACCAGGACAATCCGTAATCAACGGAATTCGCTATGTTAACAGCGTCCATGAAGTCCTTGGCTTCCATTATGCACGTTACAGGTCCGAAAATCTCCTCCTGCGCGATCGTCATGCTTTTTGTCACTTTACCGAAAACCGTGGGGGATATAAAATTCCCTCTTTTATGTTCTTTCCCCGAGAGCCTTCGCCCCCCAAGAAGGAGCTTCGCGCCCTCCTTCTTCCCGGTCTCTATGTAACCCAGAATCTTCGTCATCTGCCCTCCGTTTATTATCGGACCCATTGTTATTCCCTTCTTCAGACCGTTCCCTGTCCTTATCCCTCTTGTCTTCCTCAGGAACTTCTCGGTGAACTTCTTGAGAACGGGTTTCTCCACTATGATACGCGAAGTTGCCGTGCACCTCTGCCCGGACGTTCCGAAAGCCCCCCATAACGCGCCCTGGACGGCAAGATCGAGATCCGCATCCTTCAGGACGATCTGCGGGTTCTTTCCTCCCATCTCGAGCTCGACCGAATTCAGCTTCTTCGCTCCTCCTACGTAGACCTCCCTTCCGACTTCTGTGGATCCCGTGAAGGAAAGGTGTTGTATACCCTGATTTTCCACGATCTCCTTCCCCACGACTCCCCCGGATCCTGTCACCACGTTTAAAACCCCTTTCGGAAGACCTGCCTCATCCAAGATCTCCGCGAGCTTCATAACGGAGAGTGGCGTATCGGAGGCGGGCTTGAAAACGATCGTATTTCCGCACACAAGAGCGGGAGCGATCTTCCATGCAGGGATCGCCATTGGGAAGTTCCAGGGTGTTATCATTCCCACCACTCCGATAGGATCCCGAACACTCATGCAGAACTTGTTCCTTAGTTCGGATTTGGTTGTTTCCCCGAATAGCCTTCTTCCTTCGCCTGCCATGTACTGAAACATATCGATCGCTTCCTGAACGTCACCTCTAGCCTCCGAGAGTATCTTCCCGTTCTCCATGGTCATTAACCTCGATAACTCCTCCTTCCTCTTCTCAAGGATCAGGGAACTTCTAAGTAGAATGTCCGCCCTTTCAGTAGCCGGCGTTTCTCTCCACGCAGGGAAAGCGTTTTTAGCGGATTTTACGGCTTTCTTGACATCTTCCCTTGTCCCTGCCTGGAACCTAGCGATCAATTCGCCTGTCGCAGGATTCATGTTATCGAACGTCTTCCCGGAAGAAGATCTGACCCATTTCCCGTCAATAAAATTCAGATAAGTTTTCACCATACCAATCACCCCATACCTTCGAAAGATGCAGGCAAAGCCTACATCAACAAACATGTTGTTTAGAAATTGTATTTGGGAATTAAATATTTTAAACCCCATTGCAAACTATTAATATGATAATCGAGAAAACAAAATTGACGATGTATCTGGTTCTGGCAGCGGGAATGATCCTCCTTCTGTGGGGTATAGTTCAGCTCGGCTTCTCGAATATCGTTGTAACAGGATACTTCCAGCCCGGGAGCGAGCAGTACGGGATAATGCTCATGGGCCTGGGTCTCGGAGGACTGACTTCGTTATTGACGGGGATCTTCCTGATCTTCCTCTCAAGGGACATAGGAAGGGCGAGCATGATCGCCAGAAAATGCGGGATCGTGATGAGCGTGATCCTTTTCGTGTTTTCTGCATGGGTTCTGGCTACAGGTCCCCTGTTCATCCCGGTAATAGGGATCGATCCCGTTATAAAAACAATATGCGGCCTGCTCGTGCTGGCCCCCCTGATCGTTTACAGGTATTACTTCAACTGGTAGATTCGATCATAGGAAGTATTTGTTTATGCCCACTATTATTATCACAAAAACCAGCAGCAAAAGAACCAGCGTGTAATCCAGTTCTATCCCTCCCCCCTCCGGAGGTTCCGGGGGCTTGCCTTCCGAAATAAGCTGTTCGCTCGCGTTGTAGGAGAGTTCGGAGAGGAAGATTGCCTGCGTGTAGTTCCCCTCGTTGTAGCTGTCAACCGCCCGGGAAAAAACGTTTGAAACGCCCGTAACGTCCAGGTTCATGTCAAGCGCCCTCTGAAGGCTCTCCCTTGCCCTGGAGATCATATCGTCCGCTTCGGATTTCAGAACCGTTTCGTTCGGGACTTCCGGGGGTTTTTCCCCGAGCACGCGAACCTTCATGGGTTTGCTCTCGTCCAGGCCGCTGAGCGTGGAGATGAGTTTTATGTTTATATCATAATCCCCGTATGCCGAAGAGGGGGCGGTCAGGTTCAGGGTAACCGTTTTGTTGGTTCCCATGTAGATGAAGTTTATGAGATCCCATCCGGAATACCACCCTTCCGGGGCTTCAAAACTCACGTTGACGTTCGCGAGCGTTGAGTTTCCGGTGTTTTTTACGTTCACATGCATTTCAGAGGTTTCTTCCTGTGTCAGGTTTGTGATTCCCACGGGATGAAGGATCTCTGTCCTGCTCGCGGAAGCGGACTGTCCGCTGGCGAGACCTGCCAGAAGGAAAAAGATTACGACCAGCAGCAAACCTCTCATAATAAGAAATTTGTCGTGCCTTATATATTAACTGAACATCTCCTTGAGCGATCCCGCAAAAGCCTTCGAAACGAACTCTACCTCCTCCTTTTGCTTCCCCAGGTTAACCACGCCGCTTATCTCGGACTCCATTCCCTGCGAGAGGGAATCGAAGAACAGGAAAAGATCGTTGGGATCGAACTCCCTGGGTTTCCCTACCAGCTGTATTGTCGACCCCTTCATATCCCCGGAGAGATCCAGGGAGAACATGCACATCCGCTTTCCATCGGAATGTATGTAGGAGGCGTGATCTTTCCCAGACTTCTCCGAGAGCTTTTTCAGGCCCAAGCCTATCGCGAAACCCGAATTCTCGAGAATCTTCTCTCTCCCTCCCCCGGACTCCACAACCAGTGAAAAGGGGGAATGATCTGCCAGGCCGTTGACAATCTTGTCCAGAAAGATGTTCCCTGTCTTCACGTATTTATCATTCAAGGATCTCGAGATCCTCACCTTGACATTTCCCTTTCTCGCTTCCGCCCCGTCTTTCGTGAGCTTCGCTTTCCCTCCGGAACCGAACATGTTTTAGAATTCGGGCGGAGTTTTAAAAACCTGTCCGATAAATAATATCATGATAAAAAATAAGTTCATTGCGGTCATACTGCTGATATTGATGGTGGCAGGAGCGGTTCTCTTCACGTTTTTCAGATCCCCCTGGGGGCCCGTTATAACCCTGATAGGGATCATAGGGTATTTCATTTTCAACAAGAGGGACAGCGGGTAGCATGTTCGTGAACGACACCTCTGAGTATTACGAGGAGGTCAAGGACCCCGAGGAGGGTATGGATGACGAGATCACGGTTTCCCACATGCTCCGCCTGAGGAACAGCTTCACCAGGTACGGCCTGCCTTTCGGGTCCATCCTTGCGAGGAACCTCATGGAAAGGGGTTTGTTAAAGGAAGGAGCGAGGGTTCTCGAGGTAGGACCCGGTCTCGGGGATCTCGCGGAACAGTTCTTCGAGGAAGCCTCTCCTAAGGAGTACGTGTTCATAGACATCTCGCCCAAGATAATAGGATACCTCCGAAAGAGGTTCTCAGGGAAGGCGTACGGGTTCATCCTGGGGAACTTCCTGGAAACGGACTTGAAAAGGAAGTTCGATCTGATCATATGCAACGAGGTTCTTTCCGACCTCCCCACCATCGTGAACTTCTCTCCCAGATCAGCGGAAATCAAGGGAGTTTACAGGGACGCGCTGAGGATGGTGAAAAAATACGGACTGAAGGGAAGGGAGGTGTTCAATTTCAACTACGGAGCCATGCGCTTTCTCGAAGTTTCCAGTAAAATCCTCGAGAAAAACGGGGTGGTTTTCATTTCCGAGCAGGATTCCGAATGCAGGGGAGGATCGGGCTGGCCGGAAAGGATCCGCGTGTCCGGTCATAACGAGTACACGATAAAGATGAGCTGGCTCAGACAGGTCGCTAAAAAACTGATGTTCTCCGTGGAATCGGGAACGCTCACGGAATTCCTGGGAGTAAGGAAGGTGAAGTTCGTCAGCTTTTTCACTCAGCCTGAGCTCCGGAACCTCTACGAATCGCTCAAGAGGAAAGAGGTTCTCCCGGAGCAGAGAGCGCTGACACTGGAGGAGTTCTTCAGGATCAACAGGGAGTTCATAAATGTTAGCGATCCGAAAAAATACATGGAATTCCTCGAAAAAAATTGCGCGCCGCTTACCGATATTACCGATAAGTTTTCCTATCTGGTACTCAAAAAGTGACCGAAGAAAGTGTCCGCAATTATATATTTTCCGATTTATTCTTTCCACCAACGAAATGCATATAAAGAAGCCAAACCAATACATTATCATTAATTGGTAGGTCGGGGTTGGGGTGTTTTCTTTATCCGGTTTGTGCCGGATATTCTTTTTTATTTTTGACTGTTTACAATTACAAAAATTTTGTAATCAATATCATACAATAGTTAATCAATAAAAAGACAATTATTTAAAAGACAATTCCAAGGTTTTCTTTCATTAATCTCACGCTCAATTAAATCTAATGTGGCCTTTTTTCTGACAGGCTCAATATAGGCTTCTACAAGTGAATCATCAACGGAAACAATCACGTATGTTTTTTCCCTATCAATAAGGAATTCGTCTGCGTTGTCTGGATTTTCTCCCCAATTAGTAACATAAATTTTATTATTAATATCAAGTAGTGCTCCGATTGGTTCTAATTCATTTCCATCAAAATACCCTTTACCAACATATGGATCCCAATTCGTAATTTTCTTGAATATTTTTTCAACTTTAGCACTCATGCTAAATAATAGACCGTTAATTTTTTAAACATTTATAAGCAAGACGTTCCTTGTTACCATGTAATAAAAAAGATGCCTATCACACGATTTCAGGGGTCAAAACGAAGGGTTTTTCAGGGTTTTTTCCTACTTGTCCAACCTAATTTCCAATATATTATCAGGTATAGAATTAATAATACCAAGAGGCTTGCACGTAAATATCGAAAGTCAATGGCATAGATAAGGAAGGATATAAGAAAGGGGATTACTATCAAAAGAATTATGTCTTTGGTTTCCAATTTCTTTTTCATATTATTTGAAAATTAAACAAGGGGTTTAAAAGGGTTGGTTATGTCTTTTCTGGGTAACAATAAAGAAGTAGTGTACTATATGGAATATACCCACCACCATCGTTTAATCTTATATCCCCACCGAATTTTTCCCGATAATTCTTTCTTAAGAATTCGTATGTCTTTTCTATCAACTTTGGATCTTCTGATTCAATAGAGATATCAATTTTCTCGTTTGGATTATATTTGAGTTGGAATTTTCTTCCCATGCTATTTCTTATTACAGAAAGGTTTTTAATACAATATTGTTCCCTCATACAGCGTAGTTAAATTAAACACAATATAAGGTGTGTATGTAAAAAATTAACTTAATATAATTAGAAGAGAGGGGGGTTCGGATGTGAATAACCATTTTAACCCTTAAAAAACTTACTGAAATTATTTAATCATGATCAGTATTACTTTCAGCGTGAGAGGAAATGAAACAGTAACTTTGCATCCATTTGACCCTAATTTAGCCCCCGATCAAGAGACGGAAGGTTGGTATAAAGAACCAGGAGATATAAGATACAAGCCTGCTATACTTGCTTCAGGAAATTGGTCATACGCAGAATATGGATATATTCAAAAGGATTTACATTGGCTTTTGTTTGCAGCGAATTCGAAATCAGCAAATCCAAGACTTAAAAAAATAACCAAACCGCTATATGGACATAAAGCCGGCAATGAAGTTAAATTAAGTCGTCTCGGACCAGAGCTTTTTAAAGTCTCTGAAAAAGCAAGCGCGATAAAGGCCGGTACACCAGGCGACCCAACAGATCCTGTCATATTTGAAACAGCCGCTGAGTGGGTATACCATAAGGCAGAGAGTGCACTTATTGGCCTAACGGGAATAGAGGGAGGCCTTGCTTTGCTCAAAAGCAAAAAAGCTTGGAGAATAGACAAAGATACGCTTTCTTCAGACATTTTCTATTGGAATGGGCGTAATAATAAACACTGGTCAGGTATACTTGATGAACTTACGCCAGAAGAGGTTAGCTTAATAGTTAGCGCATTAAAGAACGGATCTTTGGATGCATACATGGATAGAATTTCTGAATCGGATGCGTTGAAAAGATACCAAGATATTCAGCAACAAATCATAAGAACAGCATAAGAAATTAATCTCTCTCCCCTGCCTTATTTTTAAATAATATCATTAATATTCCTTTTATATTCTCTATTTCCTTAAGATTTTTCTCAATTGTCTGCATATTTATCCCTCCAGAGAGCGAATATATAAGGTCTGTCCTTTCCGAAACAAAAACCTCCTATTTCGGTCAAAACCGAAATAAATGGAAAGTATATTAAGTTCTCTCGACCATCTTTATTTATGCCTGAAGATAAGATCACGCTCGACAAGGAAGTCTTCAAAACCCTGGCTTCCGGAACGAGGGTGGATATCCTTAAATCGCTCGATCGCAGGAGGAAAACGTTAACAGAACTCTCCAAGCAGTTCGGAATGTCCGTCTCCACGGTCAAGGAACATCTTGATAATTTAGTTTCCGTGGGCCTGATCGAGCAGAAGGACGAGGGTTACAAGTGGAAGTATTACGAGCTCACGGGTAAGGGAAAGAATATTCTCCACCCCGAGGACAAGAAGATATGGATTCTCCTTTCGATCTCCGCTCTGGCGATGATAGGGATAGGTTACGATCTCATGAGGAATATTTACAGGCCCATCCTCGTTATGGGTGGGGAATTCGCATACGCACCTCAGGCTGCCATAACGGAGGGAGCAGAGAGGGGAACGGATCTCGTATCAGGAGTTATCCCGCAGTTCCCGTACCTTCACGTTCTGGGTCTCATAATTTTCGGGATAGTTTTGGGCGTTTCCCTGGGTCACATAATAACAGGAAGGAGAAGGGTCAGATACAGGGTTTAGTTCTCATTCAAGGATTTTTATCCTTTCTTTGTAGAATTTGATCGATTTTCTAAGGATCTCCTCTCCTTTCTTTGTTATGCTGTACACCTGCTTCCTTCCTTCCTTTTTCTTTCCAACATAGCCTTTTTTTCGAAGGGAGTAAAGAACTAGGTAGGCTGTCACGTTGCCTGGTTTGAAACCAAACCTCCTTTCGATTTCCTTCCTCAGGACGTATGCGTGAGAGGGTTTGTCCTTTAAAATTCTTAATATATACGGCCAGAGGCATTCAGAGGTGTTGTTTTTCTCCAGTTTTTTCAGAGGCATAATAAATAATATGTTTTATGTCTATAAAACATTTAAATACCCGAAACCAAGTATTTTACAGATATAAAATATCGTTGGAGTGGTCCATGCCTCAAAAAATTGAAATAAAGCCCGCAGAGGGCAAGTTAGGTGTTCTGTTGCCGGGGTTAGGGGCGGTCAGCACGACATTCATAGCGGGCGTTATGAGGATAAGGAAAGGCCTCTCAAAGCCATACGGAAGCGTCAGCCAGATGCAGACCATAAGGCTTGGGGGAAGGGATGAGAAGAGATATCCGCTGATAAAGGATTTCGTTCCCCTCGCAAATCTCAAGGATATTGAATTCGCTGCGTGGGATATTTTCGAGGACAACGCCTACGAGGCGGCAATCAAAGCAGGCGTCCTTGATAAGAAAGACCTTGAGGACGTTAGGAAGGAGATGGATAAGATAAAACCAATGAAAGCTGTTTTTGACAGGAACTTCGTAAAGAACCTTGACGGAACACATGTGAAAAGTGGAACTAAATGGGATCTCGCGGAACAGGTAAGAGAGGATATAAGGAAGTTCAGGAAAGAGAAGAAGCTCGCTAGAATTGTGACTGTGTGGTGCGGGAGTACGGAAGTTCACACGGAGAGAAAGCGCGTGCACGAGACCATAGAATCGTTTGAGAAGGGTCTCAGGGAAAACAGCGAACACATCTCACCCTCAATGATATACGCTTATGCCTCCATAATGGAAGGCGTCCCTTACGCTAACGGAGCGCCTCATCTGACAACGGACATACCGGCGCTTGAAGAGCTCGCGATCAGGAAAGGCGTCCCCATATCGGGAAAGGACTTCAAGACAGGACAAACTCTCCTGAAAACTGTGATAGCACCAGGCCTCAAGGCAAGGATGCTGGGCGTAAAGGGATGGTTCTCAACGAACATCCTCGGAAACAGGGACGGTCTTGTGCTTGACGATCCGGGTTCTTTCAGGAGCAAGGAAATATCCAAGAAATCCGCCCTGGAGTTCATATTCCAGCCGGAGATTTATCCTGATCTCTACAAGAACGCATACCACAAGGTGAGGATAAACTACTATCCCCCGAAGGGGGACGACAAGGAAGGATGGGACAACATAGACATATTCGGATGGCTCGGTTACCCGATGCAAATAAAGGTGAATTTCCTCTGCAAGGACTCCATCCTCGCCGCACCCATTGTCCTGGACCTCGCGCTCTTCATGGATCTCGCACAGAGGGCCGGCTTTAAGGGGATACAGGAATGGCTTTCCTTCTACTACAAGGCTCCCATGCACTCTCCGGAAGTCTATCCTGAACACGATCTTTTCATCCAGCACACAAAGCTCAAGAACACTCTCAGGCGTATGATGGGTGAGGAGTTCATAACACACCTGGGTCTCAAATACTACGGGGTTAAAGAATGACATTTTACGCCAAGAGGGAGAAGTTAGGGGGACTTTCCTCCAGGATAGGGAAGACTTTCGCGAAGCTTGGTCTATCCCCAAACCAGTGGACCTTGCTCACCCTTATACCCACGATCGTTTCCTTTTACTTCCTCGTTAAGAGGGATTTCCTACTCGCCGCCCTGTTCTTTCTCCTATCCTCTTTCATGGACTGGATCGACGGGTCGGTCGCGAGGGTTACGGGGAAGACTACGAATTTCGGAGCCTATCTGGACAGCATGATGGATCGCTACGTGGAGTTCATAATAATCCTGGGGATCTATTTCGCCGGGATCCCGAGCTTCTATCTCCCAGCGGAGTTCTGGATAATCCTATACCTTTTCGGGAGTCTCATGACCACATATGCGAAGGCGGCCGCAAAGGAGAAGGATCTGGTTAAGAAGGAGATAAAAGGAGGACTTCTAGAGCGGGCGGAAAGACTTATACTCCTCTTCTTCGGAATGCTCCTTGCCTTTTTCGGACGCATTTACCTCACCTACATAATCGTTATTCTCGCGATCCTGACCAACCTGACAGCCTTCCAGAGGATGAGGATCGCAATCAAGAAGTAATAATAAGCTTATAAAATTTTCTGTTAACTTAATTCTGTTATGAAAACAAATGCTGTCGTGTTTGATATAAGGGATAAAAATTACGGTAAAACGTTAGTGGATTACATATTAACTGATATATCTGTCAGAGGAAAAAGTCTTATCCCCGTTATAGAAGGAGGTAGTAGCACCTCATGCCCGGTCCTAACAATCCAGTATGACAGTGACGATCCCTTTCTCAAAAATTTGAAAAGAGGAAGTAATACAGAACTTGAAATAGAATTGCCACCAAAATAATAGTGATCTAAATCTTCCTTATCTTCCCCGGGCTCGGCTCGTAGCATATCCCGTCGTTCAATAACTCATCTATCGCGCTCTCTATCTCAGTCTCCTCCGCTTCGACCTTTTTCATTAATTCAGAATAGACGATCCCGTCCTTTGAATCCTCTATGATCTTAAGGATGTCGTTCTTAAGGACCTTCTTCTCTTTCCCCCTTTCTTCCTTCCCTTCCTTACCAAGAAACAGCTCGATCCATTCCCTTTTAAGACCCTTCCCCATAAGCTCCTTCTTCAGATCCTCGGGGTTTTTGTCCTTGTTCTTTTCGACCGCTTCCTTCGCTTTCTTAATTCCCCTTGCCTTGTAGACAATCTCAAGCCTCCTGAGAAGCTCGAAGTTCGGTTTCGCCTTTCTAACGACCTCAGGTATCACGTAGATCTCGCCCTCGTATTCCCTAACCTTCCCCACAACGTCAACCACGTCCCCGATCTCAAGGGAATCAAGGGGTTTTGCGGTCTTGAAGACCTTCAAACGGATCGTATCGCTCCCATCGTCTATAGTCACGCTCGCGTAGTTCCCGTCATCCGCCACGAATCTGGAAACAACCGTCCCCAGCATCCTCGCTCTCGAGATCTCCTCCCCCTGCTGTGTGAGAACGAAGCTCGGCTCGAACCCCTCCCTCTTCACGAAGGATCCGTTCATCACGTCCCACACGCGGACCTTCCTGGCGGTCTGCCTCTCGATCATTCGAAACCCTCGAGTTAATCTTGTCGGTAAGAAATAAAAATGGAACTATTTCCCGAATTTTCTCTGCTGCCTGAAGTACCACTTTATTATCTTATCGAATTCCTTCCTGGTAAAGTCGGGCCACATGGTCTTGGAAAAATAGATCTCCGCGTAGGCGGACTGGTAGAGCATGAAGTTCGAGAGCCTCTGCTGGTTCCCTGTCCTTATGATCAGGTCCACTGGCTGGGACACCCAGAGGTATTTGTCCAGGAGGCCCTCCACGACCTTGGTTTTCTTTATCCCCTTCTCGGCGATTTTCTTTACGGCGTTAACGATTTCGAACTTGCTCCCGTAGCTCAGCAGGATGTTGAAGACCTTCCTTGAATACTGAGCGGTCAGTTTCATGCTATCCCTGGCAGCCTGGCGCACGTCGGACCTCCAGACGTTCTCGGTCCCGAACACGTTAACCTTTATCTCACGTTTCCTTATCTTCTCAGAGGAAAGCGTCCTAAGGAGGTTCTCCTTGTATATCTTCCAGAGATGTTCAAGCTCTTCCTTGTTCCTGTTCAAGTTCTCCGTGGAAAGGGCGAAAACAGAAACGGTTTTTATCTGGTCGTATTCAAGGCACCAGTCCAGGAATTCCTCTATCTTCTTCGCCCCTGCATAGTGCCCGTACCAGAGGGGTTTACCCAGCTTTTCCGCGTATCTCCTGTTGCCGTCAGGTATTAGCGCTATGTGTATGAAACCATCATCCTTGATAAAATCATCGGTCATGTAGAATAATTGTTTGCAATTTTTATAATGTTATCTTCCGAATCTCCTTTCCCTTCCACCAAATTCCCTTATCGCTTTCGAAAAATCCTCTTTGTCCAGTTCGGGCCAGAACTTGTCAAGGAAAACAATTTCAGAATAAACGGACTGGAAGGGAAGGAAATTGGAAAGCCTCTTCTCCCCGCCAGTTCGAATTATAAGATCAGGGTCCCTGAAGCCGTTGGTCCACAGGTATTGCCTGAACAAACTCTCGTTTACTTTGTTCGCTTTCAACTGACCCTTCTCAACGTCCGCTGCGATCCTTCTGGAGGCGTCTATTATTTCCTGCCTCCCCCCGTAGGCTATCGCAAGGTTAACATGATGCCTTGAATAATTCCTGGTCAATTCGGAAACCCTCTTCATCTTTTCCTGGAGGTCCTCGGGGAGCAGATCAAGCCTGCCCAGAAAGTTCAGCCTCACCCTGTTTTTGTGAACGATATTCTCCCTGTTCCCGATTATATCATCGAGCTCTTTCCTGGCGATTTGGAAAAGGTAATTCAGCTCCCTCTTGGGGCGTCCATCAAGATTTTCAAGGGAGAGAGTGTAGAACGTAAGAACCTTTATCCCCATATCCTTAGACCACTCCATGATCTTCTTGATTTTCTCAAAGCCCCATTCATGCCCCTTCCAGGGCTTCTGGAGGAGCCTTCTGGCGAGTCTCCTGTTACCGTCGGGGATTATGCCGACATGTTCCGGAACATTCGCGATAACCATCACCTCTGTTGGATAACGAATTATCTTTTAAATTTAAAAGCTTTTTCCCAAATCGGATATTATTCCTAGTTACTTATATTTATAAAATTTTCAAGCGGGCGTTTTTGTAAATTTATATGTGTTTCCCGAATAATATAGATATGCTTTTCGAGCTGCACTGCCACTCTTGGTATTCGAAGGGAACGAAGGTTCCCTGGGAATGTATGTCCAGCCCCAAGGACATCGTTAAGAGGGCGAAAAGACTTGGTTTATCGGGAGTCGCGATAACGGATCACAAAACAACGAAATGCTGGGAGGAGGCGAAAGAGGAGGCTAAAAGACTTGGTTTGCTCTTCATCCCTGGGATTGAGCTCCAGACCTCGGGAGGGCACTTGATAGCCCTGGGGATAAACGAGGGGATCGAGAACCACCTGGGACTGGAGGAAACGATCGAAAGGATCCACGAACAAGGAGGATTGGCTGTCGCCCCCCACCCCTTTGACCTGAAAGGGGACGGGATAAAGAACGGGATCAAACGGGCGGACGTGGTCGAGGTATTCAACTCGATGAACCTCGACAAGCTCAGCAATAAGATTGCCGAGAAGAAAGCGAATGAACTAGGGAAACCAATGGTTGCCGGCTCGGATGCCCATTCCCTGGAGATGATAGGATACGCGGTCAACATCTCCAATTCAAGCGATCTGGATTCTCTCCTTAAAGAGATTAAGAAGCAGGGATTGATGTTCAGGACGAGGTATTTGCCAATAAAGAATCTCGTGGAGTGGTATAGGGAGAGATTCATCAGATCGTACGTGGACGTCCTCAACTACGTGAACGGCAACTACGTTTACCCGAAAGCGGTTGTCGCTCGAACCCTCCTGAACAGGTTCGTGAGATCCAGAAACGTTACATGGAATGCACTCGCTCACTTGGGCGTGGGCGTTTCGAGGATCTACAGTAGGTTCAAGCTGTCTGGTTATTAGAAACCTTTTCAATTTCTTTTGGTTAAATTCAACGATGCGTTTCCCTTTTCCTTTTTTAGCTCATCCGGGATAACCTCTTCCCCAAAAGACCATTTTCCTTGATAATCGCCTTCTATCTCACTACCTTCTTTTCCCATCAAATAATTCACATCAGCATTCAGGTCTGTTGCTACCCTGGTAAATTTCAGAAATGTATTTCCTTCTTTCTTTAAAATTTCGCCTATAGCGATATGCTCTGGACAGGATGAATTCGGGTCTACTATCTTGCCCAGAATTCTACTGTTTCCGCCAATTAGAAACTGGCCGGTAAAATCGTTGCTCCTCTCACGAAAATCATAGGTTCCTGAAACATCATATTTATCAACGTTTTCATCCAAATGTTCTACTTTTTTCTTTTTTATGTAATCATCAACGTCTGCAAAGGTTTCTCCGGTACAAATGTCCTTGAATGACAGATTATCTACCTCACGAACAGAACAAGCTTAAGAGCGAGAATTATTATTATGAACAGCGTGATCACTCCGAGCAGGACAACCTTCCCTGTTGTTTCTCCGCCTATCACGGCTCCCGTAGGAGGTCCGATCCCTGTCTCGTTATCTTCCGGCGGGGTTGGCGGTGTGGGTTCCTCAATCCCTTCTATTTCACCAACTCCGAACATGAAGTTCAGATCCTTCTCGATGTTCTCGGACTCCACGCTCACTTTTGCGTTGTAGATCCCTTCTTCTGCTCCGAAAGGAGGCGAGGCGTAAATGTAGATATCCTCTTCCTCTCCCGGATCCAGCGAGATCTCCTCCTCGCTCAGGTGAACCCAGTCAGGACCTTCAATTCCCAGGTTGTAGGTGTCTCCTCTTTCTCCTGAATTCTTTATTTTCATAGGAACCGAAACCCCGATTCCTATCTCTACCATTTTAATCTTGTCGATCTCCTCGCTCGAGAGCTCGAGGGAGTAACACTCCTCCCTTGATTTTATGATCATCTCGCTCGTGGTCTCGAAGGTCTTCATCTCGGAGACCGCCTTGAACATGAGGGTGTGGGATTCCTCCCCGGGGTATGTTACCATGAGCTTGGTTTTCACTGTTTTCGATTCGTCAGGGGTCAGGAAGAGAACGCCTATCAGCTCATCGTCCACCTTCAGGGTGTATTCCACCAGGAACTTCCCTGTGTTTTCAATGTCTATCGTGTATTCCACCTCATCTCCCGTGCAGACCTCCCTTTCCTTCGGGGCGACCTCGAATTCAAGCGTGTAGCAGTCCTCAACCACCAGGCTCACCACATTCTGGTCGGAAACGTCCCCGCTGCTCGCGGTGACCGTTATGTGATTCGTTCCGATCTCAAGACCTGTTGAATCCACTGTGAGCTTGACCTTGCCGACCTCTCCTGCCTCAAGAGAAACTTTATTCGCCTCGAGCGTCCCCAGGTCAGTGCGCAGGTCAAAGGACTCCGTTACCATCCCCGTATTCTTAACGGTGACCTCGTATTCCTTTGTCAGGCCGTGGCACACCTCCCCTTCCGAGGGAGAGACTATCACGGCGACGTCCTTGCATTCGATCGTGTTCGTTACCCCGGACACGGTCTCCCTGACTTCGGGGAATTCTGAGGAGACCACCTCCACCTCAAAGGTGTTCTTCCCCTCTATTTCGGGGTATGCGAAGAGCCCGAGACTCCTTTCATCATTGGGAGGGATCTTTATAGAATCCTGGCTGAAGACAACCCATTCGGGACCGTATATCGCGTATTCGTCCTCCTTCGTTCCCGCGTTGTTTATCAGGAGGACGTATTTCCCAGAGCCTCCCAGGCAAGCGAAGCCCTCCTTTGGCTGCAGGTCAAGAGAGAAATCATAACAGTTCTCCGCCTCAAGCTGGAGCTTCATCTCATCCTCCGCGTACGAATCCTGTGATTTGGCAGAGATCGTCAAGAAATGCGTTCCGGCCTCAGGAGGCAGAACAGAGATATCAAAAGTCTCGATTCCTTGGGAAGCCATGTCCAGGGTGGTTTTCAGTAATTCATCGCCCCAGGAAGTCACCATGCTGATGTCAAAGGTTTCCGAAACCTTCCCCAGATTCGAGACCTTTATCTCGTAATCCACGGGAAATCCCTTGCAGGTTGTTTTTAGCTCATCTGCCTCGATCTTCACGAAGTGGCATGTGAGAACCTCAACGCTCAGATCACTCGAGAATTCCCTCCCGTCCGAGGATTCCGCCACCACCCTTACAGTGTACGTTCCTGCCTGGATGAAGCAGGGAGGCGTCACGTAGAAGTTCATATCCTTGCTCTCCCCCACTCCCAGGGTTTTCTCGGGAGGTATGAACCCCGACCATTCGCTGGGGAGATCGAGCGAAAAAGTGAACGTATCGGTCTGATCCCCGGTGTTAGTAACCGAAACCGTGTTTTCAAGAGCCCCGCAGGGACATCCGGAAATCTCCTCCGACCCCAGAACCATGTACATGTCCGAAGCGGCGTGAACTCCAGGCACGACTAAAACAAAGACCGCAATCAAGAGTAAAATTTCCCTAAACATGCACCCACCGATCGGTTCTTGTATAATTTATTGATGATTAATTTTTTATACCTATTGTTATCCAAGAATTAAACCCCGAATTCGCAAAAAATAATTTTTTTACTGGAAATCCCTCTATTTTATCTCCAGAAACAGTTCTTCCCAGGGTGTGCCGGATTCTATCGCTTCCCTTACCCCGTTTATTAATTGACCAAGCTAATACTTGCCCAAATCATGTCTATCCTTTAATCCGTATTCAGCTTTTGGTCCTTTTGTGTATAACACAAAACATAATTTTTCCATTTTATCACATTGCAGGGTTTGTCCGCGTTCTTACTTAAAAATCCTTCCCCTTGTCTGCCTTTCCGGGAAGTCATTTCCCTGTTTCGGGAAATAGCTCAGATCGGAATACCTGTTTATCTTCGCGGGGATCAGCCTGTTTATGTCAACAGTTCTTTCCTCCGGCTGCCTGGTTTCCGGCCTGCTCACGCTCCCCACGCTTCCTTTCATCATTCCGCTTGGAGGCTCGTAGGGACGGAATTCCGGAGGTTTTGGGGTTTCCCTTTCCCCGTAGATGTGTTCCTCGTAACGCTTCTTCCTGAACCTCTTGTATCCGAAGTAGATAAGAATAACCGCAACAATTATTATAAGCACGATCAGTCCCACTATCCAGTTTCCGCCTGCAGCTATGAATCCCGTGAGACCGTCAAGCCCGTCTCCGGAAAGCTCGCCCTGAGGTGCGACATATAGCTCTATGGTTTCCGCGAAACTCTCGCCATTAAAACTGACCTTCACCCTGAAAGTGTATTCGCCCAGTTCTTTGGGAACGACATAGGCGTAAACCCTTTCCCTTCCGTCCACTCTGACTTCCTTCGGGTGGTTCACCCAGTTGCTCGGAAGGTCGAGGACCTCTATCTCGAACGTCTGCTCATCCGGGCTCTCTATCAGGATCTCTATGGTCTTCCCCGTGTAGATCTCGATGTCCAGCTTGGTCGGGGTTATGGAAACAAAAGTTTCTGTTATTCCGGATGGTTCCTCATCCTCGTCATCGGGCGGGGTGATAACGGAATCTCCGGATTTGAACACAACAATGTCAGCGTATCTGCTCGAGGATGATCCGCATTCCAGCCTGGTTTTAAGCTCTACCCTGTGCGTTCCCAGGGGAAGCTCGAACTCGATCTTTCTCGTTACCTCCTTTCCGGCACGGAGGTAAACAGAGTCCGTTTCCTCCAGGGAACCGTCCTCGTAAAGCTCCAGCTTGAGGTTGCTTGACCTGTCCCCGGTATTCTTGACGCGGACCTCGACCCAGGCGCTGTTTCCCTCGAGGACAAAGGATGAAACGTCAAAGTATTCGATCGTGTGATCGCATCCGCCGTCCGGGTAAGGGTAAATCCCCACCCTTGCGAGAGCGAATTCCGTGTTGCTGTTATCCTCCTCGTCATACACGGTTGCCTTGCACTTCACCCAGTCCTTGTAATCGAAGAACCTGGTTTCGAGCTCGTGCGAAACATAATCATTATAACCGTAAACATCCTTCCTGACGTCCCTTACCTCTTCCCCTTCAACGAACCACTGGAAGCGGACGTAATCAAGATCGCCGTCATCGTCCTCCACGCGGACCTCGCACGTAACATCATCAAACACGTCCGGGTATTCCGGCTCTATCTCTATGCTCCTTATCACAGGATCGTCGTCCCCGTATCCGTCCCTTCCTATCGTAACAATATCGTAATCACTATCACTTCGATCCCTCTCATCGTATACAGTGACCTTACAGCGAACCCTGTCGTTCTCATCAAAATAATACTCATCAAGAACGTCCTCCGCTTCATCCGAGTGTCCGTAAACATTCTCTGTCCTGCTTTCCTCCAGGTATCCGTTAACGTACCACTCGAACTTGACGTAATCCAGATCCCCGTCATCATCCGAAACCCTTGCCTCGCAGGTGAGATCATCGTATTCGTCCGGGTATGCGGGCTCGATCCTTACGCGCTCAACCTCAGGATAACGATCATAATAACCATTATCCTCCACGTGTATTGCGATCTCTCCACTCCATTCCGATTCCAGATACTCGTTGTCCTTCACCTTAAGCCTCGCGTAGTAAACACCTTCTTCGGAGTAGGAATGGTAGGTGTAGGGACTCGATCTCGGAAGCCAGGGCGAATGGGAACCGTCCCCGAAATCAAAATAGTATTGAATCACGTAACCGTCCGGATCGTAGGAACTCAGGCCTGAAAAGCGAACGTACTCGCCCGTTTCCACATGGGTGGTGTCCGTGGTGAGAATCGCTATGGGCCTTATGTTCTCATCCGGGTAATCGTCCTCGATGTAAACAGGAAGAGAGGTTTCCGAATCGCTCGCTCCCAGCGTGTCCACCACCAAAACCCTGCAGGTAACACTGTCTCCAGCGCTCGTGTAGCTGGACGGAAGGAGGTCAACAGCGGTATCGCTCGATCCGTAGAGGTTCTTCTGGCTCGTCCTTACCTCGTGCAGGTTGACGTACCACTTGAACCTAACATAATCAAGATTATCATCCGCGTCCGTCGCGAGGACAGAACACGTCAAATCTTGCTGAGGGTTGGGGTGTCTTGGGGTGATCTCCACGTAGGAAGAAGAAGGCGGTTCGTTTTGGTTCTGTTCCCCCACGTGGACAGCATGAGTCTCGTAATCGTAGTAATCATCAAAGTCGTAAACCCAAACTTTGCAAACAACGTAATCTCCCGGCTCTGTAAACCAGGAACTCAGGATATCCTCTGCCGTGTCGCTAGATCCGTAAACCAGCCTGTTGGTCTGCCTTTCCAGAATCCCGTTAACGTGCCATTCGAATCTTGCGTAATCGAGATTCCCATCGGAATCCGATACCCTCACTTCGCACGTAAGATCATCATAATTGTCCGGGTTTGGAGGGTAGATCGAGATATCATCAATAACAGGATAAGAGCTCGCTTCAACGTTCACCGCAAAGGCGAGCATAACGATTGACAAAACAAAGATCATTAACCGAACATTAGGAATCAATCCTTTCATTTTGACACCCCGCTTTGCGCATGGATCTCATCAATGAGTTCCCGGACCCTTTTTATTTCGTTTATGTATTCTTTATCGGCTCTCCCGAAGTCCTCATCTCTTTTATCACCTGATTCCTCAATCTTTATCTCATCGAGGTTAAGTATTTTGGTTATGCAGTGACTCCTCCCGAGTTCATCTATCTTCGCGAAATAATTAGTAATCAGCCTTCCGAACTCTCCCCTTAAGTAGTTTAAACGCTCAACAGGATCAAGTTTTTCCAATTTCCCCTCGTCCGCATATACTTTGCCGTCGAACATTTTAACACCTCAATTCTTCTCCTGCATTAACCATATCATTAACCTTGTTTCAATCTCCTCCAAGTTATTGATCAAATATATAGGATTCGTTTCAGACACCCATTTTATATTGTTTTACTATTTCCAAGTGATAATTAATTGAAATTAAGCTTTATAAAGCTTTCGGTGGGGCATTTTTGGACTTTTCCGGCAAACCGATATTAATACTAATATTTATATATTTTCATTATGCACGAAGAGGAAGGTGG
>JABAOH010005290.1_pt1 | contig 25297 bp, 20 predicted proteins | sample 7062181 | NCBI WGS metagenome assembly JABAOH01 (sample SAMN14538630, study PRJNA623070) | marine sediment metagenome | biome: marine biome [ENVO:00000428]; feature: marine pelagic biome [ENVO:01000023]; material: deep marine sediment [ENVO:00002113]; isolation source: pool of 5 deep marine... | reverse complement strand
AAGCCTGCCGTATCCTTTTATTTTTCTTCCACTGCCGGCTTTCTTCATCATAGCCCAGAATGTTGCGGTGTTGCTTGATATCACCGGCACGTTTAGCTCTTTTTCGAGACGTTCAATCACCTCTATCGTTCTGAAATTAGTGCAGCTGATGAACATCCCTTGAGTTCCTTGCGCGTAGGTTTCCTTGGCCAACTCGTAAGCTGCACTCGGCTCTTTACTTCCCACTTCTATGTTATTTGTTATATTTAGCCCCTTCATTCTTAGAACTTCCATTCCGCTTTGCTCAAGAAACTCTTTTTCGAGCTTGTTTATTTCTTCAGTATAAGGAGTGACGACACACACTCTGTTCAAGTGAAGTTCATCCAGGGCTTCGACCACAGCCTTGGCTGTAGCCACAGCCGGGATCCCGGTGATTTCTGCTATTTTCTCCTCTATTTCTCTATCATGACCTTTTCCCTTAAAGAAACTTCCTGAAGTGCAGCCATATCCTATGACATCGACTTCTGAATCCGCCAGAAGCATTGATGCCTCTATCATCATTCCTTCTGTCTCTTCTAGCTCATCGACTGTTATCTTCCGGAGTCTCAGTCTTGTGGTGTGCACTGTGGCCCATCCAGAGGCCATTCTCCAGAATTCAGCCTCCATGGTGGTATTAGATGAGGGGATTATCAGCCCGAATTTCATTTCTTTCCTCTTTAATCCTTAATCATGGGAAAGAATTCTATTCGCTCACTTTTTAATTCTGTCTAACGTATGAAAAGTGCTTTTCAGCTCTCAAAATCTTACTCTCACGCCGACTCTGAAGGAAAAACCAGAGAGGTATTCAGGAAAGGTTATTTAATCACAGGAACCCGAGCCTTGGAGCGCAATGTTTCCAGAATCTCCTCAATTTCTGCATCTGATTTTCCTTCAATCTCGATTGTTATATCTACTCCTGTCCCTTTCCCGATTAATCCCCCGGCGATTGCTCCTACAGCCCCACCTATAGCTCCGTAAGTGACTACCCCTCCAGGTGTATCCATCATCCAGTCTGCCCGTATGAAAGCCGTAGCCAACATAGCCCCCATTGACCCCATCAAGAATCCGAATCCAGCTCCTCTCCAAAACTTTGATTCCCTATGGATTGTTATGAGCTTGACATCCTTGATGTCAATGGTCAGGTCATTCAAGGTCACAGCTTCCATCACCAAAATCGAGCTCTCTTTAACGGCAATGAGTTCTCCTCGTAATATCTGACCATCTGTTCTCTGCAGGGTCAGATCAGCGCCTTTTTTCTTGGCATACAAACCTCCAGAAAGCGCCACCACAGAGATAATAATCACCAGAGCTGTGAATGTTTTCCCTTTTGCATTCATTTTCATACCTCTATCTTTGATATTAGTGTTTTTATCTTTTCTTCAGGAGATAATTTTAAATCCTAATGTATTTTAAACTCAGCAAAAGCCATACCCCAGGAACTTTAAACCTGCTCAGTACTATCCACCTATCTATTTAGGTATCTTCGTTTGAAATTCTGCTTAAAAAGAGTACCTCACTTTTATAAAATAGCCCTCACCTGGCAAGATCCCGCCATAAACTTTTATATAGGCCTTGCCTCCTTTATTGGTGAGATAATGGTTATAGGCCGTCTCTTCATCAGATTTGCCAAAAAAAGCTATTAGACCGAAGAGGCCCCACATTCCGGCTGCATAGTAGTTATATTGGGAATAGGGATCCTCTTTGAAGGGCTGGCTGACTACCCAATAAAGGGCAAACCCACTCAGGGCAGACCCAGCGACTAGCCTTTCTATTTTGGCCTTTCTGGCCAAAGCCTTTAAGGCACTCGCTGCTGCCCGTTCTCTTGTCTTTTTCCCAAACGGTGTTGAATTGTCGATAGCCAAGATATCCTCGTATTTCTTTTGATGAGATGATTTAAAGGCTAACGAGCGAATCCCTGACAGTATCTCGATGGCGCCGAGTCCAGCTGTAAAGTAACCCAACCTCTTGACATCTTTTTCCTCGTTGAGATTAGCCCAATCCACAAGATAAATTCCCCCGGCAAGAGGAAAGATCCCTTCTATAATATTCCAGGTTCCGTTCGATATTCTCTGGCTCTCTGCTTTCCTGGACAAGCCTTTCAAGAGATTTTCAGCCAAAGGTATTTTTGCGGTTGTATCTCCGGAAGATATGAAAGAATCATCTTTTCGCTCATCATGTTTGAGAGAAAATTCTTCCGCCAAAAGCTGCGAGGATGAAGCAACAAAAGCAAGCCAAATGATTAAAACAAGTCTAAGTCCTTTAGGCATGTCTTCTCTCCGATTGAGGTGAGCTGTGAAAACCTGATAGCGTCCGTGAACGGAGGGTGAAAAGGGAATTTCTTTTATCGTGACGCATTGATTTTTTTTCAAATTCAGAGTTTAACCTAAAACTGTAACATTTTGAAAGGAAAAATTGCAAAAAATATAATTGTCTATTTAAAACTTAGTTAGATTAATTTCTTCTTCCCTCTTTCTAAGCGAAAAAGCAAAAGGAGCTGATATTTTCTTATTTTTGAGATTGTTTCTTCACTTCGTTCCTCGCAATGACAATTTATTATCAATTGCTCTCAATGACAATTTTATCTTCATCAAAATATCTATAACTTCATCAAAATATCTATTTCTTAATTAAAATATTTAAAAGCACAACCTAGCTAACGAGCATAGGCAATGAACCAGACTAAAAGGATTCTTACCAGGGAAAAGATTGACAAAGGCAACAGAAAGTTTTACAGTTCTTGCACTCATCTGAAAGGAATTTAAAGAATATAAAGAAGGAGGCAATTTATGGAAAGCACCTATAAGGTTATTGAACTCATCGGAACAAGCCCCAATTCCTGGGAAGAAGCTGCCAAAAATGCCGTCGAAACAGCCAGCAAGAGCCTTCAAGATCTAAGGATTGCCGAGGCGATTGAATTCGATATGAAGGTCGAGGGCGGAAAGGTCACGGCCTTTCGCAGCAAAGTCAAGATCTCATTCAAGTATCAAGAGTAAATTTAATCAGTCTAATCTTATCTTCTTAAGTAGTTCTTTATACCTTAGGTCCGAACGAACTCTGTCAAATGCTTGTTCAATCTTGAGATAGCGAAGCCAACTATCCTGTTCTTCAATCGCTTTATCCAGCCATCTAAAGCCCTGATCGTCCTCTCCAAGGGCGATATAGACATATCCAATATAATAAGGAGAGACATAGGTTTGCTCTGATCTTTTAAGCATTTCGTCCAGTATTTTCCGTGCCTCGTTTTTCTGGCCGGCCTTCACATAAGCGAAAGCGAGCCAGGCTTCGACCCGAGGATTCCATATTCTTGAGATTTCCTTTTCTTTCTTTGCCTCTGCCAGAGCTTCTTCATACATTGACTTTTGAATATATGTCAAACCAAGATAACCGTGGACATAGGTGAAACTAGGATCCATTTCGATAGTTTTTCGGAAGTTTTCTATAGCCTGACCATATTGCCGCGCCCGGAAAAATATCGTGCCGACATTCCTGTTTATGACTAGAGAAAGAGGATCCAGTTCTTGAGCTCTTTTTATCTCTTTGATCGCTTCCTCATGCCGGGCCATGGCCATTAAAGTCAGAGCGTACCAATGGTGAGCGGTCGCATAGTTTGGGTTAATTTCAATGGCTCGTCTAAAATCATAGCCTGCACCTACCCAGTCCCAATAATAGTGGGAATTTATCGATGCCAGCGTGGCGTAGGCTTCAGCGAGCGAGCTGTCTATCGCCAGCGCCTTCCTGACCGCTCTTTCTGCGCTGGGATAGGCTTCATTGGACGGGATGGAGCTATAATCTGGAAGGACCTGGTAGGAGTCAGCCAAGCCCGAATAAGCCAGGGCATATTCGGGGTCCAATTCGATTGACTTCTCAAAATACTCAATAGCCTTCTTTATGTCTTCTTCTGTCCTTCTTTGCCAGAAGAAGCGTCCTTTCATAGCAAGCTGATAGGCTTCGGGATTAACCTGAGGAGCATTCGAGAGACGCTCTTCCTCCTGCGGTGTCAGCCTAATCCTGATCTCCTGGGCAACAGCTTTGGCGACCTCCTTGCGAAGAGCCATGACATTGCGCAGATCTCGCTCGTAGCTATTGCTCCACAGATGCCTATCTGTCGGGGCATGAATCAATTTCACCGCGATCTCCATCCGCTCTCCGGCAAGCAATAGTGTTCCCTCGATTACGGCATCGACGTTTAATTCCTTGCTTATTTCTGGTATTGATTTTCGTGCCTCTTTATACCGCATCACTGAAGTCCGAGAAATCACTCTCTTAAAGGCCCTGATCTGAGCAAGCTCGTTTATCAGGGCATCCGTGATGCCATCAGCAAAATATTCCTGCTCAGGATCACCCGATAGGTTCTCCAGCGGTAAGACAGCGATCGAATCAATTTTCCCCTTAGGACCCCTTAATAAAGAGGTTCCAACAATACTAAGAGCAATTAAGAGAATTACGGCACTGCTGAAGACAATAGCGTTTCTTCTGCTCATTTTGCTAATGATCTTTGTAGTGAGCTTTTCTTGGGGAATCAGCTTTTCGGTAGTCGGAATCCCCTCTTCAATCTTTTTGAGTTCGGAAAGAATTTCCTCTGCCTTCTGAAACCTCTTCTCTTTATCCTTCTCCATGCATTTGAGAATCAGGAGGCTTAAGTTTTCAGGAATCTGAGCATTGATTTGCCTTGGTTCTCTGGGGGCTTCACTTTTGTGTTTCACAGCAATACTCAGAGGGGTATCTCCCTCGAAGGGTACCTGGCCGGTGACCATTTCATACAGGATCACTCCCAACGAATAGACATCAGAACGCTGGTCTGCCTCTTTCCCCTCCACTTGTTCTGGACTCATGTACTCAGGTGTCCCGATGATCACGCCTTCATCTGTTATCCCTTTGGCTTTAAGGGAACGGGCGATCCCAAAATCCATGATCCGGGCATTCCCCTCTCTATCGATCATGATGTTCTGGGGCTTTAAATCTCGATGGACGACTCCAAGCCGGTGAGCTTCAGCTAATCCCTCACATACCTGTTTGGCTATGAAAAGGGTTTTACTCGTGCTCAACTGCCCCATCATCCTGATCATGCTCTTTAGATTCTCACCGGGGACAAATTCCATAGTGATGTACCGGGTTCCTTCCTCCTTGCCCAAATGATACATACGACACACATTCTTATGACTGATCTGGCGAGCCATTTTCAGCTCATTGCTGAAACGCTCGATGGTGTTCTTATCAGCCGCAATCTCTGGATTCAAGAGCTTTAAGGCAATCTTCTCCTTTATTTCTGTATCCAGTACCTTGTAGACTCTACCCATTCCTCCTTTGCCCAGCTCTTCGATGACCTGGTACCTACTGGCAAAAGTGGAGCCTGTGGTTAGTTCTTCCTTGGCGGCTTCGATCGTCTCTGTTCTGGTCGAAGCCTCCTCTGCGGGTTTTATCGGGGCAGCGCACTTGCCGCAGTAAAGAGTATCGTCAGGATTCTTAAAATCGCATTCAGGGCATTTCATAGTCAATTTTTTCCCTCTCAGCTTGGCAAAAGAATAACAATTAATAAAAAAAGAGTCAAATAATATGGAATCTAATATGGGCCCAGGTCTTAACTTTCAGCATGAATTAAAATCTACTTCATCAAAGGGTTGAAAATTAAGACCTGCTTACTTTTATGAAAAATTCAAATAATAAAAGTTATGAAGGCCTGACCTCAATCCGTTATTGTAGATCCATTTTCGAAAGGACTGCCACGAATCTTGGGTCTGAGCGGATCCTATCGAATACTGATTCTGTTCCAATCAGGCGCAACCAAGAATCGTATTCCTCATAAGCTTTATCCAGCCACTGAAATCCCTGATCCTCGTCATCTAGAGCAAAATACAAAATTGCCAATAATGTTTCTGAAACATGAATTTGTTCCGATTTTCTTAACAAATCATCCAGTATCGCTTGAGCTTTTGCTCTCTCGCCCATCTTAGCATTGGCGACTCCTATCCAGGCTTCCGCACGAACACCCCACCCTCTCGCTAGTTCTTTTTCCTTTTGAAACTCTTCCAGAGCTTCCTCGTACCTTGATTGTTGAAAGTATATTGAGCCGATATAAAGATGAATACTGCTGAATTTCGGATCCATCTCGAGTGCCCTCTGCAGGGCTTCCATAGCTTCTTCATGTTTACCGGCCCGGAATAAAACCTGCCCCAAGTTTCTGTTTATGACAAGAGAGAGCGGATCGAGTTCCAAGGCTCTCTTTATCTCACTGATCGCTTCGTCAAACCTGCCCACGCACATCAAATCATAACCATACCAGTGGTGAGCAGTAGCATTGTTGGGATCAAGCTCAATGGCTCGCTTGTATTCCCTAATCGCATCACTCCAATTATAATCATAGCGCCGCTTAATTTGAGCCAGAGAAACCCGTGCTTCAGAGAGCAGGTCATCAATTTCCAATGCCTTCAAGGCATACTCCCTGGCTTTAGGATAAACATCCTTGGGCTTGTAGGTTCCATACTCTGGAAGAAGAAGATAGGAGTGAGATAGCCCAGTGTAGGCAAGAGCATAGTTGGGGTCGCTTTGCAGTGCCTGTTCGAAATAATCGATAGCTCTCTCTAAATCTTCCTCTGTTCTCTTGTTCCAGAAATAGCGCCCCTTAGAATAAGCTAAAAAAGCCTCGGAGTTCTCGGTGTAGCGTTTCCTTATGCGTTCTCGTTCCTCTCCTGTTAACCTCAGCCGAAGATTATCGGTGATCGAATCCGTGATCTCCTCTTGGACGCCAAAGATTTCCGAAATCGTCCTTCTGTACCGATTTCCCCAGATGCGGCTGTTATCCTGCACTTTTATGAGCTCTACACTCATAAATAGCTCATCGCCGAGCCTGCTCATCCTGCTGACAAGCACCGCATCTACGTCAAGTTCCTGACCCACAGCCTGCGGGTCTATTTCTCTTCCTTTGTAACGGAACACAGAGCTTCTGGCTATGACTTTTCTTAAGCTGGGCAATTGGGCTAGTTTTTTTATGATACTCTCCGTGATTCCGTCAGTGAGATACTCTGTATCAGAGTCTCCGTTCGCAATTTCAAAGGGGAGGACTGCAACTGAATCAATAACCTCCCTGACTCCTGTCAAAAAATAAACTCCGCCTAGAATAAGTAAAATTATAATAACAGCGCCGCTGGCATAGGGAAGAATTTTTTTCCAGTCGGGTTTACTGATCTTTTCTGTTTTTTGTCTTTTCGTATGGTCTTCGATTTCCGTAGCGGAGATGTTTTTCTCTATCTTGATCAGCTCAGTTCGCAATTCACCGGCACTTTGATATCTTTTCTCCTTTTCTTTTTCTAAGCATTTTAGAATCATCTGGCTGAGTTCTTCAGGAATCTGATCATTGATCTCCTTGGGATTTTGCGGTCTTTCCGTCTTGTGCTTTAAAACCACGTTTAAAGGAGTATCCCCCTCAAACGGCACTCTCCCAGTCACCATCTCAAAGAGAATAATTCCTAACGAATAGAGATCTGAACGGTGGTCGACCCCCTTGCCCTCAACCTGCTCAGGAGACATGTACTCGGGGGTTCCGACAATGGCTCCCTTACGAGTTATGCCTTTCGCTTTAACGGACCTGGCGACTCCGAAATCCATGATCCGAGCATTCCCTTCTTTATCGATCATGATATTGCCAGGTTTTAAATCCCGGTGGACTATTCCCAGCCGGTGAGCTTCAGTCAGTCCCTCGCATACCTGATCGGCTACGGATAAAGCTTTTTCTAAAGATAATTTCCCGACCTGTCGAATCAAGCCCTTTAAATCATCCCCCTGTACATATTCCATAGTGATGTAGTAGGTTTCTTCTTCTTTATTAAGGTCATACATCCGGCAGACGTTCTTGTGAGCGATCTGACGGGTGAATTTCAGTTCGTTCCGGAAGCGCTCGATGGTTTTCTCATCCGTTGCGATTTCAGGATTCAGGAGCTTTAAAGCGACTTTTTCCTTTATCCTTGAATCCAAAACCTTATAGACTTTGCCCATACCTCCTTTGCCTAACTCTTCGATAACCTGGTACCTGCCGGCAAAAGTGCTCCCTGTGCTTAGCTCTTTTATAGGTGCATGAAGAGAATCTGTCCGAGTGGGAATTTCATCAATGGAAAGAAGCTGAGTCCCACACTGGTTGCAAAAGAGGTTATCATCAAGATTTTCAGAGTCGCACTCAGGGCATTTCATGGTTTCCGTCCTTCAATAATAATTACGATTTGAGTTCCTTCTTGTTTATCCAGTCAGATCATATTATACAAAAAAGTCCAAATTATAAAAGTTATAAAGGCCTGATTCCTGGCTATTGGAAAGTAGCCAAGAGTCAATTGAGGTCAGGCCTCCGGATTCAAGATTTAAACAAATTCTGTACAGTGGGAATGTTAAAAGTTAATCCCTTTTGTACTAAAAGTTTTGAAAGCATGACCTAACGTGTCTATATGAAAAAAGTTATAAAGTTATAAAGGCCTGACTCCGATGTGAACGATGTGGAAAGAAGTTGAGAGTGTAGACCTGAGCCTCAACTGTATTAGTCTTGGAAAATGACCTCGTATCTTTCACGAACAGGTGGTTTTGCGTACAAGTGCATGTGCTTGACTATCTGTTCCTGGTAATAACGGTTTTGCTCATTGGCAATGGCATCTTCCTCTGTTTCCCACAGGGTAACGGAAGCCCCTTTACCTGTTTTACGGTCTAAAAAGAAATACAGCCCTTTATAGCCTTGCTGTGATTTGGTTACAGGGAGAATACTCTCCTGGTAGATTTTTATGGCTTCATCTATCCCCTCGACTTTGAATTGAAGAGCGGTCACCCGGGCAAACATGATCTGTCCCTCCTTCTTAGATGATACTCATAAAAGCAGAAAAACCGATGTCAAACCTCAAAACGACTCTTCTAAAGAAGCCAGCCTCTTTCTAGCATTTTCAAGGGTATATTTTGCAATAGCACAGACCTGGCCTTCAATCTTGGAAGACAACTTCATATCTTTCCCGAGTCGGAGGTTTCGTGTATAAGTGCATGAGCTTGACTAACTGTTCCTGGTAGTAATGGCTCTGTTCATTGGCAATGGCATCTTCCTCAGTCTCCCAAAAGGCGATGGAGAAGGCATTGCCTGTTTTGCGGTTTATGAAGAAATTGAGGCCTTCATAGCCCTTTTGTGATTGAGCTGCTGGAACAATACTCTTTTTATATATATCTAAAGCTTCATCTATCCTGTCATTCTTAAAATGAAAATTGGTCACCCGGGCAATCATGATCTGTACCTCCCTTTCAATTCATTGTTTTTTAGGCGTCTCTTGGGTATCTGCTGCTCTCCTGCAGCTCTATATCGGATAAAGCGTCTTTCTTTATTCCTGGCTGATATCCTCTATCAGCAAAAAAATCTACCTCCCAAAGAATAAAATCTGCTTTTTACTCTATCTCCCCAATAGCTCCTTAAATATATATATTGTGAAATCAGATGTCAAATAATAAGAAACTTCTCGGAGAGCTTAAGTTGGAGTGTGCTGGGATTAAATTCTACTTCGGTCTATGCAAATGCTTGACCACAATGCTTATACCAATGATGATAATCAGAATAGGGAGGAGTGGTAGGCCAAGACCGAAGAAATCACTGATCCCGAAAATCAAAGCCAGGATGCCGAGCACGAGCCAGAAACCACTGATTTTTATACCGTACATGTACCTGACGCCCATGAGCACAAGGATGATCAGCCCTGTCCCGATGAGCCAGATGCCTGCTGGAACAGACTCGTCAGGAATGAGCCAGAGGCAGCCGATCATGATCAGGAACAGCCCCCAGCCAAGAGCATCTAATCGCTTATCCAGGACACTCTTTTGCGCATCGAGTTTGCCCTTGGATTGTTCTTTTTGTTCGGCCATTGTATTCCTCCTTTGGATTCGTAGAGTCTGCGACACGCCTTAGAAATATTTCTCTAATGCACCTCGGCCGCTGGCAAAAATACTACCTGATATCCTTCAAGAAAATCAAATATAATTTAGGGATTCAAAGTACTAGCTCAATAATTCGGTACCTCTTTCGATAGTGTTAATGGGAGTAATATTGTCATGACGAAGAACCAAGCGACTGCAGCAATCTCTATATGTCCGTCATTACGAGCGAAGCGCGGCAATCTCTCAAAATAGAATTCAGGTCTCTTAATCTAATAAGCTTCTTTTCTGTGTCTGATTCGGTACAGGTAAACGATTTTTTCTTTATCATCGGCTCGGTAGATGATTCGGTAATTGCCCGACCTCAACCGATAACCTTCTTCTGCTGTCAATTTGAAACATCCAGGAGGACGAGGATTATTGCTCAAGGAAAGTATTTTTTCTTTAATTTGTTGGAATATTTTCCCCCGGAATTTGTCCAGGTCTTTTTGCGCCTGAGGAAGGAGCATTATTTTATACACGACGTTTTGCTAAATACTCTTCAAGAGAAACCGCTTCCTTTTCCTGTCCCCGCAGTATTTTTAAATCTAACAGGTCTTCTTTGAGTTCTTCTCGGTCTAAGCGCTCTTCTAAGGCTTTTTCGACGAAAAAGCCGTATTTGATGCCCCTCTCTCTACAGAATTTCTTGACCCGGCTTACTACATTATAATTTACTTTTACAGCCAATGTTGTTTTGTGCATCTTCTCTTACAGAGAGAATAACATAATTTCTTAACTTTTTCAATAAATAGTTAATTTTAACTATATAAAGTTAATAAATGAAATGAACATCTCGAAGATCAATGCTATTTTATTGTTTAAAAGAATTATGAAGACCTGATCTCTTTTTATTTTACAATCAGGTCGAGACTGCCGATTCCGGCATCAATTTCAATGTCCATCGAGACATCGGTTTTTCCGTAAGCATCATTGGTGAAAACGTGTCCATCCTTATTCATCCCGAGCGCATCGATCGAGCCGAGTCCTCCGTCTACCGTTACACGCACCCCGATCTCCTCAGGAAGGCATATCGTTCCGCTACCGACTCCGCCGTCTATTATGACATCCAGATTCACGTTTCTCTCACCTGTCAGGTCAACTGTCAATTCACCCACGCCCATGTCTATAGTAAGGGATTGAAGCTTTATTCCCCGGAAGTCGAGCTTACCCTCACCGACGCCAAAGTCTACCTCTAGGTCGATAGGGACATCATTGTTCAGGCTGATTTCCCATTTGTTCTTGGCGTTTCCTATCGGCATTCCCGAAGTTTTCGTCTGCCGGACTTTCAGAGTTCCTCGCTTGCCAAAGACATGGTAATCAACTTCAGGTCTCCAGCGGTCAACATTATAGAGAAAATAGCCTTCCATGAGTTGACTGGCTCCTCCCCGAAGCCTCAGCTCTCCGGTGCCTATTTTCAATTCGATATCTACTGTCTCAGCCTCGCCCAGCTGGACGGCCTGGGTTTCTTCTTTTAACTCACCGACTCTAACACACGCTACCATCCATCCGATAAGAAGCGCTATGAGCAGAATTTTAAGAATTTTCGTATGTCGCATTGTCCTTTGCCTCCTCAAGGTAATCAATATATAGTACGGAATTGACCTCTATTAGGTTCACTATTCCTGTCTTTGGATATTGCCTTTTGGTGAGTATTCATTTTTCAGTCTATTCAACGCACTATGGAAACATAAGGAACATATAGCACTGGAAAAATCCAGAGTCAATTGAATGCGATGGGCGAATAAGTTATATATGAATGAAGAGGAGGTGCTATGGATTTTAAAATATTAAAGGAAAGATTTAATAGATTGGACACAGCTTGTGTGTGTGACGCAAATAAAAGATTGAGAGTTATGGATCCTGGAATACGACCGATAGACCAGGGCATAAAAATGGTCGGAATCGCCAGGACTGTCCACTGCAAAAATGATTTTCTAGCCATCATCAAAGCTCTTTCAGAGGCAAAGGAAGATGAAGTCTTAGTGATCGATGCGGAAGGTGACAGAATTGCGGTGGCAGGGGAATTGTTTACAATGGAAGCTAAGAGGAAAGGACTTTCAGGAATAGTCATTGATGGCGGTTTTCGTGACGTCAGGCAGGCTCGTGAAATCAATTTCCCTGTGTATGCCAGATATATCACTCCTATGGCAGGAACTTCCACCAAAATTTTTTCGACTCAAGCTGAGATCAAATGCGGCGGAGTCTCTGTCTCGCCCGGAGACATTATGTTAGGGGACGATGACGGAATAGTCATCATGAACGAAAAAGAAGTCACTGAAATTTTAGATACTGCAGAAGGCATTCAGCAGAGAGAAGAGAGAGTATTCAGGAAAATGAAGGAGGGCGTAAGCCTCATTGACTTGCTTAATTTTACAGAACACTATGAAAAGGTAAGCAAAAAAGAGGAGAGCAAACTTACTTTTATAATTTGATATATATAATAACATATGTTTTCATTTTAATGATGAATCTAATTTGGTTCACCGCAGAGGCCGAGCCTCTTACGGATCTATAATCTCTTCTAAACTCATTTTTGAAAGAATTCAATAACTTTTAAAACAAATAGTTCAGGTTCATCAATAAACATCATGTGATTGCTCTTTTCAAGAATGAAGTATTCTTTTTCCCCTCTATAGTTTTCGTAGCCTTTTTCTAAAATGCGGAAGGGAACCATTATATCTTTTGCACCAGCTATTAATAACATTGGTATACCAATATTTTGTACATTGTCTTCAAAATCAATCGTACCCAGCTCACTCCACATCGTGTTTGCGATTACCATTGATTTTTTCTGCCATTCCGGATCGATGCTTTCAACTTCTGTAATTGACATAACTTTTGACATTTGAAGATTCTTGGTTATGCCTTCATTCATTTCCTCTAATAAATTCATACCAATCATACGCCATACCATTCCTTCCTGGAAAGTCTTATAGGGTGGAGGGCCAAGTGTCTTCATTCTCTTAACAGCTTCCTGATTATCGGCTTTTTTTGACAACTCCATGACAGTCAGATAACCATTTTTTTCAATAGAAGTTGTAGAAAATGCGCCTCCGGCAGAAACAAATTTCTTTATATTGTCTTCATGTTCTAATAAGTACAAATATCCGAGACTTCCTCCAAATGAATGTCCAAGTAAAAATATTTTATCCTTTTGAAATTTTTCTTTAAGGAATTTAACAATGTTGTCGACATCCTCAACATATTGCTTGATTGTGAGAGTTCTGACAGGAGCCTCCGGAGACATACACGTGTTACGTTGATGGAGATATCCTACAACAAAATGTTTTTCCAATTCCGGTCCTGCATATGCTTGAAAAAGCAAAGGGCCGCTTGCTTCACCGGGGCCTCCGTGAAGATAAAGTAATACCGGTTTATTTATATCCTGCCCTCGTACTCTAATATATAATTCTGTTCCGCCCGATTTAACCCATAATTCTTTATCAATTACCTCACCTATTTCCATAGCAATTAGAATATTTGAAAAAATGATTACTATTGATAAAGCCATAGATAAGGTTCTGTTTTTCTTATTCATTTTTACCTCCCAATTTTATTTTATTTTACCCTTTATTGAATTAATAGCATATATTTCGAATTGCACTTACATAATCCAATCTATGTTGTGGCTTTTTGCTGGGAACACTTCTTTTATAAAGAGATTGCCGCGCTTCGCTCGCAATGACAACTAATTTACTTCGCTCGCACGACACTTTAGTTGTATGAGATTGCCGCGGCGCTTTGCGCCTCGCAATGACAATCAAATTTCGGTAGCTCGCAATGACACTGTAATTTTATGAGATTGGCACAGCCCTTTGGGCCTTGCAATGACGATCAAATTTCCGCCGCCTCGCAACGACAGATAGTTATAAATCCTGACCCTACTTAATCTGAGGGAATTATTCAAAACCTATTTTCTTCAGTAATTTGGTGAATCTCGGATCAGAGCGAACGCTGTCAAACAGAGGTTCTACTTTCAGATAAAGCAGCCAATCCTCATGTTCCTTGTATGCTCTATCCAACCATTCAAAACCCAGTTCGTCCTCCCCAAGATTAAAACTGAGAAGGGCAATATGATAGGGCGAGACATGCTCATGTTTCGTCCGTTCCACCATTTCTTCTAGAATATTTTGTGCCTCTTTCTTCTTGCCCATTCTCATATGCGCTACTCCTAGCACGGTTTCTACATTCTGCATCCAACCTTTAGAAGGTTCCTTTTCTTTCCGGAACTCTGTCAGAGCTTCTTTATACATCGATTTTTGAAGATACGCTCTCCCCAGAAAACTGTGGGCAGAAACGAAATTTGGATCCATATCGAGTGTCTTCTTCAAGACTTCTATGGCTCGGTCGTATTGGCGGGAATAATAAAGCGCCCATCCGAAATCGCAATTTATTATCAGAGAAAAAGGATCCAACTCCAGGGCCTTTTCCATTTCGGCGATGGACTCGTCGAACCTAGCTCTGAAAAATAAATGGAAGGCATACCAGTGGTGAGCGGTCGAATATTTGGCGTTTAGCTCGATGGCTTGCTTGAATCCCTTCTCTGCAGCCGCCCAGTCCCAATCAGATAGCAGTTTAACAAATGCCATCGAGGTGTGTGCTTCGGCAAGCTTATCATCAATCTCCAGCGCTTTTCGAGCTGCTTCCTTCGCCTTCTGGTAAGCCTCCTTTTGGGGGAAAATCCCATACCAGGGGAGAAGAATATAGCAGTCAGCCAATCCGGAGTAGGCTAGGGTATATCCCTTATCTCTTTCGATCGCCTGCTGGAAGAATTCAAGTCCTTTCTTCAATCCAACTTCGAAGCGCTTGTTCCAGAAGTAACGTCCCTTCAAGTATAGCTGATAGGCTTCCAGGTTATCTGTGTAGCGCTTCAAGAGATCAACCTTCTCCTCTTTCAAAAGCTTCAGCTTCAGCTTGTCTACGATCGCCAGGGAGATCTCATCCTGGATGGCAAACACATCTTCTATATCACGGTCATATTTTTCGGACCACAGATGGTAGCCGTCGGCAACATTGATGAGCTGAGCCATAATGCGGAGACGGTTGCCAGCTTTCCTCACACTCCCTTCAAGTATCGTATTCACGTTCAACTTCTTGCCTATCTCTCGGATGTCTATTTCTTTGCCCTTGAAAGAAAAGGCAGATGTCCTGGCCACAACCCTTAGGTCTTTGATCTTGGTCAGCGCATTGATGAGTTCTTCTGCCATCCCATCGCAAAAATATTCCTGGTCTTTCTGGGGGCTTAAATCTGCAAAAGGCATAACAGCAATAGAGTTCTGCCATTCCACCTCTTCAATTTTGGCCTCTTTCACCCCTCCTGCTTCTATCTTGCTCAATTCAGAAAGTACGTTTTCTGCCTTCTGATACCTCTTCTCCTTATCTTTTTCCAGGCATTTCATTATCAAACGGGCCAAATCCACGGATACCTGGGGATTGATGCCTCTGGGATCCTTTGGAGTTTCACTTTTCTGCTTCATAGCTATGCTCAAAGGAGTATCTCCTTCAAAGGGCACTTTTCCGGTGAGCATTTCATACAGGATGACTCCCAGAGCATAGATATCCGAGCGCTGATCAGCTTCCTCGCCCTCCACCTGTTCAGGAGACATGTACTCGGGTGTTCCCATCATCACTCCGGCGCCGGTTATCCCTTTCTCCTCAAGGGAGCGGGCTATCCCAAAATCCATGATCCGGGCATTTCCCTGCTTATCGATCATGATGTTCTGAGGCTTCAGGTCGCGGTGAACCACTCCTAAACGGTGAGCTTCAGCCAGCCCCTCGCACACCTGCTTAGCAATAGAAATGGATTTACCCGGACTCAGCTGTCCCATCATCTTAACCATGCCCTTTAAATCCTCGCCAGAAACATACTCCATGGTAATATAGAAGATCCCTTCCTCATCGCTAAGGTCATACATCCGGCAAACATTCCGGTGGGAAATCTTACGGGCAAACTTGAGCTCATTCTTAAAGCGTTCGATAATCTTTTTATCAGCAGCGATCTCTGGCTTTAACAGCTTTAGGGCCACCTCTTCATCTATTTTTTTATCGAACACTCTGTAGACCTTGCCCATGCCGCCTTTGCCGAGCTTCTCGATGATCTCGTACCTGGAAGCAAAAAGGCTTCCTCTGGTCAATTCGCTGATGGGCGTTTGGAGAGTTTCTGTTGGAGAAATGGAGACTTTCTCTGAAGGAGGAAGTTGAGTTCCGCACTCGGCACAGAAACGAGAAGTTTCGGGATTATCGGAGTGGCATTTGGAGCATTTCATGAGCTATTAATCCTTTTTCTGTTTGCCTTGGAAACCTATAGAATAGTCATTCCTATGAAATTAGTCAAATTCAACCTTGGGCAAGAAAAAGAGGAAGTTTTCATTCTTGAGGGTCATTTTTCTTATTGTTATAATGAGGCTCATCGGAATGTTTAAAACTCCAACAAGGAGAAGATTAATGAAAAAACTACGGATTGTATGGATTATGAGCCTATTTGTTCTCACCTGGGTAATCGTTATCTACACCAATACTCTCTATGCTCAAGTCAAGGACCCGGTAGAGGGGACTGTTAAAGCAGAGGATGGCAAGCCGATTGAAGGAGCCAAGGTGATTTTAATATCTAAGGAAGATGGAACAAGGCATGAGCTAATAACTAGTAAAAATGGGATTTGGAGGAAGCCCAACATCAATCCCGGCATGTGGGTCGTTGAGGTTAGAGCTGAGGGATACACGGGGATTAGCATAACCGTTCGAGTTTTTCCTTATAGAGAAAACAAGCCTATCCTGGTCACACTTTCTCCCACTCAGGAATCCTTTTTAAGCAAGGGAGATTCTCTCTACGAACAGGAAAAATATGAAGAAGCTCTGGAAGAATATCAAAGAGTCTTGGCAGAGAATCCAGACCTCCACCTTGTTTATGAGAGAATTGGACTCTGCTACTACGAACTGGACGACTTTGAAAATGCAGTCGTGAACTTAAAACGTTTTCTGGAAAAGGAGCCTCAATCAAAAGAGACTCTTCTTAATCTGAGTATTGTTTATATTGCTAAAGGCGACCTTGAGGAAGGCATGAAATATTTTAACCAACTGGATGAAAAGAGTCTCGCCGATCCTCAGCTCTTTTACACTATTGGGATCGCATTGTTTAGAAAAAGACAGATAGATGGAGCCATCGATTTTTTCAATAAATGCCTAGCCAAAGATCCGAATTATTTTGAGGCCCATTACCAGTTAGCTCTAGCACATATCAACAAGGGTGACATGGAAGAAGCCAAGAAAAACCTGCAGAAGGTTATTGAATTAGCTCCGGAATCTGAACTGGCTGCCTCAGCCAAAAGGATGCTCGAGACTATAGAATAAAAAAAAGTTAAAAGAGTAGACCTGACCTTAATAGTTTACAATTGAAGGTAGCGGGCCGTATTGCCGCACCAGGCTAAAAACTTCTCAAAATCCGTAAAATCGATCCCCACTGTTGCTGTGTTGACATTGGGATGAAAATTCACGATCTCTGCCCTTCTTAAATCCCGATCAATGATGACCAAGACCTTTTTCTTGCTGTCATTGATCAATCCGAAAGGCGAAACAGCACCCGGTTCTAATCCAAGGTAGCGCATCATTCGCTCTGGTGAGGCAAAGCTGAGCCTGTCTTCTCCCAGTTGTCTTTCCAAGGCTTTGAGGTCTGCCTTTTTCGAGGACAGCATAATCACGAGATAATGGCGTTTTCCTTTTTTATCACGGAGGAATATATTCTTGCAATGAGTGCCTTCGATGTCTTCCCAATACTGCTCAGCCTGGTCTACTGTATAAACCGGTGGATGCTCATGCTTGACATAAGCAATCCCGAGTTTCCTCAGAACTTCGTAGACTTTCTCTTCGTTCTCGGTTGACATCGCCTCTTTCCTTTTGACTTATTCCCTTTATATTTTATTTCTTAGATCCATGAATTTATAGCCATGGGTTAGGCCTTTATGACTTTTAGAATTTCAATTATCGCTTGCTCCTCCTACTGAAATGCAATTTCTTATCTTATTATACAGGAAAACTCAAATTATTGAATTAATTGAATGTCTGATCCCATAATTTACTAAATCGTTAAATGACTCGATTGTTAAATCAATTGAATATCTCGCCCCGCAATTCTGAACTGTCCCTGCAATTCAGAAATATATTACCAATCTAAGCCTATCTTTTTCAGCAAGGCCTTAAACCTAGGATCAGAGCGAAGATTGTCAAAACTGGGGTAATTCCGTAGATAAACAAGCATAGGAGATCTTTCCTCGTAAGCTTTATCCAGCCACTCGAAAGCCTGATCTTTTTCGTCCAAGAATGCATAGGCTTGAGCCAAGCGAAACGGGCTTACATAATACTGCTCCGAAAGCTTCTTCCATCTATTAATGTATGACTGATGAGCGCCCTTTATGCCAGATTTCTCGTAAGCATTTCGAAATTCTTCTATTATCGTTGGACTTCTCCCATCTACAGTCATTTGTTTTTGTATAGCCAGCATAGCTTCATCGTACATACCTTTCAGTAAATAGCTCGCCCCTAACCAAGTTAAAGCAATCGAATAATTCGGATCCAACTCAAGAGCTTTCTCAAACTGTTCTATGGCCGCGTCAAATTGTCTTGCAAGCCAATATATAACACCAGCAGAGGCGTATTTTATGGGCGCCAGAGGGTCAAGTTCCTGAGCTCTTTTCACTTCAGCAAAAGCCTCATCAAAGCGGCCCATGGCAGCCAAAAATTCTGCATACCATTGATGCGCAGTGGCATAATTTGGGTTAAGCTCTATAGCGCGCTTATGCTCTTTCTCGGCACCCTGCCAATCCCAATCATAATACTTCTTGATAGCTCCGAGCGCGTTATGAGCTTCGGCAAGCTCCTCATCGAGTTCCAGGGCCTTCAAGGCAGCGGCTCGGGCTTCGGGAAAGACTTCCTTCGGAGGACGAAGAAGATGGTCTCCAACTGTGACGTAGGAATCGGCAAGCCCTGAATAGGCTAAGGCATAGACAGGCTCTATTTCTATAGCCTGTTTGAAATAATCAATCGATTTATTTAGTCCTTCTCTTGTTCTCTTATTCCAAAAATAACGGCCCTGCAAATACAGGTTATAGGCTTCAATATTCTCGGTGTGGCGCTTAACGATCCTTTCCTTTTCGTCTCCCAATAACTTGATCTTGAGGTTATCTACGATAGCCAGGGATATTTCATCCTGTAGAGCAAAGATATCCTCCATTGCGCGTTCGTATTTCTGTGACCAGACAGGGTAACCATCGGCTACTTTGACAAGCTGCACCTGTATCCTCAGCCTGTTGTCTGCTTTCCGGATACTTCCCTCCAACAGCATCTCCACCTTGAGTTCCTTCCCAATATCTTGAATACCTAATTCTTTACCTTTAAACGAGAAGGCAGAAGTGCGGGCAGGAACTTTTACACGCTCTATATTGGTAAGCCTATTAATGAGTTCTTCAGCCAAGCCGTCACATAAGTATTCCTGGTCTTTCTGGGGGCTTAGATCTTCGAAAGGAAGCACGGCAATAGAATACATGCCTGAGGGGGGAGGAACAGCTTCTTTTTGGGGAAGGACCTGCCAGATAATCACCGCAGCAATGATTATAGCTACCACAACTAAGGCGGGAATGAGGAGCTTCTTTAATCCAATGGTGACGGTTATCTCTTTAGAAGTGATGGGCTTCCGCTCGGGGATTTCTATTTCTGTGGTGGGAATGCCTTTTTCAATCCTTTCCAGCTCAGAACGCACTTCCTCCGCACTTTGAAACCTTTTCTCCTTATCCTTCTCCAAGCATTTGAGAACCAGGCTGCTCAAATCATCGGTGATCTGGGAATTAAGCTCCTTTGGATCTCTTGGTGCTTCACCCTTGTGCTTCATGGCTATGCTAAGAGGCGTATCTCCCACAAAGGGCACCATGCCAGTTACCATTTCATAGATTATCACGCCAAGAGAATAGATGTCTGAGCGCTTGTCCACTTCCTTAGCCTCTGCCTGCTCAGGGGACATGTACTCAGGAGTGCCAATCATCACCCCTGCTCCTGTTACTCCTTTTGCTTTGAGGGAACGGGCAATACCGAAATCCATGATCCGTACGTTCCCTTCCTTATCGATCATCACATTCTGAGGTTTGAGGTCACGGTGGACGATTCCCAGTCGGTGGGCTTCTGAAAGGCCATCGCAGACCTGCTTGGCTATGTAAATGGTCTTCCCTGCACTGAGGGGGCCTGCTCTCCTGATGAAGCTCTTCAGATCCTCTCCTGGTACGTATTCCATGGTGATGTAATGGGTTCCTTCGGCTTCGCTGAGGTCGTACATCTTGCAGACATTACGATGGGCGATCTGGCGGGCGAATTTCAACTCGTTACCGAATCTCTCTATGGTCCTCTTATCAGCAGCGATCTCTGGCTTGATAAGCTTTAGTGCCAGTTCTTCCTTGATCTTTTTATCTTCAACCCTGTAGACTTTGCCCATTCCGCCTTTCCCTAGTTCTTCTATAATTTCATACCTGGAGGCAAAAGTGGTTCCTCGAGTTAATTCTTTGAGGGGCGTTTCGAGGGTCTTGGTGAGAGAGGCAGCAACACCCTCTGGGGAAGGGAACTGAGTTCCGCACTCCGCACAAAAGCGGGAAGTCTCAGGGTTTTCTGAATTGCATTGCGGACACTTCATGAGGTCAGACCTTAATGACTTTTATAATTTAAATTATTGTTTGCTTCTCCCTTACCGCACTAAATTTTTATCTTATTCCATGAAAAAATTCAACTTTTAATATTTTTGTTTCATCGCCTTGCGATTCTTCGCCAAATTTGAGAAGAACAAATCATCATCAAAATCACCTCAAAAGGGGATTGAAGTTTTAGTAAAAAGCGACAAAAATAGATACTGCAGAGTAACTCGAAGGGGATAAAAATCTTTTTTTAAATCAAAAGGAAAAGAAGATGAAAGCTTTTATTATCATCCTAATTTTGGCAGTCGTCGGGTTTGTCGCTTATACTCAATTTTTCGCACCTCTGTCAGAAGAAGAAAAAGAAGTGAAGGAATTGGAAAAGAGGTTCAGTTTAGCTACAAGAATGTACCTTGGAGCTGAACGACTTGCTGGAGGAACCGGGCTGGATACGACCTCTGATGTTGAAGAAGCCATAAGAAGCATGAATAAGACAAGAAGTGAACTGGTGCGCTTGCAGGAACGTTTGCAAGAGGAAGCTGCTATAGAGAGAGCAGAAAAGCTAGAAGCAAGAATGAAAGAATTTTACAAAAGAAACGAAATATTCTGGCGAGACTGATCAGCAGAGCAAAGAAATTTTTGGGGTCAGGAGTTAACTTTCAACATTTGATGAATATTTTTGGGATCAAGTCTTAACTCTCAACATTTGAAGAATGCCTCCCCGCAGGAACGTTGAAAGTCAAGACCTGACCCCTTTTCTACTCTGATCCTTTTACCTCTATAGGACGTCCAGGAATCTCTGAACAGTGAGGGGTGCGCTTCCTTCGAAGTGGTTATTGATATTTAAAAAAGTAAGGACTTTCCGGTTTCGATTTTCCCTGATAATACGGGCTGCGGCCTTTAATCCTTTGGGCTTGGGGGCGATGACCTGACTCCAGTTTCCTCCGGTTTCAATCTCCATCTCCAACCTGTCTCCGCCGTGGAGGCGAATGATAGAAAAGTCGGCTGTTTCTGGATTGAACTTATTGAAGACCTCACCGATATGAGGCATGTAATACCCTTCAAGATAGACATAGCCGAGCTTGTGTTCCTTGAGGAAGTCAAAAAAAGGTGGCGCCAGGTAATTCGGGTTACGCGTTTCGATGGCGTATTGAAAACCTTTTAGTGCTCTGTCCATGAACTCCTGGAAGCGCTCGAAAAAAGCTTCCTTGGAGGGCATTTTTTTCTTGTTGAGGTATTCGAACTGGAACATGATAGGACCAAGCTTTTTACCCAGAGGTGATAATCGCTCGAGGAACTGCTCAAGAAGCTCGTTACTCAGAAAGAGAGAATTCGGTTGGCCGGCAAAATCGGCATATTGGGAAGGCTGCTTGCTGTAGAAATGGGTAAGAGTCAGGGAATTCGGCGCTTTGACTGTAAAAATGAAGTCATCAGGGACGCTTTCCGCGTAGGCTTTGACTGTCCTTGCTTCGGGGAGTTTTACGCCGCCCGGGAAAAGGCTCCAGAACCACTGGTCGATCTCGACAGAGCTGAGGTGCTTCGCATAATCAGTGAGATAGTCATTGGGCCGGTAATTTTTACCTTTCTCATAATAAAGACCCTTCCATGAGTCATACTTCCAGGAACAGGTGCCGATACGCAAATAGGGCTGATATTCCTTTGGAATAGCGGCTTTCATTCAAAAACTCTACCTGAAAAAAAATTGAAGCTAGAAGAGTTGCCAGGAAAAACCTAAGAAGTTTCCTTTAATCCTGGACCAGCACCTCATATCCTTCTCGAAAGGGTGGGGCTTTAAAAAAGTCCATGAACTTGACCAACTGCTCCTGGTAGGAAAGACTCTCTTCATTGGCAAGGGCATCCTTTTCACTGTCCCAGAGGGAGACGCATATGCATTTTCCTGATTTACGGTCGGCCAGGAAGGAGCCTCCTTGATACACCGCCTGTGACTTAAACATGGGAATGACATTCTCCTCAAAAAGCTTGGAGGCCTCATCTATCCGGTCAATCTTGACCTGAATTATGGTTTGACGGGCAAACATTCCAAATTCCTCCTTGTATCTTTTTATTTTTATTATTTTTTGAGGAGGCGTTTGAACCTGGGATGTTCACGCAACGGGTCAAACTCTGGTTCAATCCGGAGATAAGCTGCAGATATTTGCCAGGAAGGTATGGAAAGTAGATACTCAATCTGGTCTAAAGCTGCCTCATACTCTCCCACTATTATATATATGGAGGCTAAGTCTTGCATAAATGATGTTCCGGTAAGAGCGTCTTTGGAAACTGGGTAAAGCTTAATTGCCAACTTTCCTTCGCGGATCGCCTCTTCCTTGCGGCCGAGACTAGCATAAACAATGCCCAGGGAGCTGTGAAGGCGCGGATCATCCGGACGCGCATTTATTTCTTTCTCCAGAATAATACGAGCCGAATCAAAGGAAGTGCGGGCAAGCTCCGGCTTGTTCATCAACTGATAAATGAGGCCCTCCGACTGAGCCTTAGGCATAAAAAAATCAGCCCCCTCAAAACAATCGACTGAAGCAGAAGATAGGCGATCCAGTGCCGCCTGGTAATTTCTTTCCAACATCTCCTGCAATACCCAGAAATAGATTACCAAGGGATTCTTTTTTACAGGGATCTGCTCGAGCGCTGCTCGAGCCTTTCCCAAGTCCCCTTCCCACATCCAGTAATTCATAGCTTTGAACGCATGGGCCTCTGTCTGGTCTGGGGCAAGAAAAATGGAGCGGTTGTAACAGTCTTCTGCTTCTTGATATTCTCGCAGAGCCATGTAGCTAATGGCCAAATTAAGGGTTATACCGGCATCTTGGGGGCTCAATTCGATAGCCCTTTTAAGAAGGCTGGTTGATTCCTTGAATTTTGCCTGGCGGCGCCAAATATAGGCTTTATATTCAAATATTCTGGTGTCATTGGGCAGGCCTTGCTCAGCAATAGCAAACTCTTCAAGTGCCTTATCGTATTCTTTGTGGACATAATAGTAGTAGTTACCGAGGTGCATATGGACTTCAGGCAGCTCAGGTTGAAGCTCAAAAGCTCGGTCTATCGCTGCTTTCGCCATTGAAATGCATTCTTCAGTGCGGTCATACCCAAAATGGTATAACTGAGAATAAGCGTAGGAGAGCTCAGCATAAGCCAGGGCAAAGCCGGGGTCCACATCCACTGCCCGCTCGAGCATTTCCACAGCCATTTGGAAATTCTCCTCTGCGAAATCAGGTAGGTACAAGTAGTTAAGACCTCGGAGGTAGGCTTGATAGGCTTCGATATTCTCGGTCGGTTTGGCATTCAGGCCTCGACGCTCTGGCTCCATCAAGGTGATGCCCAACTGGCTGATAACCTGTTCAGCGATCTCGGATTGAACGGCGAAAATATCGTCAATCACCCGGTCATAGCTGGTTGACCAGAGGTGAGTATCGTCTGCTGTCCTGATGAGCTGAGGAGTGACTCGCACCCGGTTTTTTCCCTCAGGGCCATGATCCCAGCGGACTGTTCCTTCAAGCACATAGGCGACCCCAAAGTCTTCGCCGATCTGCTTCATCATCTTGCCTTTCCTGTCGTACTGGACAGCGCTGGAACGGGAAATCACTCCCAACCCGCTGACAGCAGCCAGGCGGCTGGTGATCTCTTCAGTCATTCCTGCGGCGAAGTATTCATCCTCGGGCAAACCTAAGTTCTCGAAAGGCAAGACCACGATCTTCTTTTCTAAGTCAGCTTGGACGAGCGCATCTGCCTCAGGTTTTCCCTTCCGCAGAATTCCACCAAAGAATAAAAAGCTGATAATTGCTATTAGAACCACAAAAATAAATATGGCTGGAATCAGAAATGCCTGATAAGGTTTCCTGGGGATTTCTGCTTTTGATTTCTTTTCGACTATAATCCTCTCTGTGGTAGAGATGCCTTTCTCAATTTTCATCAATTCCGATAGAAGTTCCTCTGCCTTCTGGTACCGCTTTTCTTTATCCTTCTCCATGCATCTTAGGACCAGGAGGTTTAAATCCTCTGGAATCTGAGCATTGACTTCTTTAGGCGGCTGAGGCTCTTCGCTCTTGTGCTTCATAGCAATGCTAAGAGCCGTATCTCCTTGAAAAGGCACTTTACCGGTTACCATTTCATACAAAATCACTCCCAGGCAATAGATATCCGAACGCTGGTCAACATCTTCCACTTCTGCCTGTTCAGGAGACATGTACTCAGGCGTTCCTATTATCACTCCAGCATCGGTGATTCCTTTGGCTTTAAGGGAGCGGGCGATCCCAAAATCCATGATCCGGGCGTTCCCCTCCTCATCGACCATGATATTCTGAGGCTTTAGGTCTCGGTGCATGACTCCCAATTTGTGAGCCTCAACCAATCCTTCGCAGACCTGTTTAGCGATAGAAATTGACTTTCCTACGGGCAATTGACCGATCCTGCGGATGGTGCCTTTCAGATTCTCCCCTGGTACAAATTCCATGGTAATGTAATAAGCGCCCTCCTCCCTGCTGAGGTCATACATCCGGCAGACATTCTTGTGGGTAATTTTGCGGGCAAACTTCAACTCGTTCCGGAAACGCTCGATGGTCTCCTTATCAGCGGCAATCTCAGGACTCAAGAGCTTCAAGGCGACTTTTTCTCTCAGCTCTGTGTCCAGGACCTTGTAGACTTTTCCCATCCCGCCTTTGCCTATTTCTTCGATGACCTGGTACCTTCGA
>JABAOH010078642.1_pt3 | contig 25308 bp, 28 predicted proteins | sample 7062181 | NCBI WGS metagenome assembly JABAOH01 (sample SAMN14538630, study PRJNA623070) | marine sediment metagenome | biome: marine biome [ENVO:00000428]; feature: marine pelagic biome [ENVO:01000023]; material: deep marine sediment [ENVO:00002113]; isolation source: pool of 5 deep marine... | reverse complement strand
CGAATCGCCTCCGTGGTTTCCCGCAAGAGCTCGGGTATCAACCGCTCGTGGGGTTTAACGAGGTGGGCATCCAGGAAGGTCCTTTCATACTTCATGTTCCCACTTCACCGTCGAGCCCTGACGAGGAACCTCTTCCGGTCACTAGCTGGACTGCGATGGAGTTCTGTCCCCCAACAGACGCTGGGGAACCTTGATGCTAGCGGTTTCTTCCCAGCAACCATCGGTTTATGGGAGTCGATATATAAGGATGAGGCCTACTGTAGAGCCGTTATGGCTCTCTACACTGGCCGTGGGGATCGGGGTGAGACAGGGCTGATGGGCGGCCCCCGGGTGCGGAAGGATCACCGTAGAATCGAGGCCATCGGGGGAGTGGACGAGCTCAACGCCGCCTTGGGCATAGCGGTGACGTTCCTCCATGAAGGAGAGATGAGGGGTTTGTTAATCGGTGTCCAGAACGACCTCTTCACGGTAGGCGCCGAACTCAGCCTCCCCGAGGGTGGCAGACCGCGAAAGGCTCTCACACCCTTGAACGAAGATAGGATTGCGGCCCTGGAGGAGGCCATTGACACCATGGGCGCCGAGTTAGGCGACCAGCATGCCTTCGTGCTACCGGGAGGGTCAAAGGAGGCTGCCCTCCTGCACTACACTAGGGCTGTCGCAAGGAGAGCCGAGAGAAGGATCGTAGCCCTCGCCTCGCAAGAGCCCGTGAACCCGACCATCCTGGGTTACCTGAACAGACTCTCCTCCCTTCTCTACGCGATGGCTCTGAAGGCCAACAAGGACGCCGGCGTGGAGGAGAGGAATCCGACCTATCCTTGAGGAATCATGGGAGCTGACTTTCCGGGTACCTTTCTCAGCGCGACCCGCTTGGGAAAGCTTCGCAGTATGACTATATCGCCCACGCTCTGAACCCACCGGTAAGGCACACTAATCGCCTTGCCACCGTCGACAAGGGCTGGACTTGTTTCGGCGATAAAGATCCCGTCGATCTTCCCCCGCTCGACGTCGACGATGAGGTTGCTGACGTCTCCCAAGTAGAGGCCACCCTGGGTGTACACCGTGAGGCCAATCAGCTCAGAGATCTCTCGAAGCATATCCCATCCCTTCCGAGGGCGTCCTAGATGGCACATTGCATATTAAGCTTTTCTGAGAGGCAGGGCGGACCACTATAGATAGGGGCTCCTCCGGGACGGTGAATGGCTGGCATCATCTCCTTGGGGCTAAGACTGCGCTCCATGCTCAGTTAGCAGCTTGACAACGTCCTTCAGACCCCTCTCTGACGCGACATCGACCGGCTTCTTCCCCTCATCGGTCCGAGCATGAAGGTCCGCCCCACTATCCAGCAGGAGACGAATCATCCCCAAATCGCCACCGAAGACCGCCTTGTGTAGAGGAGTGTAGCCACCAGCCGCGCGCACATTGACCTCGGCCCCCTTGGCGAGAAGTAGCCGCACAACCTCCGTCCGCCTTGCAGCCACGGCAGCGTCCAAGGCTGTGTTGGCGTTGGCGCTCCCCATGACCGTATCTATCTCGGCACCTTTGTGCAAAAGAGCCTTGACGACCGGCTCGTGGCCGAAGAAGGCGGCCAGCCCTAGAGGAGTGAAGCCATCACGGTTGGACGCGTTGGCGAGTCGGGGCTCGTCGTTTAGAATCTCCAAAACGCGGCTGTCTTCGCCAACCGCCGCGGCCTCGAAGATATTAAGCTGCCGTGCTCTGTCAACAAGCATATCCACGACGTCCCAGGCAGCGTGATAGACAGCGGTGAGGACGAGGCTTCCTTCGTCCGTCTCCATCTCGATAAGCTTCGGATCCCTATCCAAAAGGGTCGTAACCTTAGCAGTGTCATTCGCCTTTATGGCCTCCGTGATGTCCATCGACGAACCCCTCCCTGCGCCTAGGACTTAATCCTTGATGAGTGTTTTCCCTTGAAGAGACGGCCGCCGCGCCTAGGTAAGCTGCTGGCGGGAGCGCCCGTGGCAGAAGGCCTCGAACCGCCGGGATGCGGCGCTGCGACCTAGCGTAGGCTGGACGCTATGTCCTCCAGCTCCCTCTCGCAGTACCTGCACATCAGCCTCAGAGGGTCCTTGGATTTCACCACGAACTCCGTCTCCAGGGGCTCATTGCTGTTTGTAATGCAGCTTGGATTGGCACACTTCAGGATGCCCCTAGCTACGTCTGGGACCTGTACCTTGTACTTCTCAGCCACGTTGTAGTTCCGTATGATGTTGATGGTGGCATCGGGGGCTATTAGGGCAATCTTGTCTACCTCTCGAGGGCTTAGCTCCCGGTCCTCGACCTTTAGGATGTCCTTCCAGCTCTTCTTGGAGCTGGGGACGTGGACCACGACACTCACCGTGGAGCTGATATCCTCTCCGATGCCGAGAATCTTGAGGACCTTTAGGGCCATGCCGCTCGTGATGTGGTCTATCACCGTGCCGTTCTTGATGGGGGTTACCTTCAGTTCCTTCATCCTATGCACCCATGATCAGACTGAGAAGGGCCATCCTCACGGGCACTCCGTTAAAGGCCTGCTTGAAGTAGATGGCGTGAGATGTCCTATCCACTTCGGGCGCAATCTCCTTCACCCTAGGCAGTGGGTGCATGATGGCCAGGTCCTTCTTCGCATCCCTTAAGAGGGTCAGGTCTACAGTGTAGGATCCAGCCACCTTCAGATACTCCTGAGGGTCCGGAAACCTCTCTTTCTGGATCCGGGTCACGTAGAGAATGTCCGCCTTGCTGATGGCCTTCCGGGGGTCCTCGACCTGATCGGGCTCCGCCCCCAGCTCCTGAACCCGCTCCACAATCTCCCATGGCATCTGCAGCGTCGGCGGAGCGACGAAGGTCAGGTCGGCACCGAGGAGGGCCAGGGCGTAGGCCAGCGAGTGGACTGTTCGGCCATACTTCAGGTCTCCCAAGAGGATCACCCTAACGCCCTCGATGACCCCCTTCTCATCCCAGATGGTGAATAGGTCCAAGAGCGTCTGGGTCGGGTGCTGCCCTGCTCCGTCCCCTGCGTTGATCACAGGTTTCTTTGAGAACTCCGCAGCCAGGCGGGCGGCACCCTCCTGAGGATGCCTCAGGACGATGATGTCAGAGTAGGCCTCCACCATCCGGACAGTGTCCGCCAAGGTCTCGCCCTTGGCAATGGAGGTCACCTCTGGAGCACCGAAACTCAGCACCCTCCCGCCAAGACGTTGCGTGGCGCTCTCGAAGGACAGACGCGTTCTCGTGCTGGGCTCGAAGAAGAGGGTGGCGAGTACCTTGCCCTTCAGCCTCTCATCCAGGACCTCCCCGTTGGCTATGGGAGTCATTTCCCGGGCCCTCTCCAGGACCTCGTAGATGGCCTCTCGAGATAGGTCCGCGATAGAGATCAGGTCCTTCCCTCTGAAATCCATTCCGACCGTGTCGGTGAGGGACCAGAGGATAAAGAACTTTTTGAGGGAAGGTCCACAGAGGCGTGGACACCAACTTAATAGAAAGGGGGTGGCAGGCCCATAAGCTTGGGCCTGCCTAGGGTTGTGGAGGAGGGGTTATCGCTACTTCTCCGTTTCGAGGGCTTTCCAGTCGCCTCCGAAATCCTTGGTCACACCGGAGGCCAGATGGAACCTGACCCTGAGCTTGCCATTCTCGAAGAAGATGTAGGCGTTCCTGAGCTGCGACATATAGAGGCTGATGCGCTTGCCCTTCTGAGTAAGGGCCCTCTCTACGCAGCTCAAGAGGCCGGCCTTCTCCAAGGCGTGGATGCGACGATAGCACGCGGCTATCGGGATGCCGTACTCCCGGCTCAGCTCGATGGCACTCTTGGCCTTCTTGTAGGTGGCCACGAGTATCTTGGCCGAGTATTCGTCGGTAATCAGGCGCGATGCTTCCAAAGGATCCATTTCTGGGTAGTCCTCCTTCCGAATCCACGAAGCCGCTGCATTTCTATTTAAGCAGTCCGGGCAGATTATTCAGTCTGATTGCTGATTGTGAAAATCCACTCTGATACTGACCCGCTAGGATCATCCTAGGACCCGGGACCTTCGGATTCTTCCCGCGATCCTATCTCCCTTTAAGAAGAACTCCAGCCCTCCTAGCCTCGCTCGGAAGAGCAACTTGGCCCTCCCGCGAGGGTTGACACGGGCGGCCTCAACCGTTATCAGGCCGACAGAACGAAGCTTCCAGAGCAGACGATAGCACCTGGCGATGGGTATCCCGGTTTGTTGGCTCAGCTCGAAAGCGGTCCTCGCCCTGATGAAGCTGGCCAGGATGAGCTTTCTGATATCTGGCCGCGCGAGGATTCTCAGCTGACGCATGTCTTTGCCTCTCAGTCTCCTGCGATTGCGGATTCCTCATTGGACCCTATTTAACGTGACGGTCCGTGAATCGTCATTGAAAATCAGGCCTAGAAATCGCCAGCAGCAAAAATGCCAAAGGATTCGGTCGAACGACTTGGGCCACCCTAAGGGTTCGCGGGAAGAATGGCTCCCCACTTTCCGCTGGAGACTTCGATTCCGTAGGGTCCTCGGCGTACGTAGCCGTCGATGACCTTGATGGTGGAACCGGTCGTGACTTTCCCGGAGGATACCAAGTCCACCTCTTCATCCCACAGAGCCAGCCGGCAGTTGCCTGAATCGTCAGAAACCCTGAGGTTCACGACCCGTCCTTGACTCCCGTCTCTGCGGGTGAACTCCCTCATCCTCCCTACCTTGTCCACCCTCACCCTTAGGAGAGCCTCACCGCCTTCATACAGGTCCGCCACGTTCCTGTAGACGACCTCGTGTCTTCCGAACTCATCTACCACCAATAGAGCCGCCACCCTCTCCTCTAGGAGGCCTCCCCAGGCTTCCATCTCCTCCTGGACTCGAGCCATGAAGCCCTCTCGGGAGATGAGATCCTTCACCCTGTCGTACAACTCCTCCGTCAAGAAACCTCGTCCCGGGATAAGGGGTGCCGGTTTAAGGCGCTTTGCTGGGCTACTTCAGCCTGACGGTCTCCAGGTTCATGGGCGCCCTCGTCTCCATCCCGAACTTCTTGTAAAGGGTGGAAGCCAGATCCAGGCACTTGTGCTCCTCGCCGTGGCATACCAGTACCCGCTCCGGCCGTGGCTCCATGCTACCAACGTAGTTCATGAGCTGCATTCGATCGGAGTGGCCAGAGAAACCGTCGATGGTCTCCAGGTCCATCTTCACTTGGAGCGTCAAGGGCTTCCCCCTGTCGTTGACCGTAACCTCTCGCCTCTCCTTCTGTATCCTCCTGGCGAGGGTCCCCTCGGCATTGAAGCCGACGAAGATGAGGGCGTGCTGTGGGTTGTCGGCCCAGGCCTTGAAGTACTCCATTATGGGACCGCCGTTCATCATGCCGCTGGTCGCCAGTACCACACAAGGATCGGGATCGTCAGCAATGGTGGTCCTCTTGTCGCTGCTGTCAACCCTCTCGAAGATGGGCGAGAGGAAGGGGTTCTCTCCCGTCTGGAAAATCTGGGTTCTTAGCTGGTTGTTCAGGTACTCAGGATATGCCGTGTGGATTGCCGTCGCCTCCCAGATCATCCCGTCCAGGTGGACGGGAACTCTGGGGATGTCCCCCTTGCGCATTGCCTCCTCAAGGACGAGCATCACCTCCTGGCTCCTTCCAACCGCAAAGACAGGGACCAGGAGCTTGCCACCGCGGCCCAGCACTCGGCTGGCAATGGACTTGAGCCGCTTGGCGGCCTCCTGACGGCTGGGCTGGAGGTCGTGGTACCCGCCGTAGGTAGCCTCCATGACCAGTGTCTCCACCCTCGGGAATTTGTTGACGGCCGGGTTGAAGAGCCAGGTCCTCTCGAACTTGATGTCTCCCGTCACCGCCACGTTGTACAGGCCATCACCGATGTGGAAGTGTGTGGTGGCGCTTCCCAGGATGTGCCCCGCGTTCTGAAGTGTCAGTCGGACGTCTGGCGCGATATCCGTCGTCTCTCCGTACTTGAGGGGAATGGTGCTCTTCACGGCCTTTCTTATCTGGGGAGACTCGTAGGGCGGTTTCTTCCCCTCCCCAAAGGCGACTTTGATGTAGTCAATCTGAAGCAGGGAGGCCAGATCGCGGGTAGGGGGCGTGCAGTAGATCGGCCCCTCGTAACCGTATTTGTAAAGGATGGGGGCCAGGCCGCAGTGGTCCAAATGGGCGTGGGTAATCACCACGGCATCTAGGGCCTCCAGGGGCATGACTTCGGGGGCGTTCAGGTATGGCCCGCCGTTGTTCTCGGAGCTTACGTCCACACCGCAGTCGACCAGGACTCTGCTCTCCCTCGTGGTCAGCAAGACAGCGGAGCGACCCACCTGCCGAAAGCCTCCGAGGCTCGTAACCCTCACGTACTGTTCGCCAGGGGAAGGCTCCCGGGATATCCGACGACCCGTGCGGTGGAGGAAAGCCTGCCTCTCCTCGTGGACCGTCCGCAAGTATTGGCGAATCTCTTCCACGGTCTTGGATGGGATGGGTGGCGCCCGCACGACCTTCGGCACCCAGCCAATTCTCTTCTTGATCTCGTTCAGTATGGTCCCCTGCTTGCCAATGACGAGACCCGGGGAAAGCGCCTCTATGGTGACCTCCCCCGTTTCGGGCTCGAAGTAGATGTTCTGGATTTGGGCGTCATCGGGGATGAGGCCCTTTATCGTGTCCTCCGCCGCCTCTGGGTCCACAAGTAGGGAGGCATCGGGTCGAATGTCTACTCTGCGTCGCAGCCCCTGGGCCAACTGCCGAACGATGTCCTGGTTGTCCGCGAAGACGTCAATGTTCCTGGTGTAGATGACCACTACAGGGCCCTCGAATTCTATGTGAGTAAGCTCAACGCTGGAAGGAACTACCTTCTTGACGATGTCTTTCGCCTCGTTAATGACTGTCTCCAGCGTCATGGGTCAACGCCCAGGTGCGGTTAGGGGTCTAGTTCAGCTTCATCTTCTGCTTCTTCTTCTCAATCTCCTCTTCGGAGACCTCAAAGAAGCCTTCCCCGGTTATCTTGACAATGTCGATGCCATCTCCAGATGCGGCATCCCTCTTCATGGCCGCCGTAACGGCGCGGACGGCCAAGTCAATCCCTTCATCGACGCTCATATCATCCGTGTAGCGGTCCTCCAACACACCGAACACGAAGGGGGATCCGGAGCCCGTGGTTACGTACTTGTCCGGGATGGCCCCACCTGCCAGGTCGATGGAGTAAACGTGGTTTCCCTTGTCGTCGACGCCGCCTATGACCAGCTGTACCAGGTATGGGAAGAACCTCCGACCAGACAGGATATTCCCCGTCAGGGTCGCACACGCCTCCACTGGCATGGGAATCTTGCGCTTAAGCCTGTATAGTTCCACTTCAGCGGTGATGTACCGCGTCAGGACCTGAAGGTCCCCAACGAGCCCTGCCGTCGTGATTCCCAGGTTTTCGTCTAGCCTGAAAATCTTCTTCGTCACCTTGTGGCCAATCAAGGTGCCCATAGTCGCCCTTCTCTCCGCTGCGAGGACGACCCCGTCCTTGCAGACCAGCCCTAGTGTTGTCGTTCCCGACCTTAGTTCCTTGCCAGGTTCCGTCATCACTCACACCCAGAAGAGGGTAAAAACGGTACAAAACTCATTAGTGAGCAGCCATATATAAGCCTTGTGGGATGGGTTTTGCAGTTGAAACGAAAATGCTGGACTGGCTAGAGGGCCCGCTTCACGAACTCGAGGACCTCGTCGGTATGACCATCCACTCGCACCTTCGGGTAGGCCTTGCGAATCATGCCGTCCTTGTCAATGATGAAGGTGGACCGCACGATTCCCCAGAACTCCCTCCCGTAGAGCTTCTTCTTCCTATAGGCACCGTAGGCCTTTGAGACCGCGCCGTCAACATCACTGAGGAGAGGGAATGTAAGACCGTACTTGGAACGGAACTTCTCGTGGGAATCAAGGGAGTCGAGGCTCACCCCCAGGATCACCGTATCCTGTTTCTGAAAGTTGCTCAGATGGTCTCGAAAGCTGCACGCCTCCTTCGTGCACCCGGGGGTGTTGTCCTTAGGGTAGAAGTACAGGACGACATTTCTGCCCCGGAGGTCCCTCAGGGATACCTCCCCTCCCTGGTCGGAAGGGAGTGTGAAGTCCGGTGCTGGTTCGCCCTCCTTAGGATAATCGATCGGCATGGGAATGATCAAGGTACGAGGCTTGACTTCAACCTTTGCCCATGGGGAAGCGTTCGCCTCACGCCTCGTGCGGCTCATGGCAGACTCACCGGGGACCAGGTCTTTCACGTCCTCTCGTCGAAAGGGTCTTAACGCGAGTTACAATGGCAACCTGGTGGTTTCCTGGACATCAAACTCGTCCCCATCGAGAACCCTGAGAACCTGAACCTCATCCTCGGCCAAACGCACTTCATCAAGACCGCGGAGGATCTGTACGAAGCATTGGTGAACTCCGTCCCAGGCATCAAGTTCGGCGTGGCCTTCTGTGAGGCCTCGGGTCCTTGTCTGGTCCGCGTAGAAGGCAATGATGAAAGGCTGAAGGAACTGGCCGGCAGGAACGCCCTGACCGTTGGGGCGGGCCATTCCTTCATCATCTTCATGGAGGAGGGCTATCCAGTGAACGTCATCCGTGCCATCAAGGAAGTGCCCGAGGTGTGCAGCATCTACTGCGCCACCGCCAATCCCCTTACCGTGGTGGTGGCGGAGAAGGAGGGGGGAAGGGGGATCATGGGGGTCATAGACGGCGAGCGGTCGAAGGGGATTGAGACGGAGGAGGACGCGAAGGAGAGACGGGAGTTCCTGCGGAAGATCGGTTACAAGCTGTAGCCGACGGAGATGCACACTGACGCTGGCAGGCTGGTCTGGCTCCTTTAGGAATATTTAAATATTTTGGGTTCCCTAGATTGGAAGGCTGATGCGAGAAATAGATGTTATCACCCGTTGTCCAGAATGCGATAGCCCTCACCTCATCCGGGACTACGAGAGGGCCGAGGTCATATGTGAGGACTGCGGCCTTGTATTGGATGACAGGATGATCGATGAGGGGCCCGAATGGAGGGCCTTCGACTCCGAGCAGCGAGAGGCTCGGGAGAGAGCTGGGCCACCCTCCACCATCATGAGTCACGACAAGGGCCTCTCGACCCAAATCGGCTGGCGTAACAAAGACGCCTACGGAAGAACGATTCCCCACCGCTCCAGGGCCCAAATATACAGGCTGCGAAAGTGGCAGCACCGAATCCGGACATCGAAGTCAGGCGAGCGTAGCCTCGCCCAGGGCCTAACGGAGATCAACACCATGGCCTCTAAGATGGGGCTTCCCAGGCACGTCAGGGAGAGCGCAGCAGTGCTGTACCGCAAGGCCTCCACCAAGAACTTGGTGCGCGGCAGGAGCATTGACGAGGTAGTGGCCGCCACCCTCTATGCCGCCTGCAGGCAGTGCGGCGTGCCTCGGACATTGGATGAAATCGCGGACAAGTCCAACGTAGACCGGAAGAGCATAGGCCGAACCTACAGAACCCTCACCCGGGAGCTCGGTCTCAAGTTGCTACCCCAGTCTCCCGGAGACTACATCGCTAGGTTCTGCAACAAGCTCAGCCTCGATATGGAGGTTCAGAGGAGGGCCAAGGAAATCCTCGAGGAGGTAGAGAGGGAGGAGTTGGCTTCCGGCGTGGCGCCCTCCGGCGTTGCGGCCGCCACGATTTACATAGCGGCAATGCTCTGCGGCCGGCCCTGTACCCAGAAGGACGTGGCAGAAGTAGCTGGCGTCACTGAGGTGACCATCAGAAACCGCTATAAGGCCATCTCCGAGTCCCTGGGCTTCGAGATTCACCGGTAGCCCCGGCAAGAAAGCTTTATTGGCGCCCGGCGATTGGCTCAGAGTTCAGGTGGTCCTTTGGCAGAGAAGGTGAAGGAAGGGGACCTCGTTCACCTCGAGTATGAGGGCTGGATCAAGAACCCCTCCGGTCAGGAAGAGCTATTCGACACCACCAGCGAGGAGCTGGCCAAGGAGCATGAGCTCTACGATGAGAAGAAGACGTACGGCGAGATCCCCACGGTAGTCGGCAAGGAGCGTTTGATGAAGGGCTTGGACGAGGCGCTGCTTGGAATCGAAGTTGGGAAGGAGGGTGGTGTGACAATTCCGCCTGGGAAGGGAATGGGAGAGAGGGATCCAAAGCTGGTGGAGCTATTCCCCATAAGGGAGTTTCACCGTCAGGAAATCGACCCCAAGCCAGGCATGGAAGTCCACATCAGGAACCGCCATGGTTTCGTCACCGCGGTTACGGCGGGTAGGGTCAGGGTAGACTTCAACAACCCGCTGGCGGGGAAGACACTCCACTACAAGTTCAAGGTGAAGAAGAGGGTCAAAGGAGCCAAGGCGAAGGTCTTGGCCGTCATACAGATGGACTACGGAGGGAGCGGCGACTTCAAGGTTAAGGTGGAGAAAGGTGTAGCGGACATCGTGTTGCCAGAGGTGTGCAAATACGATGAGAAATGGTTTGTGAGCAAGTACAAGGTGGTCAGCGACCTACGAGATCTAGCAGGTTTGAAGACCATCCGCTTCTTGGAGGAGTACACGAAGAGGGAGGAAACGGAGGAGAAGGACTAGTTTCCAAGCCTAGACATCGCCAGCTCTTTCGCTATCTCTCGAGGCGAGCGGCCCTCCGAGAGACCTTGGTCAACGACCAAGGACGTGGAGGTGACTATCCTGGACACGACCTCCCCCCCGACCTCTTCTGCATCCTCCCAAACGCCAGTCAGCAGTACTCCAAAGGCGGCCGCCAATCCACCGTTCACCAGAAAGTCCGGAAGGACTAGAATGCCCTTCCTATGTAGCTCCAGCTCCACATCCTCCGCCACCGGGATGTTGGCGGCCTCTACCACCATCTCCGCCCGAACCAGGTGCACGTTCTTCCAGTTAATAGCACTTGAAATCGCAGCAGGGATAAGGATTTCTGCATCAGCTTCGATCCACTGACCGCCCGACAGTGCCTTCGTCCCCTGTGAGAGGCCCTTTCGGCCCATGAGGCCTGGGGTCGGTCCGGCTAAGCGTCCAAGATCCAGCCCTCCCGGATTCCACACGCACCCCCGAGCGTCGGCTATGCAGACGACAGTGGCACCAAGGTTTGCCATCTCCTCCGCCACTGCCCTGCCAACGCTTCCAAAGCCTTGAATGGAAACACGGACGCCCTCTAAAGAGTTGCCAAGGCTGCTCCACGCCCTTTCTGCAGCCCTGGCAACCGCCCTGCCCGTTATGCTGCCCTGTAGCGCCCTCATGATGGTTCGATAGGCCACCTTTGGGGACGGCCTGTACCCCAAAGAGACCAACCTCTGGGCGACGACATCATAGGAGTCCTGGCCCACCACCTTGAAAAAGGGTCTGAAATCGGACGGCGAAGTCCCCATGTCCGGGCCGGTGAACAGCCTTCCCTCCACAAAAGACCTGACCTCCCCCGCGAATTCTTCGATTATGGTTGCCTTGTCAGCCCTCTCGGACCTTCCTCGGATACCGAGCTTGCATCCCCCAAAGGGCAACTCCAGGAGGGCCCATTTTTGGGTCATAGTGCGGGCGAGAGCCGTCATTTCAGAGAGATTAACAGCGGGGTGAAAACGGAGGCCCCCGCCCGCCAGGCCATTCAAAAGGCGATCGATGACAACGTATCCTTTCAGGCCGGATACGACGACAGAGAGCGCTGTAGGAGCGATCATCTAAAGGAGCGTAGGGACGCCTCTTATATTACCGTGAGCTAGCCACGGCCCCATTCAATGGATGACCGGGGTAGGGGTTTCACCCCGAAGGCCTGCGACCAGAGATCTCCAACGCTGGCGTTTTCAACGGTTTTTCAGGAATGAGTCCTTTGGGCTTGAACATCAAAACCAGGATTATCAAGAGACCCACGATCACATACCGTGCGTAGGTGATGTCGAAGGCGATCCTGATGCCTATCATCCCGAGGAAAGAGACCCGCGTTAACCTGTCCAACAGCGTGAGTAAGAGGCTCCCGAGAAGGACTCCCTTGTTGTTTGCCACCCCGCCCACCATCACCATAATGATCGCCAGGAAGGACACCAGCGGGATGAAGTCATCCGCGAAGGCGGTCTGGATGTAGAAGACGTAAAGGGCTCCCGCAACAGCCGCCATGGCCGAGCCGATGGTGAGAACCTGTGCCTTTACGATAGGCGCACGCTTTCCCATGACCTTCGATGCGAGCTCATCATCCCTCACGGATTTCAAAAGCCGACCGTAAGGGGAGTTCACTAGCCTGTTTGCGAGCAGATACATGATGAGTGCAATGAGCAGGACGATTAGGGCATAGTAGAGACGCCACAGCCTGGGTTCTCCTAGCCAAACCAACGGATTCGGCACTCCGCTCAGCCCAAACACACCACCCGCCAAGGGTTCATAGGTACGAGCGAATACTCTGCCGACCTCTCCCACAGCGATCATGACTATTGCCAAGAAGTCACCCCGCAGCCTGAGGGCTGGATAGGAGGCTAGGAAGCCGAAGAGACCACCAAATGCAGCCGCGAACACCAGGCTTCCGAGGAACAGGAGCACGATAATCATGGGGTGGGACTGGGCAAACGCAGATCTCATGTCAGCCCCGACGTGGGAGAAGAAGGACACACCTTCCACGCGAACGAAGCTCCAGAGAATGGTGGCCATCAGCCTTCCAGCGGCGAAAGCGCCAATGGCGTAGAAGAGCACCTTGCCCAAGTTGGGCTGCCCGGCGAATCCGTACTCTAAGTTGAAGCTGATGCCCAGTATCAGATATATGCCGTAGAAGGTTATGATCGATGTCACGAGAGGCAACACGTCCACCATAGGCCATCACCTCGACTGCCTCACATGCGACCTCGCTCGCCTAATCAGCCGGCTCATGCCCTCTCTAACACCGGAAAGAGTCACGCCCGCGAATCCCGTCGGTCTAAGGAGGAAGACGGCCACGATTATGGAGAGGGCTATCAGGGGCTTGAATGCGATTTCGATGCCGAACCAACTGTTCATGACGGCGATACCCACGTTCTCTCCGAATCCAACGATATACCCGCCAAGGATCGTCCCGTAGAAACTCGTAAAGCCACCCAAAATGGAGGCAGCGAAAATCCACAGGAGGGCACGCCATCCCGCCTCAGGGCTGACGTTCACGTAGAACGCCCAGAAGGCACCCGCCACCCCGGCCAGGCCACCGGCTATCACCCAAGTGACTCGGCGGGTCAATGCCGTGTTGATTCCTGACGTCCTCGCTAGATCGAAGTTGCTCGCAGTCGCCCGCATGGCCTTGCCCAGCTTTGTCGCAGTCAGCAGAAGGTGCAGTATCACGACGACCGCTGCCGCCGTCGGCAGAACCATCAGATGAAGCGTGGTTAACGTCCCGGAACCTATGTAGGCCACAGGTTCCACCGAGACGTTTGCCTTCACACTCAAGAGATCGTAGATGTCAGCGAATATCGAGAGAACGTATCTAATCACCAGCCCGACCCCGATCGAGGCGACGAGCAGGTGCAATGGCGTGGCTCCCTTCCTGGAGAGTTGCTTGTAAACCGCTTCATCCGTGGCCACAGCAAGTGCGGCGGTCGCTCCGAAAGCTACCACCACGGCTTCAAAGGGACCTCGACCTAAAACATTCACGAACACCACGGTTAGATAGGCACCGACAGTCAGCATCTCCGCGTGAGCGAAGTTGGGAACCCTGGTGACCTTGTACGTCATGGTCAGACCTAGAGCCATCAGCGCGTACAAGCTCCCTAACAGGAGCGATCTCAGCAGAGGTGAGGCAAGTTCCACGACCATGCTATCACGGTTCCCCTCGGTCGAGAAGAATGAGGGCCACTAAACTCTTTCCTCTCCCCTCCGCCACCTAAAGGCCACCTCAGCGTTCGTATGGCAACGATGTCGATCTCCCAGCTTGCCAGGGCATCCGGCCGGTAGGTGACCGCGTCGCACCTAGCTTCTCGGTAGGCATCCTATTTCACGCCTAAGAATACCTTCTCCAGATCCCGGTTGGCCAGGATCTCGGCTCCTGTGCCCTCCAGAGCCTTTTCCCCCGCCACTAGAACGTACCCTCTGTCAGCGATTTCCAACGCCCTCCGGGCATGCTGTTCCACTAGTAGTATGGGGATCCCTGCGTCCCGAATCTCTTGGATTTTCTTGAAGAGCTCATTAACGATCTTGGGGGCGAGGGCCGGGGCAGGTTCGTCCAGGAGCAGCAATTTGGGGCCTGCCATCAAGGCCCTGGCCACGGCCAGCATCTGACGCTCCCCGCCGCTCAGGGTTGCGGCCATCTGGGTCCTTCTTTCGTGGAGTATCGGAAAGATGTCGAAGACCTCCTCCATAGACCTCTTGATCTCACTCTTCTCCTTCCCAAAGTAGGCCCCCATCTCCAGATTCTCTACAACCTTTAGATCGGGGAAGACGTTATCCACCTGGGGAACATATCCAATCCCCAGCCTCGACTTCTCCTCAGGCCCGAGGCGTGTGATGTCTGTACCGTCAAAGAACACCTCGCCTTTGAAGAGACTGGCGAGGCCGTACACAGACTTGATAAATGTGCTCTTGCCGCTCCCGTTGGGTCCCACCAAGGCGACGATCTCGCCCTCCTGCAGCCGGACAGAGACCCCTCGGACGACGACGCTCTTTCCGTAGCCCCCGTAAATGTCGACTGCCTCAAACGCTCTTCGTTCCATGGTTCATGCGCCCAGGTATGCGTCAATCACCTTGGGATCCTTCGAGACATCCCCGGGAGTACCGTCGGAGATGATTCTTCCCTCATGCATGGCCAGAACCCTTTCTACATAGTCGAAAAGGACATCCAGACGGTGCTCGATCGCCATAATCGCTATTCCGAGTTCATCTCGCAACCTCACGATGAGGTCAAATATGTCTCTGGTCAACTTCGGAGCGACCCCCGCTGTCGGCTCATCGAGGAGGAGTAACTTGGGCTCGCCCATCATGGCTCTGGAGACATCGAGCAACTTCATCTGGCCGCCAGAAATGTCTGTGGACCATTGGAGTCTGACATCGGTCAGCTGATGTTTTTCCAGGGTTTCCAACGCGATCTCAGCCAAGGACTCCTCCTGCTTCCGCCATCTTCGAGGAAACAAGACACTCCGCACCCGTTCGCCTATCTGGTTACGGGCGGGGAGCATCGCATTTTCCATCACAGTCATGCCAAGGAAAAGGCGGGGAATCTGAAAGCTCCGAACGAGGCCTCTCAAGAAAATCTGGTCTGGATCGAGGCCGTCCACCCGCTCGTCTCTGAAGTAGATCGCTCCCCCATCGGGCTTGTACACGCCGGACATCACATTGAAGAGAGTGGTCTTGCCGCTGCCGTTCGGTCCGATGAGACCGACGAGACTTCCCTCATCGATCTGAAAGGACACTCCATCAACGGCCCGTATCCCCCCGAAATGCTTGGCCACCTCATCCAGCCGGAGGATCTCGCTCAATGGTTCCACCTATCCTCGTCAAGAAAAGTGAGGGAGATGGGATAAGGCTTCCTACGGGTAGAACGTGAGTTCCTTTGTCTGGAAGGACCAGATTCCTATCTCTTTGAAGTCCCACTCCGTCACAGCTGGGGGCCCTTCAACCTGCCAGACGACGTAGTCCGCAGACGTACCGTCCCCATTCGCATCGAGCTTCTTGTGGCCACTAGCTCCGATGTAGTTCTCGCACACCTTGGGAAGGACCGAAGCGACAGCCTCACCGTCGTACTTCCCGACGGTAAGGATGGACTGCATCGCAACCCAGGCCGCATCGTACGCATAGTACGAGTAGGGCGAGGGATCCCGGCCCCATCTCGCACTGTATGCCTGCTCGAAGCTAAGTGTCAAGGGACTCTCCGCAGGCGTCGCGAAGAAGCCTGTCAGTTCCACCGACAGGAGGAAGTTGCCTATGGCCTCTGTAGCCGTCGGCGGGAAGAACGAGGTCCTCTTAACACTCTCGGAGCCGAACCACCGAACGCCCTGTAGCGCAGCCTTCGTCCTAGCGTGTTCAAAGATATTCAGGCCGTCGTCGTCGAAAGCCACCAACAGGACGGCCCTGTCAGCCCCCGTTCCAAAGCCCTCCACAATGTTGGTCAGCTGGTCAACCTCTGCTGCGTAGTCTGCCTGAGGCACTGTGTAGAGGACCTTCTCGACGGTGCCTGCGTAGTCATCGACGAAGGTTGCCCCGAAGAGGTCCGCGATGCCCTTCCCGTAGTCGTCGTTCCTCGCCATAACGGCGACTTTGGTGTAGCCGAGCGCGTTCACCAGCTGAGCTAGGGCTTCTGACTGTGGGATATCAGTCGGAGGCATCCTAAAGATGTAGTCATTGGGGACGGCCAGCGCCACGCTCGTGGAAGAGGGGCTGATGGAGACAATTTTGTTTGTATTGGCGTAGTCCCTGATGCCGCCCACCTCTCCGCTGGACAAAGGTCCGACCACCACCTCAATGCCGGCTGCAGCCAAGGATTCGAAGGCCGCCAGGGCGTCCGCGGCAGTACCCTTCGTGTCCTCGTGCACCGGCGTGAAGCGGATGGGTGAATCAGCACCTTCTAGCAGGTCGTTCATATGTTCGATGGCCAGAAAGGCAGCATCTCTCCGGAACGGCCCATCCACTGCGTAACCGCCGCTTACCGCTATGGCAACGCCAATCTTGTATTCAATCTCCCCTGGAGGAGCTTGCGGCCCTACAGCCAGCCAAACGACTGCGCCTAGGAGGGCCGCAATGATGACAATTGCACCGATGAGCGCTACAGTGGTCCTATTCATACCTTCCTTTTCCATAAGGCAATCTACCCCCCTGATTGAGCCACAGTAACTTCTGTCCGTATAAAAGGATTTCTGCGGCGGCGGGTGGCCCGCGTCTAGGAGAACTCATGGTTATATAGGAAACGGATACTCAAAGAAAGCGGGACGCGTGGCCTAGTCTGGATATGGCACCGGCCTCCTAAGCCGGCGGTCGAGGGTTCGAATCCCTCCGCGTCCGCTGTCTCCTGCGGAATGAAGTGGTCGCGTGATTGGCGGGGGACCTCAAAGGACGAGACCGCGGCTCGGGGTCGAGAGGGGCACGACCTAGTACAGCTCCTCAAACCGCGTTCGCCGGAGCTCCATGATTCTGTGACCCCCTTCCCTACGGCCCTCCTTCCTCTTCGCGAAAGTTGGCACGAAACCTGCCTTCTCGTAGACCCGAACGGCGGCGGGATTACCGGATACATGAGGCGGGACAACGAAGAGTTCGCAGTCCGTCTCTATGAAAACGAACCGGACAACCTGTCGCATGGCTTCGGTGCCCAGCCCCCTACCCCAGTACGCGGGAACGAGCTTGATGTCACCCATGACAGCGCGGACACCGCTAGGTTTCTTCCACCGCCCAAAGGTGAATCCTTCCCGTAAGGGAGCTACGAAGGACTCCCCGATGGGTGTGCCGTTGGGAAGCCGGACGATCAGCTGTGTGTATTTTGAGCCCAACTCCGTGCGCCACTTCTGGTAGGCGTCCCATGCCCTCGCAATGCCAGAAGCCTTGGACCAGTGGCGCAGCCCGGGGAACTCGTCCGCGTAACGCATCACTTCTGGAGTGTGCCAGAGATCGCGAAGGAAGGGCAAGTCCTCCTTCTCCATTTCTGTTACAGCTGCGTTTGGTGCCGCCATGGTGGAGGCCACCCACGACTGGTCCAAGTCCGTGGCTCACACCGTCTCTGCGCGTAAGTACTTTCTTATCCGGGTCGGATTGTCGGTGGAGCAAACTCATGGTTTCATAGATCGTCGCCGCCGCGTCCGCTGGAGCCAGCACCTGGATGACTAGGAATCTTGGGCCGGCCTACGTCGTCACCGGTCGAGGAGCGGCAATGGATAGTGGTTCCCGTTCGGGAATGTCAGGAAAGTAGGTTCAAACCTTGAACTCGCTACTCGCAATCGTCTCGCCGGCTTTCCACTTCTGGCGATTCCTCGGACGGAAGTCTAGCACCAACTCAATCTGGCCGAGAACGTCGAATCCCAGCCGATGAAAGAACCTAATCGCGAGCCCGTTCCGGGCTGTCGGCCGCACGATAACAGAATTTACACCACTCCGGCGTGCCGCTTCCAACGCTACTTCGGCAAGGACTCGCCCTATTCCAAGGCCTCGCAACCCCTCCTTCACCACCACAGGCTCAAGCTCGGCCTGCCCGGTTTCAAGTATCAGCCCTGCTAGTCCTACAACTGTCCCATCCTTCTCCGCGACCCACAGACGCTCTGGGCCGACCTGATCCAAATGCTTATCGAACAAACGGCCTGGGTCACAACCACCGATGCTCGGATCTTCATAGATGATTCTGTGCCACTCGGTAAGCTCAGCCCAGAGGGCCCGACACGTTTCCAGGTCCTTTGACTCGTAGCTCCGAATCAGAGCCGGTGCGTCAGGTTTCACCGGCGATAGTATTGGACGTTGGATATTTGAAACCCGCTTTGACTTTGGAGAGTCCACACAAGTCCCAAACTGCACCACCGCTCCACGAAATCATTGATATTGTTGCATCCTTCAGGGAGCGAAGCTGCCCGCCGTTGCGTCTCTTGCTGCTACAAGAGCTCCAAGCCGCGACTGCGTTGACTGAAGAGAATCGGGATACGTCCTATCAAACGGCCACGCGGCCTGCCAAACCCGCCAGGTCTGCTCATTGCAGGTGAACCGTCTCCTTCAGTTCACCCACGAAGGACTTTGGGCGCCTTAGATTGAGAATTAGCTGCTTCCGTCGGTAGAGGAGCGTCCTTATGACCTGTCTCACTACGTATCGCCTCCGGAGATAGAAGGCTCTGTGGAAGTCCCTCAGTAACTTCTGGGAATCCATCCCGGCGACTTCAGGGTTGACGTCAAAGCCCATTATGTTCTCCTCCCACTGCCTCTCTTCGTCAATGACGCCCTGTTCGACCAACTCCTCCCATATAGGCATGCCCCGGACGATTCGCAACACGTTGAACTTCGCGAAGTCGATGTCCAATTCACCTGCCTTCCTAACGGTCTCCCACATCTCCTCCACCGTTTCGATGGGCGCGCCGAGGATGAAACTGCCTATGACATCTAGGCCCGCTCTCCGAGCCTTTTTGGCGGCATCCCTGGCCATATCGTAGGTAAGTCCCTTCCTGTAGTACCTGAGAATCCTATCAACACAGCTCTCAATGCCGAGGTATATCGCCCTGCATCCAGCTCCATACATCTCCCTGAACATACTTTCATCGGCTTGGTTGACCCTCCCCTCACAATACCACTCGAGGTCCAGGCCATGTTCCTTTATGAGCCTGCAGATGCCCAAGACGTGTTTCTTGTTGAAGGTGAAGATGTCATCCACCACCATGAACTCGTCGAGGCGGTACCGGTCGTTGAAGTAGTCCAATTCCTCCACTACCTTCTCAGGGCTTCTCCACCTGATCGTCGAATGTGTGAACGCGCTGCACGAGCAGAATCTACACTTGTAGGGGCATCCTCTTGAAGTCAGGAGAGCGCCGAGGGGTCTGCTGGTTATCCGCATTCCTCCAAAAGACCCATATCTCAGGTGCGAAACTAGATGGTAGGCGGGGAAGGGAAGAGAGTTTAAATCCTCCATGAGTGGACGTTCGTCGTTAGCGACGATTCGTCCGTTGTCTCGGTAGGTTAGTCCCCTGACCCTGGAAAAGTCGGGCCTGCTCCTCTCAAATTCCCCCAGAAGTTCGGCCGCTGTCTCCTCCCCCTCTCCCCTGACGACGAAGTCAAAGCAGTCATATTTGGACAGTATCTTGTCGTGGCAGAAAGTGGCGAAGTAACCCCCTAGCACTATGGGCGAATCCGGAAGCTCGTTACCGCAGACGTCTGCAATGTCTACAACGTTCCTGAAGGTGGGAGTCAAGGTCGATATACCTATCAGGTCGGGGCGGCTCGCCCTAAGGCGTTCTGCGAGCTCGTCCCTAGTGCGAACCGAGTCGCAGTTCATGTCGAGTACTTCTACGGAGTAGCCTTTCTCCAGCAGCACGGCCGCTATGTAAAGGAGTCCAAGAGGGGGCGAAGCAGAGCGAGGATTAACACTCGACCCCGATGCCACCTCAGTGACACCAGATGGAGATATCAGAAGGACTTTTGGATGCATTCTGTCATCAATCCCGAATCCGTTGAGAGATGGCCTAGGCATCTCTGTGATGCCGCACGTAAGCGAAGCTCTGGGTTCCCGGTCCCCCCGAGTTGCGCTGAGGATGGCCCTGCCGGAACGCTAAGCCACCGCACCAATGATTTTAGGGTATGCTGACCCCCCTACTTCTGCCTTTCCAAACCTCGCCCGACAGACCCCTCCCGTTTGGGGACGGCGGAGTCCTACATGGCACCTCGGAAAAGAGCCCCTTTACACCCATTCCAACTCTAGGGAAGAAGACAGGTTCTACGGGTGCAACAGCTCTGAGCTCAGTTCGAGGCGTCTGAGGGGAGAGCGAGTCCGTCCTTGAAGGTGTCGAATGCCGATAGCCAGGACGATGGCTGCGGCTTAGAATTGAGGAGTGTAAGCCCTTTCTAAGGGAGGAGGTATGGAGTCAGGATCAATCCAGACATCGACAAGCGTGGGCGCATCAGAACTGATCGCCAGCCGGAAGGTCGATACAAGCCCTTCCCTCGACTTCGCGGCCAAACAGTCGATTCCCAGCCCCTTCGCGAGAGAGGGCACGTCCACAGGGGGCATCTCTACGTTCGTCCTCCTCCCTTCGTACATGAAGTTCTGGTAGAACTTCAGAATCCCGTAGCTCCTGTCTTCAAAGAGGAAGAAGCTGGTGGGAAGTTCGCGCTCCACCGCGGTCAGGAGTTCCATGCCATTCATGAGGAAGGCCCCATCCCCGAAAACCGCTGCAACGGTCTTCCCAGGTCTAAGGATCTGGGCTGCGATGGCCGCCGGAAGAGCGAACCCCATGGCGTTGAAGCCTGTGGGGGACAGGTACGTCCTTGGCTCGTATACCTCGAAGTCGAACATCGCCACCTGGCTATTCCCTGAATCGCACGTCACTATGGCATCCCTTGGAAGGGCCTCTCGGAGGGCACTGACGGCCTGTCCTAGGCTAATGGCGCTCCCGCTCTCCTGAGGCGACGTGCGCCTTTCCAGGGTGAACCAGGGTTGTCGCCTAATTCCCCTCAGTTCGCCGAGGAGATCCTCTGCAACGGCCTTCACATCCCCCTGCAATGCTATCGTCGCCTCGTATTGCCGGTTGAACTCCTCAGGGTCGATATTGACGTGGATGAGCTTCTCGGGCGCGGGAAGGGTCCAGCCTCCCGACCCAATCTCGTCGAAGCGACAACCTAGAGCGAGGAGGAGATCCGTCTGAAGCAGGACATCTCTGACCTCAGGAAGGGCCAAGAGACCTCCTCCAACGCCGATATGAAGGGGGTGGTCGGCCGGTAGGGAACCTTTTCCGGTGATGGTTGTAGCCACCGGAGCCCCAAGGGCTTCCGCCATGAGACGCAGCTCTTCCCAGGCCCCCGATATCAGCACACCACCTCCTGCGAGGATCAGGGGGCGCTCGGCCCTCTTAACCAGTGAGGCCGCCTCCTTGATTTTGGCGATGTCCTCCCTGTTTCTTGGTGTTGCCTCCCCTCTTTTGGGTTCAGCTTCTCCCTCCTCCTCCATCACGTCCTTAGGGAGCTCCACGTAGACGGGACGGGGGCGGCCTCTGGTCGCCTCTGTGAAGGCTCGGGCTACCACATCCGGCACATCCTCCGCCTTCTCGATGCGCGCCTGCCACTTTGTGAAAGGACGCATGAAGGCCATCTGGTCGTCGACATGTCTCAACTCGTGGTAGTAGCCTCGGCCAAAGGTGTGAAAGGGCACGGCCCCTCCGAGAACTACCACGGGTGAACTCTCCACAAAAGCCTCAGCCACTCCGTTCACCAGGCTCGTAACCCCGGGGCCTGCGGTGGCTAGGCAGACGGAGGGTTCCCCCGTAAGCCTCCCGCAGGCGTCTGCCATGAACGCTGCAGATGCCTCCTGCCGGGTCAGCACGACATCGATGGAGCCCTGCCTGTGGAGGGCGTCGTAAACGGCCAGAACGTGGGTTCCAGGGATGCCGAAGATCCTCTCCACCCCTTGGTCCACCAGACACTTGACGAGGATGTCCGCACAGGTGCCCTTGATTTCCCTCACCCCCTAAGGTATTCCAGATTGACAGCGGACCGAGGAACATTTCCCTCTAACACCCTGCGGATCTCCTCACCAGCCATCCTTCTGAGGGTGATCCCTGACTCGTAGGAGAAGAAGGCCATATGAGGTGTTATGAGGAAGTTGTCCGCCTGCAGCAGTGGGTCCTCGGGATCGAACTGACCTCCCGCTGGAGGCTCGTCCTCCAGCACATCGCATGCGGCCCCAGCGATAAGCCCCTTCTCTAGTGCCCCCTCCAGGGCTGGACGTTGGATCACCTCCCCTCGGGAGGTGTTGACCACCACGGCCGTGCTCTTCATCCTGTTGAACTCCTCCACACCGAGCATGTGACGGGTCTCCTCCGTAAGGGGCACGTGAAAGGTCAGAACGTCCGACTCCTCCAGAATGCGGTCCCAGGAGACCGCCTCGGCACCGAAGGATTTCTCCTTGCCAGGCGGGATGTAAGGGTCGTAAACCAGAATCCTCATGCCCAGGGACTGGCACCGCAAGGTCAATGCGCTGCCTATGCGCCCTAGGCCGACCACGCCGAGGACCTTGCCCCTGAGGCTACTGATGGGGATGGCGAGTCTGAAGTCCCACTGACCCGACCTAACGGACCTATCCATGGCGGGAATCTTCCTTAAAAGGGCGAGCATCAGGCCCAAGGCGTGATCAGCCACCTCATCCACGCAATAGTCCGGTACGTTACAGACGTGTATTCCCTTCCGGCCTGCAGCCTCCAGGTCGATGTTGTCGTAGCCCACGCCGGCATCCACGATGACCTTACACCTCTCCATCCCCTCGATGACGCCCTTCGTGACGGGGATGGAATACCAGATGAGGAGAGCGTCTGCGTCTTTCGCCAAACCCTTCAAGGATTCCTCATCCTCATAGTCCTGGATGTCCACCTCTGCAAGGCCACTTAGCACCTCCGCCTCTATGTTGTGGAAGGGCGGGGGAAGCAGGTCTAGAACTCGGAATGACGACATCGACGTCCATTGGGCACTCAGCATCTAGAACCTTTCGATGGACCAGGAAAGCTCCTCGAGAATCCTCATTGACCGCCATCGCTACTCGCTGAAGAGTTCCTCACTGTGTCAGAAGGACCCAGTTCGGAAGCGCTCAAGGTGCACCACGCGCTCTAGCGGAAGGCGAGGGGGCAGTTCGGGTTCCTCCGCCGGGTATCCAATCGGCACTAGCGTAACGGGTCGGACTCCCCTGGGTATGCCGAGGAGACGGGAGACCGCCGATTCGTCAAAGGATCCCACCCAGCAAGCCCCCAGTCCCAGGGCGTGTGCAGCCAGGAGGAGATTCTGGGTGGCAGCTGCACAATCCTGAATGCAGTAGAGGCTAGCCCCGCGTCTTCCGTACCTCTGGGCAGACCGTAGTTCGTTTGCGCAGATTACGATGACCAAGCGCGCCTCGGCAACGAACTCTTGAGCCAAGGCGGCCCTCATCAGCCCCACCTTCCTTTCTCGATCGCGGACGATGATGAGTTCCCAGGCCTGCAGATTCCCCGCGCTAGGGGCCATAGTGGCGGCGGAAGTGAGCTTATCGATTACCGCATCCGACACATCTTCCTCTTGATAGGCTCGAATGCTACGTCTACCGTGAATTGCTTCGAAGACATCCATCGGAATCGCCCTCCCGACAGGTGGCCACAAAGGTAACAGGAGAGACAGCCTTGTAGTTTACTGCAAAGCTCAGCCATCCTGAAGCGAACACTGGCTGCCCCCGAACTACCGGGGCTCAGGAGGCCTTCGCCATGATACTTTAGTCCTAGAAAGGCCTGAACCCTAGAAGCTCCAAGAAGTTCTCTGGGCGCTAGAGGTAGAGGAGATCCTCCAAGAGCCTCTCAATTGCCGTCTTCACCTCTTCGACAGTCATCTCCAGAAGGCCTCGATTGACCCCTTTCTCCGCCAAAACGAACAGGTGAGCCCTCCGGTTAGTGAGGCTGGACAGGTGCACGAAATAATCGCTAAAGGAGAATGTGATGTGCTCAAGCTCGCCGAGGTTGAGATGGCGGGACATCCTGACTGCTAGGTCAACCGCCACAGCGCTCATGGCGCTCGACTCTCGAATCCCTTCGTTCCGATTGAGGCTGTAGAGCACCGGGATGCCGTTGGCATCCGTCAAGACTATGCCAAGGAGCCCCGGAACCTTCAGCATCAGCTCCCGCAGGGCGTCTTGGAGAGAGCTATCGGCGAGCATTTCGCTCTTGGCCATTTCTGGGCGCTCCTTTTAGCATTCTCTGCAGACTAGCCAGTTTCTGGCCGAGGCGGCTCTCCTGGGGCGCCACCAAGAAGTAGAAGTAGACGATGGCCAGGTCCAAGAAGGCCATGACGAGAATGGCAGCCAGTGGATAGTATGTTGTTGGGATGTCAGCCTCGAGGGCGAGAGGGATCCCTAGGAAGAACATACCTACGGAGGCGAAGATGAGGATGAAATAGCCCCTCCTAAGGAGGTGCGACTTGAGGAACATCATGCTTCTCAGCACGTCATCGCCGACCTTACGGCTATGGATGTAGGAAAGAACAGCCAGGCTCAACATTACCAATGCTGCGATCCCCATCACAAGGGCCGTAAACATTCGAAGGGGGTCCGGCACAACGGGTCGTTTCACCGTAGGAATATAGAACTGTTACCTCCTGATTATCGGGGGAGAGACACAAATCACCAGTTTAGGAAGAATCCTTCAGCAGCCCAACTGCGGCCTCCTTGGGGGATAGCTCCTTCTCCAGCACCTTGTCGACATAGTCACCGAAGGACCTCAGTGATGCCATGCCTCGTGCTCGCTCCAGCAGAGTCTCGGAGACAGCGATCATGAGCTCCTTTTCAACCCGCCGCCTGTTCCACGCCTTCAGCCTATCCGATTCATGGAGAAAGGCGAGGTGTCGCTCCAGGTAGTCAGCGAGCTCTGACACGCCCTCCCCATGCAGGGCAACCGCCTTCAGGACAGGCGGTGTCCACTCCCCTCCCTCCTCCACAAGCTCCAGCATCATCCGCAGATCCGCAACCACTCGATCAGCATCATCGATGTCTGCCTTGTTGACCACAAAGATGTCCGCAACCTCAAAGAGCCCAGCCTTCAGGGCCTGAACCTCGTCTCCGACGCCTGGCATCAACACAATCACCGTCGTGTGGACGAGATCAGAAACCTCCACGTCCGTCTGTCCCGCTCCCGCCGTCTCCACGAAGATAACCTGGCTTCCATAGGCGTCGAGGACATTGACGACATCGGAGGTCGCCGCAGAGACGCCTCCCAGCCTACCCCT
>JABAOH010003585.1_pt2 | contig 25312 bp, 22 predicted proteins | sample 7062181 | NCBI WGS metagenome assembly JABAOH01 (sample SAMN14538630, study PRJNA623070) | marine sediment metagenome | biome: marine biome [ENVO:00000428]; feature: marine pelagic biome [ENVO:01000023]; material: deep marine sediment [ENVO:00002113]; isolation source: pool of 5 deep marine... | reverse complement strand
ATGAGGAAGGAGGAAAAAATAACAGCCTCTGTCATAATCCTAACCCTTATCCTGTGGATAACGTCTCCTATCCATAACATACCAACCATTGCTGTTGGTTTAATTGGAGGGCTGCTCATGTTTCTCTTTGTTTATGATTGGAGATATTTTGAGAAGAAAACTCATTGGGGAACCATAATACTGATAGCTGGTGCGGTTTCCCTCGGCTGGGCCCTTCAACAAACAGGCGCAGTTGAATGGATAGCTACCGGGTACCTGAATCTAACTGGTCTCACAAGCCCGACACTGATAGCGTTCAGTTTTGTTATTCTCTGTTTGTTCATAACACAGTTCATCCAGAACACGGCAACAGCTGCTATGTTCGTTCCTGTCCTGGTCGGTCTCTCCCAAACCCTTGGTATCCCGACAGAGATTCTTGTCCTGCCTGTTGTGTGGATTGTTTCAATGACCTTCCTGATGCCTCCAGGCACCGCTCCAAACGCGATTGTTCATGGTATTGGTAAGATAAAAACAAAGGAGATGCTCAGAGTAGGAATTATACCAACCATATTTGCGTTATGCCTGATATTTTTGTACATAATGTTTGTTTTCTGATTTTGATTCCATTATGATTTAAGTTATGTTAAATCAATAATTAATCGTATGCTGAGAAACATAATCGCTGAGAGATATGAGGAGCTACCTGTATCAACTATTGGGAGATTCTTAAAAATTGCTGCAGAACGTAAGGATGTCATATCCCTTGGGCCAGGTGAGCCTGATTTTGATTCCCCTGAACATATCATTAAAGCTGCGAAGAAACATCTTGATGAGAGATATACACACTACTCTCCACCAGGAGGTAGGTACAGGTTCAAGGAAGCCATCATTAAAAAACTGAAAAAGGATAATGGAATCTCTGTTGGACATGAGAATATAATTGTAACAACAGGATCAACTGAGGCGATACTTCTTACACTGGTAAGCACGATAGATCCGGGGGAGGGTGTTTTGATACCTGATCCAGGATTCCTTGCATACAAACCAACTGTTGAGGTTCTGAATGGGATGCCTTTATCTGTTCCTCTTTATGAGGAGGATAACTTTGAAGTAGATGTTGAGAAAATGGAGAAGGTTGTGGTTCCTAAAAAAACCAGGGTGTTGATAATGAACACTCCCTCTAATCCTACGGGAACGGTTTTTGGTAGGAAGGTCTTAGAGGAAATTGCAGACTTTGTAAGGGAGCATAATCTTCTAGTAATATCTGATGAGGCGTATGAAAAATTTGTTTACGATGATGCGAAGCACATATCTATAGGTTCTCTCAACGGTATGGGGGACTATGTAATGACGCTTCAGTCTTTTTCAAAAACCTATGCAATGCCTGGGTTTAGGATTGGTTATGCGGCTGGTCCTGAGAAGATAGTAAAGGCGATGACAAAGCTCCACATATTCACAACACTTTGTGCTCCCACCATATCCCAGGTGACTGCGACAGATGCCCTAAAGAGAGATCAGAAATGTGTGGAGAGAATGAGAAGGGAATATGATAGAAGGAGAAAGATGATTGTTAAGAGATTGAATGAGATTCCTGGTTTTTGTTGTATCAGCCCTAAGGGAGCCTTCTATGCGTTTCCGAATGTAAAGTCCTTCGGAATGAAATCCCTTGCTTTCTCTGAATGGATCCTCAAAAATGCGAGGGTTGCTGTTATCCCAGGAACAGAGTTCGGGGAGTTTGGTGAGGGTTACATTCGGTTGTCCTACGCCACTTCATACGAATTGATAGAGAAAGCGTTGGAAAGGATTGAAAGGGTTGTGAAGAAATTGAAAAAATAATCAATTTTAACTTTAAATTTCTTCCTTTCTAGACATGAAATATGCCAGTAGCTGTTCCTGATAAGAGGGTTTATCTACCCCCACATCTTACGGATATGTCAGAGGATGGTTTTATAAAAAGACTCATTTGGCAAAAACATGCCGGCCTGCTCAATGGTGTTGTTGGAGAGATCAGGCAGGGGGTTGTTACACAATCAAAATATAGTGGGAAAAATGTACCAGACGAGTCAAGGGCAGAATATCCAAAGGTGGGAAAAATAAAAGCAAAGATAACTACTAGTCCGCAGGGTGTGAGGATACCTTGGGGCTCTGTTTTGGATAGATTTGATGATTATGTAAGATTTCTTTGGGAAAGGTATAAGGCAGGTGTTAAAGAGGTGGGTGTGGTAACAATTGGTAATATGCCATACGTTTCAACTTCTCACTTGAGGAGAAAAATAAGTGAATATGGGGCTGATGAGAGGGACAAGGCATTGAAGAAACTTGAGGCTACAGGTGGGGGTATAATACAGAACGTAAGTATTATTTCTCCTGAGGGTCTTTTAACCGAGATTCCTAATGAACTTGTCGTTTCATTTAGAGGTAGGAATTACTATGCATTTACTGAAAGCAACTTAAGGATATTTCAACTGGCAAAAAATATGCTTGCAGAGGGAGGTAGGAGAACGGTGGGATACGATGAAAAAACACATAGGGGGGGTAAAGTTGTAAAAAGGTATATAAAAAGGTTCATGGAGCTGCTCCTAGATGACACGCTAGCCCAACTTGGACTTAAGTCAGGTGAGGTGCCTGAGGAAACCCCAGAACCATTCTCATATCCATTCGAAAGTGGGAATGCATATTTACATAAAATAGAAAGGAGGGTGAGACCAGCATATAGTGAAATATTAGACAAGTTTGTAAAGGAGTTTCCTGGGGTGGTTAAAAAGAATAGTACCTTTGGTGATTTTTCTGCCTTGGAAATGATGCAAAAAGATCCTAAGTTAGAGGAAACGTTAAGAGAGAAGGGACTTATAGATGATGAATTCGTTGAGGATTATGGGGCGAGGAGAAGAGGCGATCATGTAATGTTAAGGCTTGGGGAAGTGGTTGAGGGAAGAAAGCCTGTTGGGGTAATTAAAAGGATAGGGAAATATAGAGAGGATAAAGAACATCCCTATATTGAACAGAATCTGGAACTGGATCATGAATCTCTATTAATTTTAAAGTAATGGGGGAAGTAGGGAAATTATATAAACTTGACCCCATCAAAATTATAAGCATGGGAAACAATAAATTCTACAAAACAACTAGTTTGAATGTGTTGAAGATATATAGGTTCTTGAAAACTGTTCAGAATAATGGGACGGATTTTTCAACTGTTGGGGAGATTGCAAGGGGAACTGGTCTGCATAAGTGGACTGTTTCCAGGACATTGGACATATGGATGTCTCCTATTGTGGAGATGATGATACCTGAGGAGCTCGAGGATGTTGGTTTGAGGCTGAAACTTGTGAAGCTCACAAACCTGAACCTTTCTGAGGAGCAGGTCCTCAGGCTCCTTAAAATAAGGCTCTACTAGTTATCTGAAATCTATCGCCTTCAGGAAGTTCTGCATCTCTATCCAGTTCTCATCAGCGTAATTGTCTTTCTCCACATCTTCCATTCTGAGGAACATCCATCGATTCTGTGGGGCCCTCCATGCAAGGAATCCCATTGCCCCTGCATTCTCACACCACTTCTTGAACTTCTTCAATTTGTCCTTTTGAAGCCTTGGTTTGTTCTTGTGCGCCTTACATTCAAATGCAAGTATTAAACCTTTCTTAAGGGCGACTATGTCCACTGGATATAGGTAACCGCCTGATGAGGCGGTTCTTGAAACAGAAAAGCCTTTGTAGTTGAGAAAGTGTATCAACTCTCTCTCAAACCTCACCCCCTTTCTGTAGAACTTCATATCTATTCTATAGTGGGAGAATTTATATCTCATTGGGAAAGTAGGTTAACGCATTTAAATATAGCAGTCAATTATCGAATATGGATAATGTCACTGACGAATTTTCTCTTGCAAGGGATAAACTGGCAAAGGATATAATAGGTGAAATTGTCCTGTCTGACAACTCAGAGGGTGTTATAAAGAAGTGGAGGAGCATCTTCAAGATCTCCCAGAAGAGATTAGCGAATGAGTTGGGTATAACCCCCTCTGTCGTCTCTGACTACGAATCAGGCAGGAGGAGGTCCCCTGGTATAAAGGTTATCAGGAAGTATATCAGCGCCCTGCTGAAGATAGATATGGAGCGGGGTGGTAATATCATAAGATCCTTTGCAAAAACTAATCAAACACAACCAATCATTTCCAACGCTATAGTTGATATAAAGGAATTCTCCGTTGGGATGCCTGGAATGGATTTCTGTAAGTTTATCAACGCGATTCCTGTCGTAAAAACAAACCTTGAACAGGTTGTATATGGGTACACTGTTATAGATTCTCTGAAGGCAATAACCGAACTGTCCTTTTCAGAGCTTTTAAAGCTCTACGGTATAACCACACAAAGGGCTTTGGTGTTTACACAGGTTTCAACTGGAAGAACACCCATGGTTGCAATAAAACTCACGAATCTGAAACCAGCCCTTGTTGTCCTGCATGGGCTTGATGTTGTGGATGATGTTGCAAAGAGGATAGCAGAGGTTGAGGGGATTCCCCTAGCTGTTTGTAGAATGGATGGTGTAGACAAAATAATAAGTAAGTTAAAAGGTATTGAATAATTAAATTCTTTTTATCTCACATTTGGCTCCTTCAGCCTTTAGTTCAACAACACCATAGTATCCATCGTATAAAGGGCCTGGGTAAAACACTATAGTTTCCCCCACTTTGTCTATACCACCGGATTCGTGTATGTGGGCGGATATTGAGAGAAGGGGTTGTTTCTTTATTATGAAGTCCTTGATGGCCTGGGATCCCACATGCTCGCCACCAGCAACTATATCAACCTTCGTGTCTTTTGGTGGGTTGTGAACAACTAGAGCGAAGTTCTTGTTCTTTACTTCCTTACCCATTCTTTCAAGGCTTTGTTTTATCTCTTCATCAGTTGGCTCAAATATTGTGTTGAATGGTGTGACTGCACCACCAAAACCTACAAACTTCATACCCTTGAATATCTTAACCTTGTCATGTAAATTTACACCATACTCCTCTAGTAACTCTAAAATTTCGTATGGGTCGTGGTTCCCCGGGACACAGTAAAGGGGGAGATTGAATGAGAGGAGCTTTTGTAACAGAAGGTCAGCAACATCCATTTGTGAGAATCCTGGTGGTTGGTTAAACATGTCTGTGAAATCGCCGGGACATATCATTATATCGAACCTTGATGTGTCTATCTTACTTAGTTTGTTAAAGGCCTTTTCATAGTATCCATGAATATCAGCAATTACTAGGATTTTCATAAAATCATCCTTAAAATTTAGGGGGTGTTGGTTTAAAAGTATTTTAGCTCTCATGTATGGATAATTTTGGTTTTCCAGTGGAAATTTATCCCCACTTCATCTCCGGGACGCCCCCGTTTCCAGTGGAGATTAAAAATTTTAAAATTTAATCTCTACATATCGATATAACGTTGTTATATGATGGTTAAAGTTTCCAAACGAAATAAAGCTTTTTATTTAACAACTTCCAATAGAAAGAGAGGGGATATTGGAGGGAAATATATGACTATCCAAACATCATTGGGAGACATATTCAAGACTTATGGTTCTGAAAGGCCAATTTTCAAAGAAAAAGAGACACTTAGCATAAAATTTACACCAGAAAATACTCCACATAGGGAAAAACAACTTAAGCAAGTGGCCCTTATACTGGCCCCCCTACTAAGGAATGAAAAACCCTCCAATATTTTTATCTACGGCAAAACAGGATCAGGGAAGACGTTAGTTGTGAGGAGCGTCGTTGACAATCTCCTGGGAACGATAAACAAGAGCAACATACCGGTAAAGATATTTTACATCAACTGTAAGATGAAGAAGATAACAGACACAGAATACAGGCTTCTTGCACAACTTGTATCGAATTTTGGTGAAGAGATCCCCTACACGGGCCTGCCAACAAACGAAGTGTACAAAAGGTTCTACGAGTTGCTAGACAAGGAGAACCAGAACGTTGTTTTGGTGTTGGATGAAATAGACACACTTGTGAATAAGATCGGCGATGGAATCCTATACAATCTTACAAGAATAAACCAGGACCTAGAGAAAACGAAACTAACTCTTATAGGCATATCAAACGACCTTTCATTTATTGACGAACTCGATCCTAGGGTGAGGTCTTCCCTTTCAGAAGAGGAGATCATATTTCCACCATACAATGCGAATGAGTTAAGAGACATACTAACAGAGAGAGCAAACCTCGCTTTCAATCCAGGAGTAATATCCTCAAAGGTTGTTGCAAAGTGTTCTGCTCTTGCTGCACAGGAACATGGTGATGCTAGGAGAGCCTTAGATCTTATAAGGATAGCGGGGGAGATAGCAGAGAGAAAGGATTCGAAAAAGGTAGAGGAGATTCATGTTGACATGGCTGAAAGCAAGCTGGATACGGACAGGATATTGGAAATCCTTAGAACCCAACCCAAACAATCCCAGGTAGTTTTCAAGGCAATCTTACAGTCGCATAAGAAAGGTGAGACAAACATACAAACAGGGGACGTTTACGATCTCTACACCAATATATGTGCCAAAAACAACTTCAAACCCCTAACCCAGAGAAGGGTTTCGGATCTAATAGCGGAGCTTGACATGTTCGGGATAATCAATGCAAAGGTCTTGTCAAAAGGCAGATATGGGAGGACAAAGAGGATCAAGGTTAATCTACCAAAATCTCTGATAGAAAATATCGAGGGTTCTATATTAAGGGAGTTTTACTGATATGAAAGAGGAAATTGTTAGGAGGGCATTGAAAGCAGGAATACTCTTAACACCTGGTCTGTTGAAAACATTGGATGAAAAAAAACTAGAGGAGATGATAAGAGAAGCCAAACAAAAGGATAAAGCGGTTCTGACAGAGAGGGAAAAACCATCAAAATCAAAACTAATAATAAAAGTAAAAAGAGTCGTTCTGAAAGAAAAACTGAAGCCAGAGGATTTTACCAAATACTACAACAACAAGTATGAGGGAGTAAAAAAACTTCTACTCAAAAAACTTGATGCGGTTTCCATCAACAAGTTGGGAGAGAGTTATGATGAAATCTCTGTTATAGGGATGGTCAGGGAACCAACATCAAGAGGATTTGTCCTTGAAGACCCCACAGGAGAGATAGAGGTTATAAGCAACAAAGAACCCGAAGCAGACGATGTAATTGGTGTAAAGGGAACTACTAGGGAGGGAAAGCTCGTGGAGAGGGAAATCATACTTCCAGACATACCATTAGATTATAAATCAAAGAAAATCAGAAACCTTACCCTACTTTTAACAACATCACTCACAGACAAGGCGAGACCCCTTATACAAACAACCAACTTTACCTTAATACCCAATTTAGAGAATGAAACCTTGAATGAAAAAGAGAAGGAACAGATAATAACGGAATTCACAAACCCAACATGGATAACCATATCAGGTCCGGAGGATGAGATGAACATACTCGTCTACAGGCCAGAGGAAGAAATAGAGCAGAAACAAGCGATAGGCTACCTGAGGAAGAGACACCTCTCTCCTAAAAGAAACAAAGTATCAGGTCCAGATGATTATTTCTTTATAGAGCCGGTGCCGGACATAATGTGGCTGATTTCACCAAAGAAATTTCTGGAGAATTATAAGGGAGTGACTATTATATCATTTGAAGCTCCAGATGCTGCAAGAGTAAATTTGGAGACAAGGGAAGTAGAGTTCAAACAGGTTTTATAGTGTGTGAACAGGAGTTAAGTTCATGTTAAGTAACCCCCTCATTTCCACTGCAAAAATATGTTAGATTGAATCGCAAGATATCGAAATGAAGTTAGAGTGAAGTTAACATGAACTTGCAAAAAAGACCCCATTATTTCCATTGGAACTTAACACAAGTTCACAAGTAAGCAAGAAAAGGAAAATGAAGTTTGTGAAGAGTGAGTGAAATTCACATCATATTGTAACACACTCAACCTGTCCCTTGGGGGAGGAGAACATAAACGATCCTCCACAAGAGCAGTTCCCAACCAACGGGGTTCTGGGATAGAATTTGTTACATTTCATACAAACAAAACCATTCACCTGATCTATTGGAAGCTCTTTCAAGGTTTTTTGTTTCTGGTTGTTTAGTATGTGCATTATATCAGTCTGCTTCCCGTTACCAAGGAGTTCGGACTTTGAAATTCCCAGAGCACCAAATATCCTTTCCACCGGAGGCAGGAGCTGATTCTCAATATAGTATTTGGAATCCGTTTGTAACCCCTTCTCCACAACGAAAACAGGGTCCTCTGCCCTCTTACTCAACAGGCCAGTTCCCTTAACAATAACATAACCTATCCTGTCCCCTATTCCGGGCGCATCCCCAGGAGATCTGGTCCTGATCTTTTTAACAAGCTCTATATGGGGCTGCATACCAGCATAGTGATCAGGAAGCTTTGTCATGGTTTTGGTAATAACCAGCTTTTGAATCGGTATCTCCCCAACCAGAAGCTTGTTAACAACACCACCAAAGTAGTGGGTAGCCTCTTTAACAGAGTCTTTTTTCACTATCAGATCAATGACCTCTTTCATTACATCAGAAACCAACTCACACCAGTCCCTCCTTACGGTCTCTATACCCTTCATCTCTATACTCTCTTCCCACTTATTCCCTTTAGGTTCAAACTTCCAAGCAACATATCTCTTTTTTGTTAAAGGCAAAAATCTCTTGAAAGCCTTCTCAAACTCAAGTTCTATAACCCCAGGCAGCTGTTTTGTTATATCTTCAGATATCCCATTTGCAATAACCCTAGTCTTTTCCAAATCCTCTTCAGGAACCTTAACCATAACAGAATCTGTGTCTCCGTACACAACCCTGTAATCAAACTTCTCCTCAATAAAGCTCTTAGTTTTTTGTATTATGTCCCTACCGTAAGAAGTAACAGCGTTTGCAACATCCAGATCGTAAATCCTTGCCCTTGAGTATCCCATATGACCATAGAATGCATTGGCCATTATTTTCAGGGCCCACTGTTCAGCGTCCAGCACCCTCTTCACATTCACATCCTCAGTTTTTTCTATTCTTTTCTTTATACTGGACCTCTGCTTCACCAATCTCTCAAGTATCCTCGGGATTATACCATACCTTAACTCCTTTGCAACGAACAGTGCCCCAGAGGGGGATTTGATTGATTTATGGTTCGGGTCACCTGGCATGAAATCCCTTATAATAGTTGTAGGGCATATGTTGAAGGTTCTTATTATGGAAGGGTACATTGACTTGAAGTCAAAAACTACTATGTTCGAGTGTAGGGTTTTTTCTGGTTCGATAACATAACCACCCTTTAATTCCTTCTTCCTCATACCCTCCCTTCTCGAGACCTCATCCTGGTCGGGTTTGCACGGGAAAACATAGTCCTCTTTATTGAACTCCCTCAGAAGGAAGTTCTCAATCCTAGTTGTTTCACCAGAGTTCAGTGTGTCCTGGAGAAGTGTGCCGGAAATCTTTGAAAGTGCAATGTACTTGTAAACAAGGTTCAACTTCAAAAGAAGATTCATAGCAAGTACCGAGTCCTGCCTGGAATACTCAACCAATCTTTCGAAATCCTTCTGGCTACCCCTCCACAGCTTCTCAATCTCAGACAGCCTAACATCCTTCTTTTTCTCATCCAAAAGCTTGTCACAAACAAACCCAAGGTTGTATCTCATCAATGAGAAATCCTTCTTAACTAGTTCAAAGGAGTCAATAACAACCCTACCAATCACTGAAATCCTATACCTGGACATGAGTTTTTTGGCATTGGCCTGCTTCTGGTTACATCTCCCAAAAACCGGTTTCATATTGTTCTCTCTCATCCTTTCCAAGATATAGGGCATATCAAAGTTGTTTATGTTATAACCAGTTATGATGTCCGGATCGTATTCCCTTATAACCTCAATAAGCTTTTCGAGCATTTCCCTCTCAGACTCAAATGATGTTACACTACTACCCATTCTTGTGGAGAGGCTCATATGTTTACTTCCTTTGAACTTCGAATCAAAAACAAGGGATACCAGAATTATTGGGTCTTTCTTTGCTTCAGGCACCATACCTTTTTTCAATGGGGCACACTCAATATCCAGTGCCAAAATCTTCAATGGAGCATCCTCTATCCTTTTTATTGGTTTCATTTCCTTTACCTCAACCTTCTTGTCAGCCTGTACAGTCTCAGTTGCTGCAGGACCGGATTTCATCTTTACCCACTCCATACCATTCAAACCGAGGTCATTCATGAACCTGTATCTGAAAAGGATATCGGCTTCGTAGGGAACGAACCCGTTCGCTTTAAGCCGCTCCCTAAGGTCCGGCGTCTTTGCTGGGTTTTTAATAATCACTTTACGCATCTCTCTGGGAGCCTGATAACCCATAACAATGTTCCTTTTTACATTTTCAATCTTTACTACTTGTGGTTCATTTTCCAGAAACTTCTTAACACCCTTACCCTCAACGTAGAAGTAGGGCCGATAACCACTGTAGAATGCACACACACTTTCTCCTTCCAAGGTTTTGCCAAATATCCTTAATATGGGCTTCTCATCCACCAGTATGTAATCAACATCCAGTATTTGAATTTCCATGTACCAACCCCTGCAACGGTAAAAACAAAAACACTAATTATTTAGCTTAAAACAATAAAAACACAATCGCAGGTTTATTATATATTACCAAAAGGTTCTTTTTCAAAAAAGATATTGAAGATAACCAATTTAAAATACCAAACCAACAATGTAGTGATACTATGAAGATCAGCCCGAAACAGATGGAGAGAATGATGAAGCGCATGGGCATTCAGGCGGTTTCTATTGAGGCAGAGGAGGTTATAATAAAGACCCCTGAGAAGGACATAGTAATCAAAAACCCTCAGGTTTCCAGAGTCAATGCAATGGGACAGGACACCTTCCAGATATCAGGGGACGTAGAGGAAAGGGAAAAAGAAGGGTTTAACAGCGAGGACGTTGAAACAGTTATGAGCCAGGCAGGAGTTTCAGAAGAAGATGCCAGAAAAGCTCTGAGCGAGACCCATGATCTGGCAGAGGCGATACTGAAACTGAAGAAGAAATAGCCTCATTTCTAATCTATATTAGGAAACCCAAACAATACTTATTATATGGAGGCAACCGAAGCAACCAGTTCTCCCAAGAGCGATTCAGGAAAAAAATGGCATGAGATGCCTATAGGGAATACTCTAAAAAGCCTGGGAACTACAGAAAAAGGCCTCTCAGAATCAGAAGCCAAATCAAGGCTGGAGAGATTCGGACTCAATGAAATTAGGAGAGAAAGGAAGATAAACAAGTTCAAGATATTCCTAAACCAGTTCAAATCCCCCCTAGTTATCATACTTATCATCGCAACCCTTCTTTCTGCCTTAATAGGAGAGATATTAGATTCTATTGTTATACTAATCATACTTATTTTCAATGCCGGATTCGGTTTCTTTCAAGAATATAAAGCAGAGAAGACAATAGAGGCGTTGAAAAAGCTGACAGCACCCGAAGCCATGGTTGTGAGGAAAGGGAAAACGAAAAGAATACCAAGTAGCATGCTAGTCCCAGGAGACATAGTTCTGCTTGAGCAGGGAGCCAAAATCCCCGCTGACCTGAGGATTACCAAGGAGGTCGAGCTCAAGATTGATGAATCCGCCCTTACAGGAGAATCTATTTCTGTTTCAAAATCTTCAGAAGGCATTAAATGCAAAACCCTTGCAGAGATGGCGAGCATGGCATTCATGGGAACCGTAGTAACGTATGGAAGGGGATACGGGGCGGTTGTTAATACAGGAATGAAGACAGAGATAGGAAAAATCGCAAAGATGGTAGAGGAGGCAGGAGAGCAGATAACCCCACTTCAGGAAAGGTTGGGTGATTTCGCAAAGAAACTAGGATTCATTGTAATTATAATATCGATTATAGTAATAGCAATCGGTATCCTAAGAGGACATGCTCTAATGGAGATGATAACAACAGGTATTGCTTTAGCAGTTGCCGCGATACCAGAGGGGCTTCCTGCAGTCGTTACTATAACATTAGCGATTGGGTTGAAGAAACTGGCCAAGCACAAAGCACTGGTTAAGAAACTTCCCGCGGTCGAGGCATTGGGAAGCACGTCAGTCATATGTGCAGACAAGACAGGAACTCTGACCAAGAACGAGATGACTGTGAGAAAGATATGGTACAAGGACGGACTAATAGAGGTGACAGGAAAGGGATTCGAGCCCTTAGGAGATTTTCTTTTCAATGAAAAGAAGATCGATCCCGTAAAAGACAAAACCCTATTGCTTTTGTTAAAAACGGGGGCCCTCTGCAATAACGCTGAACTGGGGCATGAAAAATCCTGGGAGATCATGGGTGACCCAACTGAGGGAGCATTGGTGGTTCTTTCAGCAAAGGCGAAATTCGACAAGGAAACCTTGGAAAAACAAAATCCAAGGGTACATGAGATACCGTTCACTTCGGAGAGAAAAATGATGAGTACTGTCAACAAGACAGGAAACAAGAACACTCTTTATGTCAAGGGAGCCCCTGAAACAATTCTCAAAATATGCACCAAGATTTACGAAAACGGAAAGATAAAGAAATTAACTAAGAACGAAAAGAAGATGATACTCAATCTGAACCAGAACCTTGCCACCGAGGCCTTGAGGGTTCTTGCATTTGCATACAGAGAAGTAAAGACAAAGAAGTTTGATCAGAAGCTTGAAAGAGATCTTATTTTTATTGGTCTAGCAGGAATGATAGATCCACCAAGACCCGATGTTGAGGAGAACATAAAGCTATGTAAACAGTCGGGCATAAAAACCGTAATGATTACTGGTGATCATAAGAATACAGCCCTCGCTATAGCAAAGGAGATAAAAATGTTAGAGGAGTGCGACAAGGTCCTTACTGGTGCAGAGTTGGACTCAATCTCAGACGAAAAACTTGTGGACATTGTTGAGGACATCTCTGTTTACGCAAGAGTTGATCCAAAACATAAGGTAAGGATAGTAAGCGCGTTCAAGAAGAAAGGTCATATAATAGCGATGACCGGTGATGGTGTTAATGATGCACCTGCCCTTAAGAACGCAGATATAGGGATTGCAATGGGTATAAAGGGAACAGACGTTGCTAAGGAAGCGTCAGATATGATACTTGCTGATGATGACTTCTCAAACATAGTCAGGGCAGTTGAGGGAGGCAGACACATATACGACAACATAAAGAAGTTCATATACTACCTACTCTCAAGCAACGTTGGAGAGGTTCTGGTTGTTTTCCTTGCTATGCTCTTTTTCTTTGACCTATCTGGAAACCCACTTCTACCACTACTAGCTGTTCACCTGTTATGGATAAACCTGGTAACAGATGGCCCGCCGGCTCTTGCCCTTGGAGTTGATCCACCATCACCTGATGTGATGAGCAGACCGCCCCGGGACCCGAAGGAGAAGATACTCTCCAGGAGAGCGATTCGTTTCCTAATAATGGTTGGTATCATAATGACTATAGGAACACTTGGGGTTTTCTGGTGGGGACTAGGTGTGAGCTTGGATAAGGCAAGAACACTGGCATTCACAACCCTGGTTATCTATGAAATGTTCAATGTGATAAACTGCCGTTCGCTGAAATACTCAATGTTCAAGATTGGCGTTTTCTCGAACAGGAAACTGATTTATGCAATCATAGTATCAATAATATTACAGTTGTTGGTGATATACGTCCCAGTCATACAAATAGGTTTCAGGACAGTTGCCCTCGGTCTTCTAGACTGGTTAGTTATAGTGGTTATTTCAAGCACAGTGTTGATAATAACACAGCTTAAGATGAAACTATTTGGGGGGTTTGAATAAAATGTGGTTTTATCTCTTATTGCTCGCAATGGGGTTTGCTCTTCTGATAAAGGGAGCGGACATTGTGGTGAAATATGCCTCCCAGACAGCCCGTCTCCTTGGTGTGTCCAATTTCATGATCGGCCTAACACTGGTGGCTTTCTCCACAACTCTACCTGAGCTGACCGTTTCTCTAATGTCTGCCTTCTCTGGTGTGGTTGACATAGCTGTCGGAACAACACTGGGCTCAATAATAGCAAACCCCGCGCTCATACTTGCACTCGCGGCCGTATTCGTCCCACTTGTCACAGACAGATCTATAATAAGACTGAATTATATCCTCTTAATATACCTCATCATCCTCTCACTACTTCTTATTGATGGGCTTGTGTGGTATGAGGGACTGATATTGCTTATTCTGTTTGTCTTTTATATGAGAAACCTAATCAAGAAAGGAAGAGGGATAGAATCAGAGAACAAGAAGAAAAAAACCAAGACGCAGTACAACAAAGAAGGGGTGGCAAAATATATTGTTTTTACGATAATTGGTGGAGGGCTTGTTGTTGCAGGCGCCAAGCTTCTTATAGACTCCACAGTAAACCTATCAATTATTTGGGGCGTGCCTGAAATAGTCATTGCTATTATAGCTGTTGCAATTGGAACATCCCTACCTGAGCTGGCCGTGGCACTGACAGCAGCTTTCAAAAAGATGGTGGGGATATCCATAGGAGATATCCTTGGAGCGAACATGTTCAATGTAATGGTGATTGGGTTAACTTCTTTAGTATCCACAATACCTGTAACTACAAGGACACTTACGATGATAGTACCAGTGGTGCTTATCGTTAACACACTCCTACTACTTTTCATGAGCACGAAATGGTTTGTGTCGAAGAAATGGCAGCTATCTAGGGGAGAGGGGATCATACTGCTGATCATTTATGTGATTTTTGTTTACCTACAGTTTGTTTGATTAACCTCCCAAGGGTTTCAAATTTCCCGCCTTCAAAAAGTTCCCACAAAACCTCTGGAACTTTCTTAATTTTTACCCTTATCTGCTTTTGATTGTCCCTGTTACGAATGGTGACGTCCCCCTTCTTTTTCGAATCATAATCGATTGTTATACAGTAAGGTGTACCGGCTTCGTCTTGTCTGTAGTAAAGCCTTCCTATGGACCCAGTCTCATCGTAGAGAGCAAAGAATCCCTCCCTTCGAAGGGTTTCGAAAATCTCCCTTGCTAACTTTGGCAAAACATCCTTTCTAACCAACGGGAAAACAGCAACCTGGTATGGGGAAACTTTTGGGGGGAAAGTGAAGTAAATCCTGTCTCTATCTTCCCTGAGACAGGATTCCATTATACAGAAAAGCGGCCTGTCGATACCATACGCAACCTCAACAATATGTGGAATTAATTTTTCCCCGTTCCAATCAATCTTCATATCCTGTTTGCTCAAATCCATGTGCCTCTTCAGATCGTAATCCGTTCTGTCTGCGATTCCAACAAGCTCTATCCTCCCATAATTATCCGATAAGAATTCAACATCCCATGTATCCTTCGAGTAGAAACATCTCTCATCATCCCTATGTTGTCTCAGCCTTAGTTTTCTTGGATCAATACCCATCTGAAGATATAATTGAAAGGACCTCGCGAGAAAATATGCAATGAATTCGTTCGTGAATTTCTTTTTAACCAGTTCACCAATCTTTATCATCTTAGGCTTCTGCTTTCTCTTCTGGTCTTGTTTTGTCAGGATAGGGACCTTGAAGTTTTTAACTACACTGAACTTGGGATGTTCATTCTTTTGCTTTGGATGCACGAAGAATTGCACCTCTGCTTGTGAGAATTCCCTGAGCCTCACCAGACCCTTCCTTGGAGAGATTTCGTTTCTGAAGGATCTACCAAACTGTATTACACCAAACGGGAGCTTTCTTCTACCCAGTTCGTAAAGCCTCTTGAATGGCATATAGGTTGTCTGAGCGGTCTCAGGCCTCAGGTATCCAGATACCTTCCTTTTGCCAGGCCCTATGTAGGTTTTAAACATGAGGTTGTAGTCATACACTCTTCCCAGAACACCAGAACATTTCGGGCATGTTATTTTATTGTCCTTTATTTTCTTTTGTATTTCACCCAAACTTAGACCCTCAACATCCTTACCTGTTTTCTCCTCAATTAACTGATCTGCCCTGTACGCTTCACCACACTTCTGACATTCAATCGTCATGTCAGTGAACGATTCAACATGACCACTTGCCACCCAAGGATCCTCTGTTGTGAGTGTGGGGGCCTCTACAAGGAGGCACCCCTCATGAATCATGTAGTATTCTCTGATGAGATTTTCTACCCTCATCTTCATCAGCGCTCCCAGAGGACCGTATGTATAGAAGCCTGAACACCCCTGATAGATCTCAAAAGACGGCCAGAAAAAACCCCTCCTTTTAGCGATATCCAAAACATCAGCCATACGAAACCCCAATAAATTAGTAATGGTTTGCTAACTTAAAATGTTTTCATTTGAAGTCTATATATTTATTGAATTCACAATAAACTCATGAAGCACCTGAAGGTCGACCTTCACATACACACAAAGTATTCGAAGGATGGTGACATAAATCCAGAGGATTTGGTTAAGAAATCAGTGGATATGGGTTTCGATGCCATAGGGGTTGCTGACCACGGAACCCTTAAAGGAGCACTGGAAACAGAAAGGGCTTCGGAAAAAACCGCGAAAGATTTGATTGTTTTAGTTGGCCAGGAGATAAACACAGAACAGGGAGAGGTCATTGTTTACAACATAAGAAGCAATATAAAGGAGAATCAGGATCTGATAAAGACTTGTAAGGAAGTTAAGGAAAAGAGAGGTTTCCTCATCATCCCTCACCCATTCGATTTAATGAGGAGGGGGATAGGTGAGAACATAGAAAGAGTGCTGGAATATGCAGATGTGGTAGAGGGGTTCAATGCCAGAACTGTTATAAACAGGTTCAATGATAAGGCGATGAGGTTTGCGAGGGAAAACAAAATCCCGGTTGTTGTGGGATCTGATGCTCATTTTTTGAGCGAGTTTGGGAAAACCTACATGCTGATAGAAAGCGATAAAAAAGAAAGCGAAATCTTGAAAGCAATAAAAAACAACAAGGTTGAGTTTGTGATGCAGAAACATGACATGAAATCAGGGATGAAAAGGGGACTGAGAAAGATAAAAACCTATTTTTAATATAGGAATTAATCCATATTATAAATATGGCTGACCCTAGACTCGTTGATTACGTAAGACATGGTCTGAAATCTGGAATCTCCATAGAGCATATGGAAAAGGCCCTGATTAAGGAGGGATGGAGAAAACAAGACATTGACGAGGCAATTGATGTGATTGTAGACGAGAGAGAAAAAGATATCATACCTGAACACCAGGCACCCACAGCATATAAAACAAAGGTCCCAGAGCTCATGGGTGGAGAAGAAGCTCCAGGACAACCAAGACAACCCCAAGGTGAGCCAGGGAAACCCCCTGAATCAACCCCAGAACCCGGATCCAAAGCAATGGGTGTATTCAGCAAATTCAAAATGATTCTTAGACATCCGGGAAAGTTTTTCCAAGCAGTGAAAGCCGAGAAGGGATACGAAGCCCCGGTCAAATACTACCTTTTCCTATTGTTCATACAGATAATAATAGCGAACGCCATACTCTACCTATCTCTAACTTTTGGAGCAGCGTTTTTCGAACCTTCTCTGATAAACCCTCTTTTGGGAATGTTTGCAATAACAACTGTGAACAATTTTCTTTTTGCAAATATAGTTCTCGTATTGAACATTGTTTTTGTGTTTATAGCAGCATGGTTTTTCAATATATTCATTCGGCTCTTTAAAGGGAGGGGAAGGATGGTTGATACATTCAAGGGGATAGTATATGCTTACACCCCGAACGTCATACTCACAATAATCATAATACCCATATATTTGCTCATTCTCTTTTCTCTTATAGAATCTTTTTCTGCTGGAACGCTTTTTAGCATGGACATACTCACCCTGGCTCCATTAGAAATGACCTTCGCTATACTATCATTCGTTTTCGTGATATGGACACTCTACCTGGAACTCAAGGGACTGTCAATATTCCATGAAATTTCTATGTTGAAGGTTTTTGTAGCATTGATAGTTGGTGGTGTAGTTTTATCGATAATAATAAGTGTTGTGTTTGGTTTGTTTTTTGCTTTCTTTTTCCTAGGAATGTTTGCTATGCCTTAAATTCCAACCCAACGAATAATATATAATGAAGGGTCAGTTTTTCCCTTACGCAGACGAAAATATTTCAGACAAGCCCCCCTACCTCACATATGGCCTTATCTTGGTAAATGTACTGGTTTTTATCTTCAGCTTCATTGACTTCGAAGGTATTGTTACAACATACGGGTTCATACCAACAAACCCAAGCCTTCTAACAGTTTTCACATCGATGTTTCTTCACGCAGGGGTTCTGCACATTTTTGTGAATATGTGGTACCTCTACATATTCGGGGACAACATCGAGTATGCGTTTGGAAGGATAAAGTTTCTGCTTTTCTATATAGCTTCAGGAGTCTTCGCACTCTCCTTTCATTTTATTACAGACCTAGCTTCTGGCCTCCCTGTTGTTGGTGCATCAGGAGCGGTTTCAGGGGTATTGGGAGCGTACCTCATTCTGCTGCCACACATGAAAATAAAGGCCATAGGTTTCTATACACTATGGAAGCTTCCTACGTACGTCATAATAGGAAGCTGGTTTGTCCTTCAGCTCATTCTGGCATTTGTCAGTGCTTTCACTGATTGGAGCAACGTTGCCTTCTGGGCACATATAGGAGGGTTTGTTTTTGGAGCAATGATTGGTTTTATATACAACAAGCAACTTTGGGTCAAGTTATTCAGGCGATATAGAAAATAGATTTAATATAACAACCCAATATAATTTTTATGTGGGTAGCTATTATCATCATTTTGCTAACGTTCTTATTTTGGTTTCTTGGTCATGAAGGAATCGTAAAACTAAATAAACAGAGATCCAAGCTAAATTTCAAAAAACTACCACCAATATCTGTGATAATCCCTGCGTACAAATCCGAAAAAACAATAGAGCAGACACTGAAATCAGTGAAAGAGCTAGATTATCCAAAAAAAGAAATCATCGTTATAAACGATTCAGATGACAGAACTCCACAGATAGCCAAAAGCTACGGCGCAAAAGTAATACAGAACAAAAAGAGGATGGGAAAGTCGGTTTCTCTGGACATGGCAACCGAAAAAGCGAAGAACGAAATTCTACTCTTTCTGGATTCCGATACAGTGATCGAGAAGGAGGGGTTGAAGAAAACTATACCATGGTTTAGCAAACCAAACGTAGCTGCTGTGATGCCAACGTTTGTTGCAAAGAATAACAAGGGAATTGCGAAACTAGTTTCCATAGAGAACACGTTTATTCAATCTCATTTGAGAACCCACATGTACTTAGGTTCCCTTATATCATTCAGGGGATGCTGCTTTGCTATGAGAAAGAGTGTTATTCAAAAGATGGGTGGTTGGGGGAGGATTCTCACAGAGGACAATGACATGGGAGCAAGAATAGTAAAGTCTGACCATGTAATACAATGGGAACCTAAAGTAATTGCCAGGACAGAGGAACCAGAAACAAGGGAAGAGCTGAAAAAGCAGAAGATAAGATGGGGGGCAGGTTCTGCCTACACGTTCTTTCGCCACAGGAAATATTACAGAAAATCTCCACAGTTCTTGATGTATTTCCTGCCTTACATAATCCTGGGGTTCTTGGTAGCGGTTCTTGTTCTCTGGCACCTCTATCTTTTCGCATCCACACTATCTATAATCCCAATCCTGAACATTATAATAGAATTGGTGATAATAACAATAGCTACATACATTCATGTGATAATCCTTATCTACTCGGAGAGGGGCTCTGTAAATCCCCTCCTGCTCGTAAAATACATACTCTACTATACACCACTCGTTACCCTTTTCTACTTCAAGGGGTTTGTCAAAGGGGTAAGAAGCAAGAAGAATAAGAAGGATGAGCTAGACTTAACATTGTGGTAGTTATGTCTTTTTACCAACAACACCCCAAACCCTTCCCCAGTGGTTGGCCAAGAAGTTGTTGTAATTCATCTTCACTACCCTTTCGTTTGCTGGCTGCTGTATGGATTTTTTCAACACCTTCCCGTTTATCAACCACACTGGAGAAAAAAGCCACCCAAACGAGAAAACGAATTCACCACCCATAGTTTTTTCTATTCTGAGTCCGGACCTCTTTACCCTGAACTCAAGCTCCTTTCTGGAGAACGGATACTCACCACCATGCATCCAAACCCCCAATTTTTCTGAAATAAACTTCCCAACTCTGTATGGAGGGCATTTGGAATTCGGTGCTATTATCACAGCTTTGCCGTTTTTCTTTAATGCTTGGGAATGGGCATCTATGATTTTCTGTCTCTCCTTTCCCAGAAAGTGCTCTATAACACCTTCTGAATGAACAATATCAAATTCTCCATCAAAATCATGTTCCAAAGCGTTTCCGTGAATAATATCACCATCCTGAGAAAAAATATCCAGGATCTTATCAACAATCTCCAGTGCCTCCCTAGATGAGTCCAGGAGCGTTACTTTCGCTCCCCTTAAAGCCATAAGAACAGAATTTATACCTGTTCCACATCCAAGTTCAAGAACTTTCTTACCCTTGAAATCATAATTCTCCAGAAGTATTTCATAGAATTTCCACATATAGGGCTCTTTTCCAAATTCTATGTCACCCATCTCGTTCCAGACGCTCCCCCAGACTCCTGACATGTCTTATTCTTCACCCCAAAAGTATAAATTCATTGCACATTTTAATAGTATTATGGATGCATGTAATTTCTCTGTTATAGTCCCGACCTTACATGAGGAGAAGACCATCGAGAATTCTCTATCTTCTATCCATGAAGCTAGAAGAAAATCCAAGCACAATGTGGAGATAATTATAGTTGATGGAGGAAGCAGAGACAGAACAGTTGATATTGCGAAGAAATACACAGACAGGGTCCTTTTCCACAAGAAGAAAGGAATAGCAAGGGCAAGAAACTTCGGGGCAATACATGCAAAAGGAGAGATACTCACCTTTCTTGATGCTGATGTGAGGGTGCCTGAGAACTTCTTCAACGAACTCTACGACCGATTTACAATGAGCAACTTAGCGGGTGCTAACTGCAAAGTGATGCCCCATGCAGAGGTTGATCCATCTGGGTTCGAGAAAAGCTTCTACGTTTTATGGCACAACCTGAGAAGATTCTTCTACAATATAAAGCCCTGCGGTACAGGGGACAACGGAATCGTTGTGATGAAGGATGTTTTTGAAAAGGTTAATGGTTTTGATGAAACCCTTGATGCAATAGAGGACCTGGATTTTGTTTTCAGAGCCTCAAAACATGGGAAGTTTGCCTACCTCAAGGATATTACAATTCATGAGACCATAAGGAGGTTCAGAGACATGGGAACTCCGAGATTCGTGATGGTATACCTGTCCAATTTTTTCCACTACCTCTTTTTCAGAAACTCCAGGGTCAAGGAATGGAACCCTGTTAGATAGATAAAAAGGATAAATACCCAATATAATAACATGAGCGGTTCTATGTATAAACTGACAGAGGAGGGAAGACGTTACCTTGAGAATGGACTTCCTGAGGCAAATCTAGCAAATTCCCTAAAGGAGCCAATGGACATTGAAGACGTGAAAACGAGGATAGAAAATTTCGGAATAGCCTTACAGTGGGCCAAAAAGAAGAATTGGGTCAAACTTGAGTCAGGGAAGCTCTTTTTAGTCAGAAAACCCAGTCAGGTTCCAGAGCATGAAGCACTTAGAAAAATATCCACAGGAAAGCGTGTTGATGATAAGATGATAGACCTTTTGCTAAAGAGAAAACTCATCTACATGGAGAGGGAAGACGTCGTTAAAAGGGCACAGAAAATGATAGGAAAGGAGATAGATAATCTCGCACCAGAGCTGATAAAGACAGGGATGTGGAGAAAGGCTAAGATAAAGCCCTACAATGTAAAGGTAACAGGAAAGAAGATATATCCAGGCAAGAGGCAGCCATACAAGCATTTCCTTACCGAGGTCAGACAAAGACTAGTCGAACTTGGTTTCAGGGAGATGGAAGGCCCAATGATAGAAACCGAGTTCTGGAATTTCGATGCTCTTTATCAAGCTCAGGATCACCCCTCAAGGGACTGGGCCCAGACGTACACACTGAAACATCCTAAGTATGGAAGACTCCCGAGCAGGGGGGTTGTGAGTAGAGTGAAGGCATCCCATGAGAATGGATGGAAAACCGGATCCACAGGATGGGGATACAAATGGGATATAAAAAAAGCATCCCAGTTAATGCCCAGGGCACACACAACAGCGTCTTCTGCAAGAACCCTTGCAAAACTCCCTGAAATACCTGGGAAATATTTCGCAATATCGAGATGCTTCAGACCCGATGTGATAGATGCAACTCATGGAGTCGAGTTCAACCAGATGGAAGGTATAGTGATAGACAAATCCCTGACCTTTAAGGAGATGTTAGGTGTACTGAAGATGTTTGCAATAGAGATAGGAGGAGCAAAAGAGTTCAGGTTCTACGCAGATTACTATCCCTTTACAGAACCCTCGGTTCAACTCTCTATAAAACATCCCCAGATGGGTTGGATCGAACTTGCAGGAGCAGGCATATTCAGACCCGAGCTGACAGAACCGCTTGGAGTCAAGGAACCTGTTATTGCATGGGGGCTTGGAATTGACAGGCTTGCCATGTTCAAGCTCAACATTGATGACATAAGGGAACTGTTCTCTAAGAACCTGGACTGGTTGAGAAATCAGAGGATGTTGATATAGGAGGAAAAATGCCAACAATCGAAGTTTCACACCAGGATCTCTGCAGGCTGGTGGGAAAAGGCATACCACTAAATAGATTGAAAGAGGAAGGTATCTTGTTCGCTAAGGGAGAGGTTGATGAAGTTAAAGGAGATCTACTCAAGATCGATGTAAAGGACACGAACAGGCCCGACCTGTGGAGCACAGAGGGAATAGCAAGGGAGATAAAGGGAAGATACGCCTCAGGCAGCTTACCGAGATACAAAACAAAGAAATCAAACGTTGTTGTGAATGTTGACAAGAGGTTGAAGGAAATAAGACCATTCACTGTATGCGCTATTGTCAAGAATCTGAAAATAGATGATCATTCGCTTTCTCAATTGATTCAACTACAAGAGAAAGTATCTACAACATTTGGAAGGAACAGGAAAGAGATAGCTATAGGAGTATATGATCTGAACAGAATAAAACCACCAATAAAATTCACAACAGTCAAACCGGATGGAATAAGGTTCATCCCATTGGAATTCAGAAGGGAGTTGACACCGAGACAAATCCTAAAAGAGCATCCAAAGGGAAGGGAGTTTGGACATCTGCTTGAAGGACTTCCAGAGTATCCAATGTTCATAGATTCTGCTGGAGAGGTTCTATCCATACCACCAATAATAAACTCCGAGTACACAGGTAAGGTCGCAAAAGAAACCAAAGACGTCTTTATCGAATGTTCAGGCTTCAGCCTCAGGTTTCTTATACCAGCACTAAATGTGATGGTTACTGCTTTATCAGATAGAGGAGGAGAGATAGAAACAGTTAAGGTTGTCTATCCCGGAAGGATTTTGGAAACACCGGAACTAGAACCAAAGAAGTTCGAACTTGACTTGGATTATTTGAATAGGGTCTCTGGTCTTAACCTTAGTATGGAAAGAGTGTGCAGGTTTTTGAACCAGGCAAGGTATGAAGCAAAACCCTCTGGAAAGAGGATAAAATTACTCTATCCAGCCTATAGACAGGATATAATGCACCAGAGGGATGTTATTGAAGATGTGCTTATATCTTATGGTTACAATAAAATAGAACCGGTTATACCAAAGTTAGCAACGATTGGAAACCAGAAATCTGTTGAGGTCTTCTCCAATAAGGTGTCTGATATAATGGCAGGTCTAGGTCTTCAGGAAACCCTATCCTACATCCTTACAAACAAGAGGAATCTTTTTGAGAAGATGAACCTCAGGGAGGGAAGCGTGGTTGAGATAGAGAACATAGTTTCAGCTAACTGGTCTGTTTTCAGGACCTGGTTGCTCCCAAGCCTGCTTGAATTTCTGTCAAGAAACAAACACGTTGAATATCCCCAGAGAATATTCGAGATAGGCGATGTTGTTAACCTTGATAACAGAGAGGAGACGAAAACAAAGGATACGAGAAAGCTGGCAGTTACGCTTACTGATAATTCAATTGGTTATGAGGACATATCAAGTATGCTTGATTCCCTACTCAGGGGCCTTGGTATTAAATACACATTGAATAGGATAGAGCATACAAGCTTCATAAAAGGCAGAGTAGCTGGGATATTTTTTAAGGGAAGAAAAATTGGTCTTGTAGGAGAGATAAACCCACTCGTTCTTGAGAAATGGGATCTTGAGAAACCAACAGTGGGGCTTGAATTAGACCTTTCGGCTTTAACGCCTTAACCATCCCCACATTCTGTAGAGAGCAGGCATCCTTACTTTGTATTGCTCACCAGCTAGTTTTGCAGCTATTGTCATGAACTGCTGAGCAGATACAGATCTTGGTGAATGTGCAACTATGGGCCTCTTCTCTGCTATTGCTCTTCTGACTTTGTGGTCTTCATGAACCTTGCCTAATACAGGAACATTCAAGAAGCCCTCTATATCATTTAATGGGAACTCGTGCGGTTCATTCCTTACCCTGTTTACAACAACACCAACATTTTCTGTTTCAAACCTCTTTGCCATCTGTACAAGTTTTAGAGCATCGGTTAAGGCCGTCAGCTCAGGGTTGGTTACCACTATCATCTCATCTGCTGCCTTGACGGATGCGGATGCCTCTTTCCCCAAGCCTGCAGCAGAATCAATAAGAACGAAATCAGCATCACCCACCAACCTGTAGAAAACATCCAAAAGTCTGTGCGCATCAGGGGACATTACCTTGTCCATTGAAACATCTGCAGGAACGACTTTAAACCCATCCTGATGGTGGTATACCGCATCCCTTATGTTCGCCCTGCCCCTCAAAACATCTTGCAGGGTTATTGGATACATGGATATGCCCAGATGCAGACCAAGATTCGAAGTCGTAAGGTTCCCATCTATCGCGATAACAGATTTCCCTAGGGCAGCGAGAGCAGCTGAGAGGTTTGAAACGACTGTCGTTTTCCCAACACCACCTTTACCAGAAGCCACACAGATAACGCGAGTCATAGTTTATTATTTGCAGCAAAAGGTTAAAAAGGTTGAAGCGGACCCGGTGGGAATTTCGATGGTTGCTGGAGATTTTCGAACCCACGACACCCAGCTTAGGAGGTTCACCGAATCTGTTCTCTGGTGCTCTATCCAACTGAGCTACGGGTCCACTATTATTTATTAGGGTTTAAATCAAAAATCTTTTATGAAACTTGCTTTATTAATGCTTGTTGTATTCTTAATTGCTTTTTCTGG
>JABAOH010000885.1_pt2 | contig 25312 bp, 32 predicted proteins | sample 7062181 | NCBI WGS metagenome assembly JABAOH01 (sample SAMN14538630, study PRJNA623070) | marine sediment metagenome | biome: marine biome [ENVO:00000428]; feature: marine pelagic biome [ENVO:01000023]; material: deep marine sediment [ENVO:00002113]; isolation source: pool of 5 deep marine... | reverse complement strand
GAAATGTAGCAAACAGTAAGGCTTCTTCGGTGATCAGAGTTTCAAATGCTTGGCTTCTTCCTTGATAGATTCTTGGCATCCCTACTTGCTTCTCGAATGCTGGTGCGTATTTAAATACCAGGCAGTTTTGAATATTCAATCACCTAGGGTGAACAGGTTGAGTAAGACGATTGAAAATCTAAAAGATGCTTTTGCTGGAGAGTCACAAGCAAATCGCCGATATCTGGCTTACGCGAGAAAGGCAGAAGAGGAAGGATTACTTCAAATTGCAAAGCTGTTCAAAGCTGCAGCGAAGGCCGAAACCATTCATGCTCACAATCACTTGCGGGTCATGGGCGAAATAAAGTCCACAGAAGAAAACCTGGAAACTGCAATTGCAGGAGAGACGTTCGAGTTCAAAAGGATGTATCCCGAATATTTAGCGGAGGCAGAAGAGGAAGGAAATAAACAAGCTGCTTGGAGTTTTGATGTGGCAAATAAAGTAGAGCAAATACACGCCAAACTATTCTCTAAAGCCATTGAAGCCCTGCGAACCCGAGAAAAACCTGCTTCTGTTGACTACTTTGTGTGCAGTGTTTGTGGAAACACTGTTGAAGGTGAAGCGCCTGAAAAATGCTCTATATGTGGAGCCCCAAAAGCCAAGTTTGCCAAAGTAGCCTAAAAGCTGTACACCCACGCTACGATGCTATTCTCATAAGCGGGAAAAATAGTTAAGGTGTTATCTGATTATTAGCTATTTAACCAAAAAGGAACGCACGCGCTGTAAAAATCCGCTTCTTCACAATTTTTCCCCTGACAGGATTGCAGATGTAGAAACAAAAGGAATTGCGCATCAGGCTTGCCCGGGGATGTAAAAACTAAATTATCACTAAGAGGAACACTTTCGATGTTGAATATGAAGTTAGAGATAGAACCCAGCGAAACTGCATTGTTGATTGTCGATATGCAAAACGATTGGGTGAGCAAGGAAGGATTTAACGCCAAACTCGGCTCCTCTTTATGGAAGACTGTGAAAAGCGACAGAGTGATTGAAAACATTGTGAAAGCTACAGAAATTGCGCGTAGACATGGCATACCAATATTTCACATAAGACACGTTTATCGTCGCGATCTCTCAGACGCAGTTGCGACGATTTCTGACTACACTCTCCAGCATCCTCATTCATGGACAGCGACGGAACATCCCGCGACTGAGGGGACTTGGGGAAGCGAGTTTATAGAGCAACTTCAACCCCAAGAAACAGATTACATCGTCTCTAAGAAGAGAAGCAGCGCCTTTTTTAACACTGATTTAGAGCTTCTGCTTAGGTCTCGCTGCATTAAAACACTTGTTATAACTGGAATCGCAACAGATCACTGTGTTGAATCAACCATCCGTTCAGGTACAGACCGTGACTTCAACGTAATCGTCCTAACCGATTGTACAGCTACAGAGCCAAAAGAAATCCAATCCTATTGGATCAAAAATGTTTTCCCAAAACGCTCAGTAACCATGAAAACTGCTGAATTTGCTGAAATGTTTCCATCATAAAAAACGCGTGCCCAAACATAGGCGAGACGAGGACAGGACTGCAGCGTACATTGAGGTGCCTTTGAACGAGCAAATTCACTTCGCACGCGCATGCGCATGCAATAGAATCGACACCCAAAATGTGTTAGGAAATGGAACAAAAATGAAGAAATCGAAAACTGGTTTATTAATTCTTATTCTCTCTTTCTTGCTTCTTTTTTCAGGGGGAGCCTATTTTCTTTATTTGCAGGTTATATTTCCTCAGCTTGTACCTAACTATGGTGGTGGTGAAAGATTCACTCTAAGCAAAACCCAGAATGGCACGTATACTTATCAAATACCTTGGTCAGCTTATGCCAGACTTCATTTGTCTCTTCAAACTAATGGCACAGTAGCACTCTATATGAATGGCACCTACGTGTGTGATTGCACTCATTATGATTTAGTGATAGAACAAGGTGGACGAGCTCTAATTTATCTGAGGTCAGACCTTCCAGTTTCGGGGATATTCAAGGCTTGGCAAGAGATACCTTCAGAAAAGCAAATGTTGGCATTGGTTTTACTGTTAATTGGCCTCATAGGTATAGGAATCTCGGTCATAATGCCTGTGAGCAAAATGGGCGTCTCAGGAATTTTGTTCAACGGTTGCACGCGCGTGTATAGAGAAAAACTGGAAGAAAAAATGATAGATGGTAATTCTACAATGCGCGCACGCGGGCTTAGTTTTCGTTGATGTTTTCTTCTTGGTTTTCGAAAATGAATAGCTTGTCGATTGTTGTCTTTAGAACTTTGGCCACGTCATGGGCTAGTTTCAATGAGGGGTTGTATTTGCCCTTCTCGAGGTAGAGGATAGTTTCTCTTCTTACGCCAACCTTTCTGGCTAAGTCTTCTTGTGTTAGGTTATATCTGGCTCTGAGTTCCTTGATTCTTGTCCGCATCAGAGGTCGCCTTTTCTGCTGTAATACCAGTTTAACAAAGCATTTGAGATACCGGAGACGAGCATTATTGCAATTATGGCCCATCCAGCGTCGAGTTCAGGCAAAGCTAGAAACTCTGTTCCGAATATTTTGAACATCGCTAGTGATACCATGAAAGCGAGGCTAATCCAGTAAGTTCCAATGGCTGCTCTTCCACTGATCTTTATAGTGCGTTCATCTTTTGTAGGATAACCCGATTTTTTGTCCTTATGAAGTTTCCACAGAACAAACAATCCAACCAGCAACACGAGGACTGCATTGATGATTAAAATTGTTGGCCACACAAAATTTGTCATTGTCTGTTTTCCTCTCTTTTCCTTTTTGGAAGCAATGTTGTGTTGGCTGTGCTTATTATGCCGATTCCAGTTATGCCCACGATTGTGGCGATGCCTGCGTGGTCTGGACCTATGATTGGTTCTCCGAAGGCCATGAGGTATGCGCCGATTAGGCAGGTTGCTATTCCCAGGGCGAGGATGATGTAGCTCAGGTTTTTCAACATGTTTCCTCCGTTGTTTATTTATCACAATTTATTAGGTATTTCTAACTTCATATTAGATATAACTAACATCCAATATTTAAGATTACCGGTAAATCCCTCGAATAACAAAGCACGCAGGCGAACTCCTACTTGGGCATACATCTTTTCAGAAGTAAAGAAGCGGGAGACCATCTGTGCCTGCGCGCGCGTCATCGGGTAACAAAGTCTAACAAACCTTATAAACTGAGAAAAAAGAGATAGTTGTTCTTGGTTTTTCGACCAGGAGGTGGAGAATTTTGGAAGATTGGAAGATAAAGATTGCAGCACTGTGGTTCTTTAATGCAGTGGGATTTACAGCCGTTGTGTTGTTGAGCCTTGTGATGCCAGGTGGAATAGAGCAAATAATAGCAGGGGAGATAGAGGGAATGGCAATCAATGATGCGCTGTTGATATCTATTGCGATCTTCTGGCTGGTTCCCTTGACCATGGCTTTCCTTTCTCTAATCCTTGAGAATTCCGCAAACCGCTGGGCAAACATCATCTTGGGCATAGTTTGGGTAGCCTTTGGCATCATCGATTTGGGTGACACTTTGAGTCGGGGGTGGTTAACTATTGCACTGGTGGCGGGTTCGAAAACGGTGGCTGCTGCATTGATTGTCTGGTATGCTTGGAAGTCTAAACAGAAGGCATAATTATTGTCTGCGCGCGCAGACGTGGATTCTGTATAATCTGTCAACACCGGAAGAATTATCCTTACAAAGTTTCTGGGAGAGAAGTCTTCAATAAGAAGGTTGGAGAAGGGACAAGCTTAGGAGAGCTAGAGCTTTTGCTGGAAGCGTGCGCAGAGGCGTGTTGGTTGCCTGGTCGGTTCAAATCTTCTCTTGGTCGCACTATACGAACTTGCCAAAGTTTGAAGCTATGATTACTATGTCTTTCATGGATACTTTGCCATCGCGGTTTATATCAGCGTCAGGGTTCCATCTTGGGTGACCAGGAAATGAACCGAAAGCTACGGCCGCTATGCCTATGTCTTTGATGTCAATCTTCCCATCGTTGTTCAGGTCGCCTACTCGTTCACTGTGAATTGTGATTATTGTCCACGTTGTATCTGAAAATCCTTCATCGTCTTCAACAGTTAAAGTCACGTTGAAGTCTCCCGCCGACGTGTAAATGTGTGTTATCGTCGGAGTTGATAGTGTTGTGGTGTTTCCATCTCCAAAGTCCCAACTGTAGCTTACTATTGCTCCGCCATTCGGCGTTGAACCGGAAGCATCGAAGGCCACGGTCTCGTTGATTAGTGGCGCCATCGGCAGATAGGTGAATGAGGCAGTCGGCGGCTTTGGCATGGGTCCTTGAAATTCGTAGTTGCCACTCGTCTTAGTGACAATGGAAATCTCAGCAAGTGAAAAGTCCAATAGAAAGGTGTCCACGTTATCGATATCTAAACTGGAAGACACGCCTCCAATTGTTGGAGCAAAGACTATTTCGAATTCTATGATTGCCAGTAGCCCGGAGCCCGCGAATGTCGCTCCAACTAATATCGTGTCGCCGATCAACACGCCCTCCATGACGCTATTTACGTTAGTGTCGCGAAAAGATGGCTGCGGCTGAATTGTTGCTTTTCCAAAGAACACCCAGCTGGAGTTAGCCGTTGGAAGCCACGCGTTCGTGATGTTTAGCAACGTGTCATTAACATTCAGTTGAACTTGATAGGCAAAGAGGTCCACGACGTCGTAGACCCATAAAGTGGCGTTGAATCGAGTGCCAACTGAAGTGGTGTCCGTGGAGAACGTGAAGTTGACATCCCCGGTGTCAGAGTTCAAGACGGAGATAGCTGTTGCCTGTGCTTTCACAGGCGCAATTACATGAACTGCAATACTTGTCATCAATAGGAACGTCAGGATTATTGGTAACTTGCTCTTCATTGCCAATTTTCTCCTTTCTGAAACAACTCAGACCACCACTGTCGGAATATTTATACTTTTTGAAAATGCACGCGCATGTTTTTCATATTCACGGTCTCAGTTTTACACAAGTCACAAAAATTGAAGCGGCAGATAGCCATACACATGAGCGCGTGCGCGTCGCCAAGGCGAAGCACATTGATGATCTGATTAACACTTAGAATACTCGCGTGAATAATCGAATGCATGTAAAAACGTTTTTCAGCTGTACTTGGTACAAGTACGTGCATGCGACATGAGCTTTGCCTAAGGATGATCGATGCCTTGCAGACGGTAGTCCAGACGTTAGAGGGTACTGACATAAGATGGGTCTTAGCTGGCAGCTTGAGTTTGGCTCTGCAAGGAGTGAAGATTACTCCTGGAGACATTGACATCTTGACTAACAGAGACGGAGCATATGGAATAGCAGACTTGCTGAAGAAACACCAGACGAGGCCGGTGAGATTCAGATCGAATAAGTGGGCGAGGTCTTATTTCGGAGAGTTTGAAATCGATGGAGTGAAGATTGAGGTCATGGGCGACCTAGAAGAGAAAACCGGTTGTAAGTGGATTTCTCTATCAGGCAGGTTGGCATCTCCGAATTTCCTGAGTATTAACATGATGAAGGTTCCAGTCTCTTCTCTTGAGGAACAGCTGAAGTCGTATGAACTGTCTAGTAGAAAGAAGGATAAAATTCGTTCACAGAAAATCCGAGAAACCCTGAAAAATCGTTGTCATGGCAAGGCTATTCTATAGCATACATGCATATGATGGTCAAAGACGCATTCTGCGAGAGAAGTTCAAGTTGGGAGGCACGCATAGAATACTATAATAGTTTAAAGGAAGTAGTCCAACATAAGAAAAGAATCTATTCCAGAGCGGCAAATCTGCTAGTTAAGCTCTGGAAACTATTTTAATGTGAGAAAGCCGCGCACTCAGTACTCATTCCTATTTCTGCAGCAGTTCTTAACACTAGCTTTCTACGCGCACGCTTCCCTTGACCGAATATCTTCGGGAAATTCTTAACTCATCCGATCTACTTAGGGTCTTATTAGCGGGGCATCTTGGTTCAGGTCAACAGATGTCTTCCTCTCTCCCCAGTAGACACTTTTTGGGGCCTGTGTGCCCCGCACTGACCACTCAATTTTTTCGCTAGATCTTTTCTAGCGCACGTGCAGGGGCTCAACGTCGCCAAAGTGCTTTGCCACGTATCCAACGTCCCGGATGTCCAATTTGTCGTCCGCATGCATTTCGTACATGTTGCACTTTTGCTGGGTTTCATGTCGGGGATTTTGGCTCTTTGAGCGTGTAATTAATTGAAGTAAAACAAAAGGGGGAGAAAGCTGAGCATCAATTTTATCTTGATGTCGATTCTAACCCCGTTGAAACGCAAGATGTTTTTTAGCTTTTTCAATTGCCTGTTCGGCTTCAATGTATTTGCCAGCTTGAGTAAGCTTCCAACATAAATTAGCATATCGCTTGGAGACGTCGGTCTCTCGACCTTCAAGTCTTCCCCAGTTGTATGCCGAAAATTTCTTGGAGAGTTCCCACGCGTCCTCACTACTAAGAACAAAGACAACTCTGTTCTCCATCTCAGAGTTGAAACTACAGCCGGGACAAGACAAGTGACTGGTTGCACGTCCACCTCTCTGAATTTGTGAAACCTGAGTTGTAAACGCTGACAATGCGACATAGCATATTGGCCCCTTCACCGAAGTAACGACTGTTCCATCTATTCTAAATTCATTGTCCATCTGATGCCCAGCAGGGCATTTACCGAAAATTCTACTTGGACCGACTCGCACTATCATCTTCAGAATCGCCCTTCATAACCTCAAAAATAACGTTTCCACCAAACCCTGTGGCAGGGTCGGGACATGAAGCTAAGATTCTCTCCTCATGTCGGATCCTAGACATGTTAGCTAATATTGCAGAGAGGGCAAAGATGCAGAGGTTGCCTGATTGCTTCTTATCAACACAAGCATTGTCAAGGTTAACTACTATTTTGTCACCCCTCCTGTAACCAGCGTTGCATGCACCCTTTATTCTTACAACTTCAGCAATCGCATTTCTCATGACCACTATTCTCCAAAAACCGTCTCTCCAAACATTACAGACAAAGTCCCTCATATATGCTTTAGAGCGCGCGCGAAAAAACCTGGGTTACATACTCTCTATTGATAACACATGAAGCGAGATGATTACAGGCCTTGGATTGCTTGTACCACTTCGGCTAAGGATGCTATGGTCTTGTCAAGAATTATCGTCTCTTTCTTCAGAGCGTCGAGTCTTCGTGAGATAGATATCAATGATGTGGGATCTGCGCGTGCGATATGGTGCGTGCACATTTGAAGAGCTTCCCCAAAAAAAGGGGGATTGGAATTATTTGATCTTCCAAATCCGGACTTGGATGTAGTTCCAGTAAGCATCTGTTGATCCTCTGTAGAGCGTAATAGAGTTGGCTGTCGAGTTGGTCCATGTTAAGCCGGATTCGATTCCTGTTTCGACAATCCACAAATCATAGTCGCCAGTTCCAAACGACCTCGTGTAGCCAACCAAGGTGAAACCTCCATCACCTGTCTGGATTAAAGCACGTGCGTTGTCGGCATCTGCTCTCCCGTATGTTTGGTTCCATTCGGGGTTACCAGTTGAGTTTGTTTTAACTATCCAATAATCATATGCTCCAGCGCCAAAGGAACTTGTTTCTCCCGCTACTGCATATCCTCCATCCATCGTTTGAGCAACAGAATAAGCTACGTCCCAACTTGCACCGCCAAAGGTTTTGTCCCACTCTTTAATTCCATTAGAATCGGTTTTGAGCAGCCAGAAGTCAATTGGCCCAACCAGATATCTTTCTCGGTAGCCTGCGACAGCGTATCCACCGTCACTTGTCTGAACCACCGAATACGCCCCATCGTGAGTTCCTACCCCGTGATTTCTAGTCCACTCGATAACTCCGGTCGAATTAAACTTGATTAGGTAGGCATCGTTGCCTCCATAAGCGCCAATATCGCCCGCCACAACGTATCCTCCGTCGTCTGTTTGAATCAGCGAATTTGCAGTGTCAGAGCCTACTGAACTATATGTTGCGTTCCACTGGATGTTTCCTGTCGAATCAGTTTTGACAAGCCACCAATCTGAGTTTACGGCGCCAAATGAAGTTGTGTAGCCTGCTATTGCGAATCCCATGTCGCTTGTCTGAATCGCTGCCCACGCCGTGTCATGGTTTGCTCCTCCATAAGTTGTGTTCCACTGCACAATTCCAGTTGAATCCACTTTAACCAACCAGAAATCACTGCCTCCAGCACCCGATGAATATGTTCCACCAGCTATTGCAATTCCACCGTCGCTCGTCCGCACAACCGACACTCCATAATCATCTCCTGAAAGCCCATGCACCATGCTCCGCCCCTTTGAATAGAACACTCCACCGAGGTTCCTCTGCTGAATTCCGCCGCCCAGCTGTGACTTCCCAACTATGTCTACCATGATATCTGTGCTGTTCAAGTTATGGACTACACTGAAGTATTTTCCTGCTTTGTCTGCGATGCTAATCCAGCCACTGTCATACGCCAAATAGGCCTTGGTAAGAGGAGTTCCAGACGTCCCAAATCTCGCCGCAACATCTGCTATGTCTTTAATGTCGATTTTTCCATCATCGTTGATGTCATCCCAAGGGTCGTACGGGAGAGTAGCTGAGACCCTCACCAGTAGCGCAGACGCCAAGAGAAATAAAGCCACTGCGTTGACTTGCAACATCAAAGACTTGCTCTTCGTATACAACACCTCCTTTCTTTAGATTTAGCTATAATATTATGATATAATTCATAAAAAAAGGTTGAAGGAGCAAACTTCTATAACTATGATCGTCAATTCACGCGTGAGAATTAGAGACAGCGATGTGCAGGGATTTTTCTCTAAAGCTTGTTATTGAGCATGCGCGTTCAAATACATAGTTTACTGGAACCTTTAAACATACTTCATTCAATCTTCTCTTTAGGTGAGAAAAATTGGATATATCATCAATTTCAGCAGTAGCAGCAGCCATAGGGGTGATAGTAGGGGTAGCGCTAACAGTGTTACAACTACGAGACCTGGTTAAAACGAGGCAAACAGACTTGGTTATCAGGCTATACTCAAGTTTCGGTAGCAAGGAATCAACTGAAGCAGTTACAAAGATTTTGAGTCTGGATTTTGAGGACTTCAATGATTTTGTGAAGAAATATGGCTCATGGCGTTCCAGAAAGCCAGTCCACACTGCAATCATAATGGTTAGCAATTTTTTCAACGAAGTCGGCATTCTTCTACATAGGAAACTTGTAGATATCGGATTAGTTGAAGACCTCTTCACTTACAGGGTGAAAGTTCTTTGGGAGATTCTGGAGCCTATAGCAGAAGGCTCAAGAAAACAATTTAATGAACCTCGCTGGGCCTGGTGGTTTGAATACCTCTACACAGAAATGAAGAAAAGAGAACAAACACCACAAACACAACAATCATCCTTCCTTTCTTTTTAAAGCTGCGCTCACATTAATGTCTCTCCAGACCTGCCGGCTTCGGATGGCCGAAATATGGGGGCGTGCATCCCACCGACTTGACAAGCTTTTAGCAATACAAACTTGCGGATAGGAAAATGAAGAACATTTAAAAACACCTGTAACGGCTCTCAGATTAAGATGGAGTACAGACAGCTGGGCAAAACGAACCTAATGGTTAGCTCTATAGGAATTGGAACTGAATATTTCAAGAAGCTTCCAGCAGAAGAGGTTAGGCAGATAATTGACTTTGCCCTAAGAGCGGGAGTCAACTATTTTGATCTTGTCTGGTTTCTCCCCAACATAATGGAAGGCCTTCAGCAATCCCTGCAAGGCCAAAATGGACAACCAATTCTTGCTTTCCATCTAGGCTCATGCATCAGAGACGGCAAATATGAAAGAAGCCGCGACCCAGCATACTGTGAAAAGCAGCTGATTGGTTTTTTGTCCCAATTGGATTACGACTGCGCTCCAGTACTCAACATCCATTACGTAGGCACCCTTAAGATCTGGAAGCAAATAAACCGCAAAGGCATTCTTGCCCTCGCAGAGCGACTTCGAGATGCAGGCCTTGCCAGAATAATATCTGTAAGCACCCATGACCCAGAAGTAATCAAGCTGGCAGCTTCAACAGGCGTAGTCGACAGCATCATGCATCAAATCAGTATTGCTAACCACAACCACAAGGAGCGCAATGAAGCATTAAGAAGATGTAACGAGCTTGGTATAGGAGTTGTAGCTATGAAACCTTTCGCAGGTGGACTCCTACTCAAAGCCGGAAAGACGGTCAAGATTCCTGCCTACAAATCAGGGTGGAAGACGATGGCTTTCAAAGTACCAGAGTGCGCAACTCCAACTAAACTCTTAAACTATACTCTTAGCCAACCCGGCGTATGCACAGCTGTCACGGGAGTCTCCTCACTCGACGAACTTACAAGCAATCTTACCTACTCAAACTCGTCAGCTGCGGAGAGAGATCATACCGAACTGCTAGCAGAATTATAAATTATAATAAAAAGAGGAGTTTGCTGGAGTAGTCCCCCTATTAATGGGGCTTTGTCTGTAGTCTAGGTCTGTAGTGTGGCTTCACATACGTAAAGAGAGGTGAAGCCAAGATGGAAGTTTGTGCGATAACGATGACAAAGGTAGAGGACTGGCTAGAGACCATTCCTTCTAAGAACACACGGAAGAACTACGTTAACAGTATTTCGAAATTTGAGACTTGGTATGGCGACAGTATAACAAAATTAAGTCTCCCAATGCTACGAAGACAGTTGAGAAGTTCTTTGTTTATCTGAAACAAGGGCATCCCCAGAACACTTGCGAAATGTAACCAACGCAGCTATACAATTTCTGAAGTATCATGGAACCGAGGTCAGACCACGTAAAGCACTAGGAATCTACAGGACTGAGAGGGCACTAGACAATCACATACTGACGATCTCAGAAGTTCAAGAAATGGCAAAGGTAGCAGACCTGAACGAACAAGTAACTCTAGGAGTTTTGCTATTGGGTCTTAGAGTAGGAGACACAATCAGGCTGAAGAAAGGTGACTTCAACTTGAATTGAGAGCCTCCTATAGAGCTCAAGCTAAGAGCTACCAAAGAATGAACAGTATACGAGACCTTCATGAGAGAGGAACTTAAAGAACTATTTGCGAAGTACATCCCAACATTAGAGAATGAATGGTTATTCTCTGGAATCAGAAAGGGTTCTCATGTCAAGGATGAAACCTTAAACAACTGACGCGCGCGCGCCTAATGGGTCAAGGGCTGCTCAGACCAAAATACAAGATAGTTGGATCTGACATGGCAGGGCGGGTTGAAGCGGTCGGTAAAAACGTAGAGCAGTTTCAGCCCGGTGATGAAGTATTCGGGACCCTGGGTGATTGTGGTTTCGGGGCATATGCTGAGTTTGTATCTGTCCCCATTAAGAAGAAACAGGATCTAGCGCCCAAACCTACCAATTTGACATTCGACGAAGCAGCGGCAGTACCTCAGGCGGCAGTCGTCGCCCTGCAGGGTCTTCGCGATAAAGGACAGATTCAGCCAGGACAAAAGGTGCTGATTAATGGTGCGTCTGGTGGAAATGGGACGTTTGCGGTGCAGATTGCCAAATCATTCGGAGCTGAAGTGACTGGCGTGTGCAGCACGAGGAAAATGGACATGGTGCGTTCAATTGGCGCGCGCGTGTTGTGCACGGACATAACGCGCTTGTTAACTTTCTATGCGCACTCATTTTCCTTTTATAACACCCGTAATGAATGAAAAAGCAGGTAGGCAACAATCCAGCTTAGCGCAATCACAAGCATACTCCAAGTGATCACGCTGAGAGTTGGAAATTGTTCAAGAAATGTTAAAGGTCTTGCCTTCACCTTTCCATTGATTTTAACTAGCCTGTACTTGTTCTCTAGCACATCGTAGAAAGTCTGCAGTACACTCAGCCTAACTCCCATTTGTTTTAAATCGTTTTCAATCTGCAAGCATTTCAATTGCCAGATCCCTCTCCAGAGTTTGTTTCTGTGCAGAATAAGAAACCAGACAAGATTAACCAGCGAGCCTAGTGCAAATAGGACAACATATACCAGGGCAGGAGAGGCGATGTTGGAAGCATAAACAATAACGATGCCCGATATTAGACCTACTTGGATCGCAAAATAAATAGATATCAACTGCCAAGCAATTCTATCTTGGTGCAGCACAAACTCAAAACACATCCGATGCTCCCTTACTAAAGCTTCGCACATATCCATCGTAATCATCTAAAATTATCGCGAACTAAACTAATTTCGATTATGGAACTATTTTCTATAGGTTTATCGCACACGCAGCTTAGGCTTCTGCATGCATGCAGGCTCAACCTTCATAGCTGTCAAGGCTTTTACTGACCCAAACGGGAAGAACACCACAGCCATTGCGAGCAGAGCCACGACTAGCACGCGCGCAAAAATCTTCTTCCCCTTTTTTTCAGAATGCGAGCCACACCATCATTCAGTATGGCCATTCGTTTCTTGCATCTGGGAAGATCGCTGGATATTCTTTTATACCAACAGGTTCATCAAGGGCGAGTGATCGCCATTCGTTGTGTGTTGGAGCGCCAAAACATACATCTGCTTTAAGGGTGGTTAAGTCGAATATCGCCGACCATAGAGTGCCAAAAGCCTCAGAATAATAATGATCGCAGACACCTTCTGGGAATCTTTTGGACAAGATCATCCTCAGAGTCTCCTTACTGATTCTCGGTGCAGCCTTTCCCAAGGCTGATTCGAGAAGTTGATACCGTCTCCTGGAGTTATTGATAATGCCACAGTTGAGCTCGTTAAATTTCATTGTTGCTCGCAAAGCATAGTGATTGGTTGAGAAAAGACACCTGTTCTCCGAGTTGATGTCTATTCTTTTCATGTCCATGATGCCATCAGCAAATTCGACCAGTGCAGCGTTGCTTCTACTGTCAACGACTAGAAGATTGAAGAAACCTGACAGCGGCATATTCTGGATCATCTGCACCGCATCATCCACAGATTTACAGTTATCTAGGATAGAGCGGATGGCCAGACAACTCTCGAAACCCTTTTGCTTATACGGAATATCGAAGATCCCTCCACCGGTAAACGTTGCACTGACACCATGCTCGTTTAAGCCGTCAGCACGTCCAAATAGAAATGTTGAGAAACCAATGTGATTCGCCTTGCCTTTCACCCTTGTCGTACAGAGGCGAAGATCATCTGCAGTATGAATCCATTCATAACTCCTTCCAACGTAGACATGCCTATCACTCGTCACAGATGAAAGTGCCGCAAATTGGCTACAACTCTTTGGAACTAGGTAAGTAGCGCCATAGAAGGGTACCTCAGCAACATCTATATTAAGACCGTCAGCGAACCCTTGAATCTCTTCGTTCAGTCCCTGGCAGTATTCCTCAAAGAAGCTCTGCATTTCCTGAAAATCTTTGAATCCCATCTGTTTGCGCTTGGGCTTCGACGAAGAGCATCCTATTGAGGTTAAGAATGAAGAAATCGATTTTTCAATGCGTGCATGCATCTTCTGATTGTCTTTGATGGCTTGTCCCTGCATCTTGCCAATTTCGTAGGATGTGCCTTCGAGGATTACGTGTTGAAATTCTCCATCGACAACATTGTGGTCATGGATCACTCAGAGTCACCTGATAGGTCATGAATGACATGCTCTAATGGGCGTAGTTGGTCAATATAAGTTTTATTTGACAAATAAAACGTAAAAAATGTACTTTTCCGTATTTAAACTCGAATTTACTGGTAATATGTTATTTAAACTCTTATTTTTGATTTTTAGATGCGCGCACGCGCGCTTCGTGGAGCTTGAGAGCTAGCTGTCTGGGAAAGCTGGAACAAGATATATGATAGACGCTCAAAACTGGGATAGGATGATAAAATGGACGCCTTTGAGGTTATGATGGTGGCTCTGAGGTTCAACGAAAAATCAACCAGCGAAATCTGGATGGTTTAGTGAAGTTGATGTCTGATGAACACACCTTTATAGACAACTCAGGAGATGCATACAAAACATGAAAGAAGGGTGGAAAGAGTTCTTTGAGAATAATCCGGGATACAGAAACGTTTTTTCATCTATAACCGTTGACGCAATGTGGCCATAATGGTGGGCTACTCCGCCTGCTCAAATGAGCCACGGCTGAATGACCCGAGCATGCGGACTGCCAACGTGCATGATAGGCGAGTCTCCGAATGGAGAGTTTACAGGCTGGACAAGAGGTAGAAATGAAAATGAGGGATGTCACGGTTATGAGATTTTCTAAATCATGACTCGAATTTTACTCCAAGGCAGGCGCGGATTTTTTAATGATTTGCGGAGTTACTTGGAATGTATAATATATCTTCGTACGCCACCAATTTTTCAATTAAATTTCCGAAAACGTAAAAAGAAACAAGTTAATTGGATATTTTACGAGAATAAAAGTGCAGCTTGATTGGAGCAAAAAAAGATACAGAGTTTTAGTCTATTTGGTGACAAGCGTAGCAATTTTTGTCATATTCATATGGAGTACCTATGGGTATCTACTCTGGTACATTGATTATATTGGCATGTTATTGCTGCTCTTATTCTATGGACGTCCTCATATGTATGGTGGGTGGGTCCCCTCAAACTCTGTTCTACCAATTGTATTAATGGTGCTTGGCCTTTTCGTGGAAATATTCATTGTTTGCGAGATTGCACGTAAAGCATTTAGCGCACTCAGGCCAGAGGCGGATTGATCTCAAAACGCGCGTAGAAGCGCAAGCTTCGTGTTCCTTAGTTTTCGGAGATGTTCATGTATTCACACCATTATTGTGTTTTTAAGGAAAAAAGGGAAATTTGTGGGCGCAGTTAGTCTATGGACCGCAGCGCGCGCTTTGCGCTTGTCTTAAAAAAGATTGGTCTTAAGACTTCTTGAAGTAATCGAAAGTACATGCTCGCGCGACTTTGGAAACGACGAATAGTCTGTCAGAGCAGCACATAATGTCTAAGAGGACAAGCAACTCATAGAAGCTGGATTCGAGTACGTCACGGAGAGAGACAACTACAAGATCATCAGAAGGCGCAAATGAAGCCTACAAAATATGCGCACGCATCTCATCATTGTTATTCTGCACACGCGCTTAAATTACGTAGCTTCGTCTGGGAATCCTTTCCATTCAATAACACCTAGTTGTTTGAGGAAATCCATTTGGTTATAGACTATCCATCCTTCGACACATTTTCCATCAACGATACGCCAGATACCAACAACCATATATGAGAGCTTCTTGCCCGTGGGTGCCAATCCACGGTATTCACCTGTGTGTGTTGCTGTTTCCTTAAGAAGTACCCAAACTTTGTCTCCTTCGGCTATAATGTCCTCAACAGTCACCCGTAAATCGGGAAAGCTCTTGATTTCGTCCTTTATGAATTGTTTATTGCTTTCTAATCTCTGTATTTTCTGTGCAAGCATGTGCATAACAAAATCAGGTACCATCAACTTGTCCCAAAAGGCTAGATTCTGCGAATTAATGGCTTCAATCATCTTGTGAACAATAGCCTTATTCTTTTCTAATGACATTGAAAATCATGCCTCTGGAAATCCTTTGTATTCAATGACACCTAGTTGTTTGAGGAAATCCATCCAATCTTCGACAGCCCAACTTTCTACAAACTTGCCATTAACTATGCGATAGATGTTAACACCCATACCTGTTATCTTCTTTCCAGTAGGGGCTAATCCACGATATTCGCCTTTGTGTGTCCCCGTGGCTTTCACATGAACCCACACCTTATCCCCTTCAGCAATGATGTCTTCAACAGTCTCATGCCAATCGGGAAAGGCTCCAAAAATCATGTTCATGAATTGTTTAACCCCTTCTAGATTAAGTTGATGGGTATGGTCAAAATAATCTGGTGCCGTAATACTATCCAACAAGTCTAGGTTTTGCTCATTAATGGCTTCAATCACCTTGCGAACTTTTGCCTTATTCTCTTCTAATGACATCGAACATCGTCTCCCCTGACTACCAATCCCAACTATCTCTTTTTGACATTTAATAGTTGTTTAGGGAATACTACCATTTCTGCACTCCCGCGCAGTTGGTTAGTCAGGCAAGTTTAATAACGCAAGCTTGGACCTCAGGTAAGGGAACTTGAATGAAAAGAAAAAATAAAATTGGATTTACGTTGTGGCTTCTGCTAGCAATCCTTTGTGCAAATTCGGTTTCATGCGTGCACGCAACTAGCTGCCCTTACATTCTGGGATCCCTTTGAGTTCTTCTCTGGTTTTGCTTAATGTTACTACGTCACCAAGCCCTTGGACTAGCCTGACTGGTAGACAGATTGTTATGTGACCAAGAACAGGCTTCTTGAATCCTAACTCATTAGTAGCCTCTTTGGACAAGTCTACATGAACATGTGTTATCTGCCATTGGTCGTCCATTTCAGCTCCTGAAACCCTACCGACATTGAAGGCATCAGTAGTGATCACCTTTTTTCCATTAATTTCACTTACTTTAACCATCTAATCACCATACAGAAGTAAGATCTATCAATCAATAAAAGCTTAACCTCCTGACTGTAAAAGAAGCTTCGATTGATTAAAGATGATCCATAATCTGTCCCACGCCTACTTGGTACGAGAAATCTGGAGGTCAAAGACCTAGTTGGTATGTCTAAGCTCCTAGGAAGGAGAATATCAGGCTATGTTTTCAGACTAAACAGCACGCGCTTTTTATCTCTCTACAACGAATGCGACTTTGACGTTTGCACGATACTCTACAATTTTGTTATCTTTCACCTTAGCGGTGCATCTCTTAACGTGGATTCCCTTGATGTTCTTAATCGTCTTTGCAGCCTCTGCAACAGCATTTTGAGCAGCCTCGCTCCAGCTCTTTGGAGAACTACCTATTAACTCAACAACTTTCACAACAGCCACACAATCCACCTCCATAGCCTAAATAGTTAAAATACCAACTTCAGCTTTTTGCTATTCGCACTTGAAAGAAGCCTTATGAAAGAAAATCTAGTGAAATAATTGTAGATGATCTATACGCGCGCGCATGGAATAACATGCTGATGAATGGTTTTTCTTTACGCGTGGAGTACATTATACAGAATGCCTTCTTTTGTAAACTATGGCTACAAAGAGTGACGCTGTCATGAATAAAGGTAGAATAACCACTGATGGAAACTCTGGGACAATGTCAGTCCAATGAATAGCTAGTTTAGGCATATATAGGTCAGACCCTTCTTTGGAATAGAAAGACACTGTCAAATCCAAGCTTGGACCGTGAAACGAAGTTTCCAAAAGCACTATCGTAACCATGCCCGGTCCACCAAATATGCCGTCAACTGAGTGTTGGACAGCATCAGTCACAGTCCAATTATACCATCTAAAACTTGAGGCGACTACTTCTGAATCCATTGACGTAACATTGAACTCTGGCATATTAGCATGAGTCAAGGTTAACTCAGTCCAAGAAATGTTGGAACAAAAGCGAGCATAAACATTGTAGGTCTCAGTAACAGCAAAGGAATAGAGTTGAAGCGTTGCAACGTCAACAACTGCACCATCAGGAACACTGGACAAATTAAATTTTAACCACGCTATGGACTCCCAAGGCATAAAATCAAGATCATTATACTTTCCAACTTCCAAGAAGCTCAAACTTCCATAGTTGCCAACAGCAGTAGTGTCGTCAACGAAAGTATCATCAGTTGGACTAAGAGTTACTTCGCCTTCTTGAGCATTGACCAAAGGAACCAAAGAAATTTGTGAAATCAGAATTCCCAAAAACAACATTGCCAAAAAAAGGCCATGTAACTTTTTCATTTTACATCGTCAGTTAAATCTTGTGATTGACTTTTATGACTTGCGGAGGAAGCTTCTACCTAAAAATCCCATGCGCTCGCATTGACTAGTGTACTAATACATACGATTCTCCTTGGTCTTGAGGATTTGTGCTGGCTCTCATTTGATAATTAACAATCTGAACAAGTATGAAAGTGGCTTCGAAGAGTGGAGTAAAAGAGCTGTTGTAGAGGGCTGGTTCTAAATCTGGATAGATTCCGATCACAGCCAAAACTGACGAAACATGAATTGGAGCTTCTAGCAATATCCAGAAAAACATACTCATCAAAGGACTCTCACGCGTTTGTTTGGTCAAGAGTTCTCTATACTCAGATTTTCCTAGAGACAAGATATTCATAGTCCATATAACAAAAAGGAAGATGAGGCTGCACACAAACCAAAGATCATGTCCAGCGACGCCATAGCGCGCGCATCATGATGAGGGCGCGCAGTTAATGCGTTTTCAAATGCAGCGTGTGCTCATCAACTTAGTGTCTTTATCGCTCAGTAAGTTCAGATCTGCATACTTTTCTGCATTGAATTTCCGTTTTAGTCCATTCTCAGTCATATACCTAACCGTGCCGAAAACATCCCGTTCTTTCCAAGGTCGATCATGTTTCCCAAAGCACCAAGCGACTCCAGCATATCCATTCGGGTCTCTTCCATCAAGTTCATACTTGTTGTTAAGGTACAAAGCAGTCGCAAAAGCTTCTTGAGGAGTTCTACTCCACTCCAGTATCTTCTTCCCCCAGTACATTCTCATGTAGCCATGCATTTTTCCTTTGTCCTTCATTTCTCGTTGCGCTGCATTCCAGTATTTATCATGCGTCTTTCCACGCTCCAGTTCCAGCGATGTGTAGACATATGACCGACAATCCTTGCTATGCTTATTCAAAGTCTTCCTAGCCCAGCTTGGAAGACATTCAAAAGAATGGTAGTCTTGGTTATAGAAAACGAAGTTTCTGGCTAATTCTCTCCGTATAATAAGTTCCTCTAGGTAGGCTTCTTTGCCAGGGCTATCAGTGGCCGCGACTTTGAGAGCAATGTAAAGGGAAGAGATCTGACCAAAGTGGAGAAAAGGGCTCATTTCCGAAAGTACGGCTTTAGTCGGGTCGTTCCTTAGTTCACTGTATTGCTCCAAACCATGCTGTAAGAAATCTTGCAAGCGCCTGTAGGCTTCGCGGATTCCGCCATGGAAATCTTTCACTGGGCAAATGGTTCTGTCCATGTCGAGTCGATTAAGCGCTTCTTTAGTGTCATCTATAACAAAGGAAGGAAAATTAAAACTCAATTCGAGAGACTTTACAATGGGCGTTTTTTCATTCAAAGGCACGAGATATCTAGCCAGCTTTTTCGTGATCTTCGGTCTGAAAGTAGCCGCTGAGTACTCCTCTTTTGGTGATGCTTCCTCAACGGGGACTACCACATCACTTTCGACCTGAATCAAGGGGCAACTAATGGACTCTGCCACTTGACTCCGCCATTTTCTCTCGATCTGCAAATAACCTCTGTCTACCACAGCAAGCGAAGCGTCCTTTGCCATATTGATTGCCCCGCGTTCGGGTGATTCCTGGAGAACGACTAATTGTATACCTCTATCTGCAAGGGCGCATTCCACTTCCCTAAGTCCTTCTAACATGAAAAAGTAGTGCCTCTCATTTGCTTCTGGAAAATATTCGGTCAAACCGAAATAAACGATCACAGGTTTATTGATACTGTTCGCCTTATCAATCGAATATTCAAGTGCATGATTATAATGGGTTCTTTGAGATGATTGCATCCAGTACAGCACGTATCTGCCATTTCGAAGTTTCTTTTGGTTAAGCTTCCTCACTCTTTCCTCATGAATCATGCGGTAACCCTTCTTAAGGCGTGCAGCATTTTCGAATTGTCGGCCGCTTCCTATAAGCATTCCACAGAGCATTCTTGTGCATATTGTTAGGAAAGCAACAACTTAAAGCAAAGTATACTTCACAACTCTGGCTACCGTCCGACCTGTTATCATTCGAGCGCCAACGCGCGTGGCAAACTCTGCTTCCGCTTCTACTTAATCCTTATGCGCTCGCATGCATAGCCTTAGGAGTTCGGTTTAAAATCCAAGAGGTTCAGGACCTCTCTTGCGAAGTCCTCTGGATTCTTTGGATTCTGTGGTTCCACGGGCACCTTTTTCCATATTGGAGTGTCGATTTCATCTGGTTCTAGAAGATAAAACGAATAACGTCTCATCTCCTTCTTTGCAACTTCTACGAAAGCTTTCAGGGCCGATTTGGAAGCTGCGTATAATGATAGAAATGGTGAGGTTATGCGTTGCAGATTTGCACCAAGGATCACGATCTTTCCCTTGTGTTTGAGAATTTGGGGAAGTATTTGCGCCAAGATGACAAATCCAAACGTGTTCGGTTTGAATACCTTCTCGATATCCGCAACAGTATTGTTTCTTACAGGTTTCCAGACGATGTCTCCAACTGCGTAAATAATCATGTCATATTGGGTCTTAATCTTCTGGGGCATTTCATACAGGTCTCCGACGCTTCTGTCATAGATATCAAAGGGTGTACCCAGGTCTCCGAAGACTTTCTGAAATCCCTTCGATACACCACCGTTTCCAAATATCAAGACTTTCATCGTTTCTTTCCAACTTTCAGAATTCTTACCATTTCTTGTAGCTGACTAGTTCTTTTAGGGGTTTCCGTCTTGCTCGCGCAGTCCATTTAAGAATTTCTCAGATGCATCGTGAAAATGATAATTTTCCGCGCGCGCATTTTTCGTATACGGCTGTAAGATCTACAATGTGATTTTCCGAATTGTATTACACCGTTTGAGCAATTGATGTCGGTTAAAATGACGTTAGCGTTGTTGATTTTGACTCCAATGTGCGCGACTTTTCCATTTTGGGAAACTTAACGACAGTCACACTTAACTCCCTTCAACATAGACCTAATGAGTAGTTTCAATATTAGGTTTCTTAAACATAGACCATGTAAGGACGATGGGTGTCAGGAGTATCACCACTTCAATCTCGATATGACAGCCATGAAAACGATGGCAATGAGAATAATCGCGCGTGCATCGTAAGCCATTTAACTATATTGCAGGAGAATATCAAAGGTGAGGATTCAATTGACCAAATCGACATTAGCTCCGGTTCTTGTGAAGGCTGTAACAGTGTACTCGCTACTATTACTGGTAGCAACGGTATTTGCACATGCTCCCCTGACTCCTGGTGATAATGAAAGTTTGGCTACAGCGACGGAAATTCCGGACCCACTTAAATCTTGGGCTGTCTATGGGGAGCTTCACGAACATGAAGGGGAAGAACCTCACGCCCAGTACTACATGTTCAACATATCTCAAGAGCAGAGAATTCATGTGATGTTGTACAAATCGAGACGTTCTGAAGAGGTGACATTCTTGCCAAGCTTTGTGCTGATGGGCCCAGAATTAGTCGAGCAGGGTACCGTTCCTGACTTTGTTGAGAAACCTGAAGATGCTGAATTATTAGTGGTGGAGGGTCAGCAGCCCACAGTAGCTACCTATGAGCCTTTCTCTCCTAGCAGTTTCTATTCACTCGCTGATTTGGCTGTTGACGCTCCTGCTTCAGGCACCTATTATGTAGCTGTTTATGCGTCTGAAGGTGGCCACTATGGACTAGCGGTTGGAGATGTCGAATCCTATGGAATAGACGAGTGGATCCTAATCCCATTCAACCTTATTTCAGTATATCTATGGGAAGGCCAGAGCCTAGCGTTAATACTTGCTCCGTTCATCGTCGTTCTTGCTGTCGGCGTTGCACTCGTCATTATTAAGATGAAGAAGGAAGGAACATGGGGGGCTCTCATGGCGTGGTTGGGTATTCTTGCAGGGCTACTTTTTCTTGGCACTGGGGTTGCAACATTGCTCCGGATGGGTCTTTCGCTGATTGGGACTACAGCCGGAGCGGAAGTAGGGATCACATTGGTTTTTGCTTTAATTCCTATTGTTCTGGGAGTGGCAACACTTCGATTATCGCTGAGGAAGGAAGAGAGAGTGAGTGTGGCAAAGCGAGTCTACTTTGCCGCATTGGGATTTGTAGCATTGTTCATATGGGCCGGACTTCTTGTCGGTCCAGTTCTTGCTACTATCGCGAGTTTGATGCCGTCTGGCGAAAGAAGGGGAAAGTCGTGAGCCTAATTTAGGCGAGTTGCGCATGGTATTTGTATTACCATCAACATGTAGATTCGCATTTTCCGAGTGTGAATCCGAGTTTGGATATAGGCCAGGGCGCTTTCTCTTTTCGAAAAGAAGGTATCAATTGAGGTTAATTTCAGAAAATAATCCAAATTCCATCGAATTTGGTTTTGGCTTTATGCAATGTTTTGGTTTGATACGCGCGTGAACTCCCCCTTTTTTAGATATGAATGTAAAATTAACAACTATCATTTCCAGCTATTACGCGCGCGACGATTCTAGCAAACCTTCCAATTCGTCAAGTTTTGGGGATTTTGTCCTTAATTGAACTCATCTCATCACACCCCGCGCGCGATTCGGACAATAGCACGCACCTCATAGCCAATACACAAAGAGTAATTAACTCCCAAATCGCTTTCATTTATGCTGCAGGGATCCACTTGAAGACGAAATCGTGTCTTCTCTTATGCATGACTCTGCTGGTCTTTCCATTCATTCAGGATGCTGCATGCATGCATGATCTGGTCGTACTTTACCCATTTTTTTACTTTCCTGCAAACCAGCTGAATTTAGCCTTAAGTTTTGCATCCGATTCTGAACTTCTTCAAGAACGTTCCAATGCAGGTAGTCGAAGTTGTTGAGCTATGCTGGAATACTTTTTTAAAAACTCCTTTCCATTTTCCGTCGTCGTATAAATGATTGATCCATTCTCAATTTTTCTCCGAATAAGGGCTCTTCTCTTGAGGAAATTCAAATAATGCTTTAATTGACTGAAACTCAAATTGCATTCATACATAATGTGCGTTTTCTTAGCTGACGTTTGAGCGTGTCTCAAAATATCAGCTATAATCCTCATTTTACTTCGTCTCTTCCCGACAACATTGGGATATGTCATACTATGTTCTTTACTATGAGTCATTCTCAGAACCTTTAATTCTAACGAATTTTCTCTTTTTTGGTGCCCATCTGCTTGTCCTTTTCTTGAAAACCTCAATTGCTCCCTTATTTTTCAAATTAGGAATTGCACCACTCATCCTCGTGGGTATATTGGAGGTCAGCATCTCTCCACGTTTTTTAATGAAATCGTAGACTTCCTTCTCAAATTCAGTTAGACTATCAGATGCTTCCGAATTGTTTTGCAGAATATCTTCTTTATCATCAATTGTGGTAGTATTCAATCTCAAACTTCTCATTTCACCACACCGTGTTTTCGTAGCTTTTCTCTAAGAGTTATAAGGTCTAAACCCTCAACGAAACCTATTCTTTCAGCTGTCTCTATTTCTTCGTCTATGCAAATCTCATCCAAGAAATCGTTTATCTGAAATGTCAATAATTTTCACCTCCAATGATTTCAGCTTGTTGAGGAGGCATTTCGCTAAAAGGGATGCCACCTAATACATTAACAAAGGAACTCTCAGAACTGTGATAGGTAGGTTTGAAATCGTCCAGCCAACTAGCTTTTCTATCGGCTTTCCGCTTGAAGATCTTGCCCAGATTCTTCCTTTCCTTGGCCTGATGGTATTTGAAATATATTTCATTGTCAACTATGCCTAAGATCTCGATTTTGCCAGTTTTGTGCGACATAATATACTTGAACCGCTTGCTGTGACCATTGCACTTTGCTTTTGCCCTTTCTATGATGTCTACACCTTTGCATATCGATGTTTGGAAGTAATGCTTAACTCTCTTCACAGGTCTGCATTGGAATACATAATAGGGGTTGACACCGATGCTGACCAATTTGCTCTGCAGATCAGCAAGGATCTCAGGATTATCGTTTACTCCTTTCAGTAGAACCGTTTGGTTGTTAACGACAACTCCAGCCTTGAGGAGGTTGTCAACTGCCTTGATGGATTGGCTAGTGATCTCTCGCGGATGATTGAATTGGGTGACAACATATATCCGCCTTTCCAGCTGCGAATGTTTTTCCAATGTTTCTAGAAGTTCCTCGTCTTCAAACCTGGAAGGGTATGTTACAGGGGCTCTGCTACCAAATCGTATAAAATTCAGATGTGAAATGTCGGATAGTACTAAACAGAACTTTTTGATAATCGCATTTGGGAGCACAAGGGGGTCCCCTCCTGATATCAAGACATTGTTAATCTCTTTATGGTGGCATATGTATTCAGCTGCATCTTTGAAGTTCGCTACTATTTCCTTAGTTTCCAGTCCAATGAGCCGTTTCCTGAAACAGTGTCTACAATATGTTGCACATCTGCTTGTGGCGAGTATCAATGCAGTTTCGGCATACTTATGTTGGAGCCCACGTAACTTTGTGTTTTCACTTTCTCCACTTGTATCATAAGAACCTTTAAGGCTGAGCTCTTCCAGCGAGGGAATCGCCATTTTTCTTATTGGATCACTGGGATCACTCCAATCAATCAATGACATGTAGTATGGAGTTATTTGCATTGGATGTCTCGCAACAATTCTTTTCAGCTTCTTTTCTTCTTCCCGCGAAAAATCAATACAGTTCCTGAGTTGCTCAATGGTGCGTATTGCGCCTTCCAATTATTCTATCCCCTCTTCTGGTTCATGTGTAAGCCAATCCGCCACGACACTTGCTTTTTCATGGACTATTTGGGAGAGTGTGCGAGCAATATCGTAGACAAAAAGAAAGATAGTCACAATAGCAGCTATTGTAGTAGCTGATTGCGGAACAGTTCCTATAGTGCCAATGGTCTTTAGAAATGGAAATATAGCAGCCGTTATTAAAATGATGACTATTATGCAAATTAGATCCTTTGCTATTCTCCTTTTTGATAATTGTTGTTGTATGCCTAAACGTGCCATGAATAATCCAACTGTTTTGTCACCTATTGTCAAAATGTCAAATAATGCGCGTATCAAAAATGCTCCTCCAACAAGTATCCATGCTAACCAAGAGTAGAAGGCAAAACCTTCAGAAACATTAGCTAGAACTGTTGAGAAAAGAGTGCCTATTGCTCCAAAAGTCAGAGCTAAAGCTATGTTGGCTGCTAGTTTGGGGAGCTTATGCCGGAGTTCTTCACTGACAGAGTCCACACTATTTCAAATCCTGCTGTTTCGACTTACCTATCCTGTCGATCTCTAGTATGCACCAACTTCATAATGCCGATGTATGCATACGATGGAAATCAACGGTCAATGGAATAAGTCAATAGCCTGTATGTTCTCGTGAGTACTTATAAAGCTTCGGCGGTTGAACTGTTTAGTCAGCTATTGTAGGGGGGTCTTTCGACGACCACTTGAAAGTTGATCTAAATATCCTCACCAGTAATTCTTTCAATCCACAACATTCTATATCACCTCTTAAAGAAGACAAAACATGTTAAAAGAAATTAGTTGCAGTAATCTCCGAGCCTTGCCTTTCCTAC
>JABAOH010053905.1_pt3 | contig 25314 bp, 33 predicted proteins | sample 7062181 | NCBI WGS metagenome assembly JABAOH01 (sample SAMN14538630, study PRJNA623070) | marine sediment metagenome | biome: marine biome [ENVO:00000428]; feature: marine pelagic biome [ENVO:01000023]; material: deep marine sediment [ENVO:00002113]; isolation source: pool of 5 deep marine... | reverse complement strand
CCGATCATCGTACCACTCCTTATGTTAGTCCAGAGGCCAATGCCACCGGGTGGAGTGGGGTGAAATCCCGTGGCAAGGGCATGATCGCCATCGGAGCTGGCGGACGGTAGCCCAACGCGCTGTGCGGTCGGAAGCCGTTGTACTCCCGGCGCCAGCGCTCGTAGGTCTGCTCGGAGATCCCGACCTTCTTGCAGACCTGAGCTGTGGCCTCGCCCTTGGCCACCTCGACCTCGGCCTGCCGTAACGTGTTTATGATGTCCTCCGACCGATACAGTTTCCTGCTCATCGTCACCCCCCTTGCCAGCCCGATCACAGCCGAAAATACATCGAAAACTCTACCTTTCAAACTGGACCGATTTTGGGGGGGCACGTCAATCAAAGGCCCAACTCTAACATTCGCACTGGACCGATCTTGCGGGGTCAGGTCACGGCAACGCTGAATTGAAATGAGTTATTGGCGTCATTAACTTTGGCGTGCTTGCGTGAAAAGGGTCTGCAGCTATGCAAAAATTTCATGAAAGGATTGTTCCTCTAATCGCCTAACAGTTTTACCTTTATTCCCTACACCAAAATCTCGTGATGAAAAATTTTCTTATCTGTTCTGTACTTACACAGTAAGAGATCCTCGTCGTGACGATGACAAAGAACTCCAATAGTTCCTTTAAAACACAAGACTTGAATGATTGTACCCGGTGCTTTCGGTGTTAATGGCATACGTTTTGTACGTCCGACCCTCGTGTTTTTTCGAGGGGACTGACGCGGTCCTCCGAGCGGTGAAGGGAACGAAGCCGCGCTGAACATATATTACTAACAAGATGTGGCTCTTGAGGTGCGACGACTGCAAAGTGCCCGTAATTCCTCAGCCCTGTGAGTTGGTCCAGGACGGCCAATGGTGGGTGGTCGTGTACCGCTGCCCGAATTGTAGGGGTGAATTATACCGCTATACGCCGGTTAGATGGTGACTTTCACGGTAACATTGAGACCTAGAGGAGCACCAGGGAATCTCGTCGTGCAGGTGGAGGCCAAGTCTGTGATTCTCCCTTCGCAGTCGTCTGGAGACTGCCCGAGAGATCCGGCGACACGTGGTCAGACAGACCGAATACGCTCGAGGGGATCACGAAGTGGGGGTTCGAGCGCGAGGGGAGGGACCGGGACGTGTCCTAGATGGTAGTACGTATAACCATCTTACGGGCGTCGGGGCCATCCTCGGCGCTCGTGATGTTTGTAGGGCTCTTGACTACCATTAGCCTATTGCTTCCTCTTGGCCTTCCTCTTTCCAGGGCGCCCCAGCATGTCCCCCTCTTCCTCGCTCCCGCGCCCTTCTCCGCCTCCTTACGGGCCTGCCCGAATTGCGACCGCTTGAGGGTGCGCCGCACACAAACCAAAAGGGGCCAGCCCAAATTGACTGGCCCCTTCTGGCAGGCGACGGTTACAATTTGGTGACAATTCGGGGGATGCGAGACTTACGGTAGGACGTAACGTGCGGAGATTGCTGGTGGGCCTGGCAGGACTCGAACCTGCGGCACGAGGTTTAGGAAACCTCTGCTCTGTCCATCTGAGCTACAGGCCCATCCGTGTTTTTATAGGAAGTTAAGCTATCCGCCCTCATCTTCTGCTTGAAGCTCTCAGGGGCCGCTTGCAGCGGATCTTGCACACTGAGCTTTCGGACAGCCTCATGCAGATCGCCCTCGCTCACGATGTTGTAGCGATCAAAAACGGTTCTGGTCTTGCGACCGCTCAACTGCATTGCCACCCGCTCAGGGATGCCAGCACGGACCATGTTTCTGACGGCTGTCCGACGCATATCATGGGGTATTCTACCAGGGCATCCAGCACGACGGCAAGCCCGCTGCCATGCTCGACGAAGGCTCTTGATCCTTTGCCCAGCCCGATGGAATACCCAAGGAATAATGCAGCCTTTCTGCTGCTGCGTTCTATCTGTGTAGGCCCTCTGAGCCTCCAGGAGTGACCGTAGCTCAGGAGTGAGTGGGAAGGTGCGCCCCTGCCCTGTTTTGCTCATGGTAGGCTCAAGCCTCACTACCCCACCGGCAAGATCGACCTGACGCCACTGGAGGGGCAGGATCTCACTGTGCAGACGCCACCCGGTCAGATACGCGAACTGGACCGCCGGGCGGACCAGCACAGGCAGATAGCACATGACACTCTCATAGTCGTGGCGCTCAAAAAAGCCCTGCCGGATGTTGTCCTCCTTGAGAAGCTTGATGGTGGGCACNNGTTTATTCATGTGTTAGCCCCAACGGGTATCAGGCTCATATTGAAATCTTACACTGGTTAGCCGCTGAAATGCGTCTATGGTCATGACCAGGAGCGTCGGGGTCGATCTGCCATCCTCTCTCCATCATGTAGGGGCCATTTTGACCGGCTCGTGGTGAGCTGGCCCACGCTGACGGACCCGACGTGGGGCCGGCTCATCAACCGTGTCGGCTTCGAGACGTGCTGGAACGGGCGTTAAGCGGTCCTAGGATTGACGAAAGCCTGTCACCCGGGACTCAAGTTGTCATGCAGGGAGATTGTGGATTTGAGGCACGCTAGAGGCTATGTGGGGGCCTGAGCGGGCAATGGGTGAGGTGAATCGAGATGATGTCAGGTCCGTGATCTCCCCTCTACCTATATATCGCAGGGTGTTTCACCGAACGTGAGGCATGATGGGGGGATTAGCGATAAAACCTGATTTTGCTAGATGCGTGCATGACGGGCCGGTGGAGCTGTCATGGGGGATGGGCCACCCGAATCACCTAGATCAGCCTGGGACTAAGTAGGATGGTACAGGCACCCTCTTCTAACAGTGGTGAAAGCGAGAGACGAACCGGCACCACCTTATAGCAGGCGCGAGTGAACGTCAACCGCCTGCTTGCGGGGGCCTCCTAGGGTGCGGTCCAGATGACCTTGCCGTCCTTGCCAAAGAGAGTCAGTGACGGGGAACCGGCATGCGTGGAGCCAAGCAACACCCGAATCATCCCCTGCTTGTCGTTGAACCGCAAAACCGCCTCGTCGTTAGACGTCATGAACATTACGAGGTAAGCTTTTGGGTCCTTACCCCAAATGGTGAAGCGCGGTAGACCATCAGGCCCCAGCCCCAGTGATTCCCGGACTTATCCCGCACTACAAATCGTTTCGCCTCAACCACGTCATGGATTTCCGTCGGTGGTTCGTGCACGCCCATCAGCGCCACGGCGGCGATCACGGCCAGGACCAGGATTCCCGCCCGTTTCAAGCGGCGGTTCTCTCGTTCGAGGCGGTCCAGGCGTCTCAGCAGAGTTTCCATCGTCGCCCCGCCCATCACGCGCCCTCCTGTCGCCTCCAGTACGCCTCCCAACAGCCAGCCGCTATCAGCCCCAGGACCATTCCTGCGATGGAAAGCTGAAAAGCCGAATAGGGACTGTACTCCTTGGAGATGGTCGCCGCGAACATTCCCCCACAAAGGAAGCGTATCCAGAAATAGACAGGTTTTACGAGCGGGTCTTTCTTCACCCCCGTTTCCCCTCCATCTCCCGCCACATCTCCTCACCTCCTCGGGGTCACGGCTTGGCGGCGGACGCCTTGCTCTTTGGAGTGCGGCCAGCTCACCGCTTCTTGCGCGGACCTCGTCTTTTCGAGATCACGTCCTCGATCCCGGTGAGGGCCGCCATCGCAGTGGGGAAGCCGACCGTGGTGATGGCCAAGAGCGCCACGTGACGGATCTCCTCACGAGTAGCTCCTTTCTCTATCGCCAGGCGGGTGTGGGCCTTCACACCCCCCTCTAGCCGACCACCGATGGCAATTCCCAACTTCACCAGCTCCCGGAACTTTGGCCCGATGGGCCCTTCCTGATGGACCGCTCCCCCCAAGCGGTCGTACGCTTCCCAGACCCGCCGGAAGTCCTGTTGAAACTGCGTATAGGCTGGTGGTAGTTTTCTCATAGCTCCTCCTCTATTGTGTCACCTTTTGCGTTTGTCCCTTCCAACTCCNNGACTTCCGTCGGTGGTACGTGCACGCCCATCAGCACCACGGTGGCGATCACGGCCAGGGCCACCTTTCCCGCCCTCTTCAAGCGGCGGTTCTCTCGTTCCAGACGGTCCAATCGTCGTGCCAGGGTTTCCATTATTGGCTTATTCATCGCTGCCTCCCGTCTCGGGCCCACTTGGACGTCTCTTCGCTTCAAACTCTTCTCTCTCGTTGTGAACGGTCTTCCAAGTGCCGTCAGACTGCTGCTCCTCGACATGGTGAGTCTTTACCGTGCTCTGAGGGTCAGACCTATCAACGATCAGTGATTCGCGTGCAAGGATACCGTGCTATGACTGCTTGATGCGATTTACTATGGTTACCAACCATCCGGGAAAACCAGGCCGATGCTGCCGGAGGCGCATTCCCGGGAGAGCCTCCGCGCGAGCCTCACCAAGGATGTGGATCGTATGAGCTGTGCCACCGCATTTCGGACAGCACCACCCTTAAGACTCGGACTCCGAGACATAACCACAGGTTTGGCAACTTATCTTCTCCTTGGCCATCGCCGCCTCCTTTCCATCTCCCGCCGTACCGTCTTGACCTCCTCGAGCAGCACGGTGTTGAAGCTATCGTGTCGGATACAGGTGTAGGGTTCCGATGTCCTGACAGTCTGAACACTCTTGATATCCCGATCCTTTGCACTCTGGGCACATTTTTTCTTGAACCAAACCAATACCCTGGCATACCTCACAGGTCACATACCCAGGACATCCGGCTTCAGAGCCGTGGTGGCTCGCCATCTCATCCCCCGACGCGCACTTGACTGTTTCAGAACTAGGGCGTCCATTCGTTGTTGGTCAGCAGCCCCTTCCGCACCCATCGGCTGAAGCCCTAGCGCGTGAGCACGTCGCTTAGGCCACCTCCGAATACAGTGTCCCCTTCCTCTAGTGTTTGTGGCCTGCCACAGACGATCCTCCCACCCTCACGCGAGATTCGCACGAACCATGAAATGCTGCCTTCGGAATGAATGGCTTCAACCACCAGAATCTCCCTCCGGTCTGGATATGTACTTGGACGTGGTTGGTGGCCGGTGATTTCTTCCAAGACTTGCTCCATTTCTTCCGGAGGTGCCTGATACTCCGTCATCCACGCCTCACCGACGATGACTACAGCTGTGCCTTCAAATCGTCGCACCGTATCTTTGATGGTCTCGTGGACAGATTGGGGAACCTCGGCTGGAAACTCCACCATTTTGATTCGGTCGTCCGCCTTGAAGACAAATAACGTGAGCGGCACCCCTCCCGTTTTCACAAGTCTTTCACGGGCACGCTCCATGATCTTCTCGGCTAGGTGCTTAAACTTGCTTTGCTGCATTACCATTCCCGAGCGGCTCACCTTATCTCAGCTCTACCGCAGCCGTTGCATTAGTTCAAAATCGGTTCCTCAAAGGTGACGACTTGGCGTAGAACGGCTTTCTTGTCTCTCAGGAGTTCTGCCAAGGTCGCATCCTGTCATCCATAGCCCTTCATGTTTTCGTGGGACGCTTTCTACCTGGACCCCGTTTTGCCCTCGGCTTTTTCGCCAATTTACTGGTGAGAAANNTGACATCTCTGACCCAAGTGCTAAAATCGTTTCGCTGTTCGTTGGCGTGATAAGCAAATGTCTCGTCTCCCATGCTTCGTAAGGCTTTCTGGAGCTCTGGCATATTTCTGAGGACCTGGCCATCATGGCACCAGAATACACACTCCTCCAACACGTCAGCTAACAGCCTTTCGGCATCCTGCTTCAATATCCTCGTCATAAACGCGCATCCTCCTTTCACGTTTTACGACATCGTTGAGTGGACCGACCGCCGTGGTCAGCAATAGAAGGCCGCTCCCACCTCGACTCGGTTCCGTTCGAAAAAGAAAAACGCCCTCCCGAGCCGTGCTTCGCCTGAGAGGGCGTCTGCGTGCTTGGTGCGCCGGTGATTGTGCCTGCGGTGGGCCGGAGTTATGCCTCACCCCGGTTCCATTACGACTACGTGCCAAGAGCGAAGTGTTGAGAGCAGGGAAAAACCGGTATTGTGTCCCCGGAATTCGTTTCCCGCTTCCCAGGAATTGAAAATCAGATCCAAGAAAATCAGGTGTTCGGTACCTTTACCCCCCTCGTGGTCACTGGTGCTGACGGGCTGGGCAGCTAGCCGGAGGCCGCAAGCCGGGCGAACTGCCGCTTCATCGCGTTGACCTTCGCGAGGTACTCGTTGACGTCGTGGTCACCGCACCGCTGGCGGGCGGTCAGCCGGAAGCCGCGCCTTGCATAGGCGTCGCCCGCCCCGGCTCCGCACAGGTGGATCACAGCGGCCAGATTCTGCTTCTGCCGGAGCGTGGCACTGGTGATCCCCTGGCGCCCCATCGCGCTCGCGACGCCGCGATCCAGCAGGGCCGCTGTCATCTCGATGGCGTGGCTCGGCACGACGCGAGTGTAGAGGCTGTTGAACCAGCACGATCTCACGTCGTGCCAGGGGCCATCCTCGACCACCACATGGTCGTGGATGCAGTAGCGCTTCGCCTCGCGGAACGTCGCGTCGGTGATCTGGTACATGCCGACCGCGCTCGACGCAGGTTGGTAGAGCTCCAAGGGATTCCACGTCAGACGCCACCGCCAGAACGTCCGCGCCACGGGGTTGCCGCTGCCTTCGACCTGGGCGAGCGCGGCCAGAAGCTCGGGCGTGATGACGGCCGTCGAATGCTGACTGAAAAGCGGCCCGTACCACCGCCACGTCCCGCGCGGGCTCTTGGCGAGCGCGCCGCTCACCGGAAAGAACAGCTCGGTCGGCTTGCGGATGACCTGGTATATCCAGTTGACCGCAGACCAAGCCGCCAAAATGACGACGGCACCCACGAGGACCCGGACCACCAGCGGCGCGACCAGCATCGCCAAAAGCGCTCGCCAGCCCGACCGCGCGGCAGGCCGGACGGCCGCGATCTGGACCGGACGCACGCGCGTCCTTGCGGGAGCGGCTCGAAGCTTACCAGTCTTGGTTGTCCTCTTTCGGTCGACGTACCCGGCCCGCGGGGTGAACCCAGCACCCGCGATGCCGAATAGCCTCTTCAGGAAATTTAGAAATCCCATATTCCATCCCAAAGAAGATCACGGTGGGGCGCCGTCCATTGTGCCGAAGGTGGGCTAGGAGCTATGCCTACCCCGGTTCCATCCGTGAGCCTCCCGAAGAGAGCTTAAGCCTGTTGGAGGTTGAGACCGGCAGGGGTACCAACCATACGCTATCTCAGGCTCTCCCACCTGCTACTTTGCTACCACAGCAGTCCCGCTGACGCTAACCATCAGCATGCTTCCGCCCTTACCAACAACCTCATAATCCAAGTCAATCCCAACAACCGCGTTCGCGCCAACCCTCATGGCTTCTTCCTGGAGTTCCTGGAGCGCGATCTCACGAGCCCGCCTCAGCTCCCGCTCATACGCAGCTGATCTTCCCCCCACAATATCCCGGATGCCTGCGAAAAAGTCCTTAAACACATTCGCACCTAAAATGGCCTCGCCAGTGATTACACCACGATATTCCTTTATCGTCTTACCCTCAATGGTTGGAGTAGTGGTCAGAATCATCGATGCAACCTCCCGTGGCTTGTACTATCTGCCAAATTGTTTTACATACCGGGCTATCCCGGTCCCATCCATGCATTTCCTGCCTTAAACCCCGTGGAACAATACTTATCAGGAGGATCTGCTCACCTGTAATAATGCCCTCCCAGGCCCCATCGGACCCGAGAAGGCGTCTGGGTGCTTGGTGCGCCGTCGATTGCGCCAGAGGTGGGCTAGAAACTATGCCTACCCCGGTTCCATCCGTGCGTCTCCTCCAGCGGCTTAAGTATCCCTGACCGTGCCAGGGGCGTCAAGGATCATTCACTCCACTTGTCCTTCCGTCGAAGAACCCTCGCGATTTGTGATCCCAATCATGGCAATAATTGCCCGCCGTCACCTGACCAACGAATAGATCAAATAAGCTGAAAAATGAAGCAAATGGCCTCTTGACGGGCGCGTTGGGCCTGCATAGTTTTATTAAAAATACTAAAGAGCCATCCTTCGAGTTGTCGAGTAGCTCACCGATAGATCGAGGAAGGTCTGGTTTCCCAAAAGTAGTACGAGTATGAAACCGGGGTGACCTTAGCCCCCAGCCCACCACAGGCACAGTCGACGACACACCAAACAGTCGGACGCCCTTGCGGGTTAATTATGGCCCGGAGGGCTGTTTTATTTTCGGGCCAGTCGACGTCGAGAGAGGAGGTTCGTTATGCAACGCAATGTCATGCGGTCAATCAGAGTAGCCTTTTTGCTCTCAATCGCATTCGCTCTTCTAGGAGGAGACGTCGGGGAAGCAAAAAACCTGAACAACAAGTTGAAGGGCGACTACGCGTTTAGTCTCACACAAACCTGTAGCAGCGGGTCGCTCGCCAATGACCCGGGTGGAGGGAATGTGTTCGAAGACCCTCCCTCGCTCCTGCTCCGGGGACCCCGGGGCAGAATTGTACTCGTTTATCAAGGAATCGCGCACTACAACCGTGACGGGACTGGGAGCTGGACCGGCCGAAACGTCGTCCTCCTCGACAACGTGGGTACTCCCGGCTCGAGCCCAATACGTCAAAACGGGTTCCGCTGTGACATCGAATATGAGGTTAACCCAGACAGAAGTTTCACGCAGCGGCTGTTGAACTGCACTTTCACGCGTCTCGCAGGCGCCGGTGTCGACCTACCCAAGAGGTTAGAGCCCGACGAGATTGTGTTACAAGGCCAGATCTCGCGGGGAGGCAAGATCCTTGTCCTTGGTGATACGGATGTCAACTTTGAAAACACCACTGTGACGTCCGTTAGGATCACCGACTACCAGAGAATCTGTGGGGGGAGCGGGAACGCCGTTAAGGTTAAGTAGTCGGGACTCCTATTGTCACAGCAGCATGGACGATAGCCACCCACGAGCGTCGGGGACACCCTCGGCGCCGTGGTGTTTGTAGTGCACAGGGGAGGAGGCGAGGGGACGAGTCAGGCCGTGTTACCACCTGCTGAAGAGGCCCTTCCACGCCTCGTGCAGATCCTGGGCTTTGGCAAGGAGGAGACAGGAGCTGGTTTGGCTGGTTGTCTGAAAGCACTAGCCAGAGCCGAACATCGACACGGTGCCAAGTAGCACCACGACCCCCACGACGGTCCACCTCAGCTTCGTTTCCCTTTCTACCTCACGCCTCTTGCTTTCCTTAGGGTGCGCTTCAGATGACCTTCCCTGTGCAGCCAAGACGAAGCTCGCGTAGGACACTCCGACCGATTACTTCCGTCCAGACGATTCCGCCATCGCACGAGGACCTCGCCCTGAAATCATTTCATGGCCATGCAAGCTTTGCATCCCGTATCAGCTCCGCTCCACGACCTATTAGCCCCACTCCTTATCGGGCTAAACCACGACATCTGCCCGCAAACAAAAGACTTGCCTGATTGGGCCCGACTTTCCGCTTCATGTTGGCCCTGGGGATGCATTGCATTTCTTCCCGAGGCTGTGTCGAGGGTCCAAGCGTCGAAGGAGAGAGGCATGAATTACTGGATTCTTGCCCGACGCTTTGCCGATCTCCAACAGGAATTGACCAAGATCCTCCGACCTCTTACAAAAGTGCGGGTGATCATCGACCGTCGTGTCCGGCAACGGCCAGCAGAATGGAGTGCTTATCCGGAGGCCCCTAGGTTGTGGTCGGTCCCAGAAGAGGGGACGGAAGACGGAGGAAAAAGCCAGGACGGCCTTGGATCTCCAGACGGAATTAAGCAGGAGAGTAATGGTACTTAGGACGTTATGGAATGTCCTCCGGTCCCCGGAAAGGCGGTCGACCATATTCTCGCAGTCTTCGTCACCCGTTCTACGAACCATCTACCAGAGCTTCGAGGAGCAACGGCAGATCATTGACCGGTTGAGACGTTATGAAGATATAACGTACGGCCGCGTCGCACGCCACTTTGCCTTTCTCCGGCATGAGCTGGCCGCAATCTTCCGAGCCACGCCAGAGGGATAGATGATCATCGACTGTCGAGTCGGAGAGGGTTGGCGCGAACAGAGGCCTGTTGCAACACATCAGCGAAAAGGCAATGATCTGCCTCAGACGCACCTGCCCGACCACGCCGTAGACCGGATGGTCTTGACCCTCCTCTGCCAGATAGACTGGGGAACTCCGCTCCCTGAAGCCCTGGAATCCCGTGTCTTGCGTTATTTTCCGGTGGGGCCGACCGAGGAAATGGTGGCATGGTGGGAGGGCGTGGATGGCAAGAAAGTTCGCATCAACCATCTGCCGCTGATCTCACTCAAGCGGACGGGGTAGCGGTTATCGACCGTTCCTCTCTCAAACTCCGACGGGGCAATACCATGCCCCTTACCTTTGGGAGCACGACGTTCTTGTTAAGGCCTCGCGTGCTCCTGTTCCCAAACCCGGCCCCTGCTGCTCCTCGGCTCCGGGCTAGTGGGCATGGGCGCGGTAGTGAGGAGACGGAGTCGGAAGAAGTAGGCGCAGCGGGCTGGCAATATCCAACGGGCGTCGGGGCAACTCGGCGCTCGTGGTGTTTTGTAGGGGCTGGTTGTCAAGACTCTTCAGATTCTGGGAAGGACATGGCGGGTGGACACATTGTGCCCACGACTGGCGTGTATGTTCCATTTGCCAGCGAGGGAGAGATGCGTGGGGCATGGGATCACGGGGGCTTGCTTGGCAGATTTGGGCTAAGGGACGGCGGGGGACCCCTTTGAAGTAGGAAGGGGCTGCATAGAGCCAATGCCTACAGGTGAGGATCACCTTATAATACGGATCAGGCTGTGTCTGCCTACAGGATGCAGGTAAGTCTTGCACTCAGGCTTGTGCTGACCCGGTGGATAAGGCTGCCTTTTGCTGCACCTTACTGCACTCACCAAACATACGGAAGCCCTGGTAAGTGTTGGGTTTACCAGGGCTTCGGTGGTAGACGGGAGCAGTGTTAGGAAACCTCTGCTCTGTCCGTCTGAGCTACAGGCCCGTTACTTGTTATGGTTTCTCGAGAGTGAGGAAGCGACCGTTCTCCCCACAAGAGAAAGCGGCTCCTGCATCTACAGCCTCATTCTAAGGCAATGAAGGGGCCTAAGCAAGACGGAGCCGTATGCGATCGTCCTTTTATACTCTCTCCCCCACGCAGACGCCCCTCCATTTGAACTCCTATGGTTCATAACTGATGTATCAAACCGAAACTTTTATAGACTTAAATACACTTTTCTAAAGTATCGTGTAAGAACAATTTGCGCGGCTAGGGACTTCCCCGATCAGGAACATGGCCCCGAAGAGGGCCTGAGCCCAAGGGGCCAATTGCATCAGGCGACGATTGGCCTGCTCCACCCGGTCCAGTGGCCGGACAAGGGTATCGCTCGTTGGGTCGTTTCTCACTTGCCCCCCTCTTCTCATCAGGAATCAAGAAAAGGGTTCTATGTCAGGAAAAAGAGAGGGGTTACAGGTCTCGTGTAGACCTCCCTGCAACCCCTCTCGGATCTTTGGAGGAAGCGTTTGCTCCCCTCCTGTATCAGGGACTAGTACGTTGCCTCTGCTTCCACGTCATACTGGGTTGGGGGGACGTCGCCGACAAAGGTGACAGACTCCTCGCCCCTGAGGGTTCCTGGCGTAATCGCCCAAGTCCCCCGGCAGGTAGAACTGACCAGCTCATGGGTGGCTCTCGGCCCGACGAAAATTCGCGTATAGATACTGCCGAGTCCCCCCAGGACGCAAAAGGTCGTCTTTAGGGGGAAGTAGACGGCTGATCCAACCACGGCTCCGGTGCCATAGCCAATCTGTGCCATGGTGCTCTGGTTTGGGTCAGACTCCGCCCAGGCCACCGCCCCTGGCGCGAGGAGGACCAGCGCAAGCAGGACTGCTACGATCTTTTTCACTTCTCTCACCCCCTTTCCGTTGTTCGCCTCGAGGGTTCCTACCCACCCTCGCCCTGGGTCTATTGCAGGCACGACTTCTGATACACCGGCCGATCTTAAGGAACAGATGGAAAGACATAATATTCTATGTTTATATAGGCCAACTTTTCATTCTTGTCAAGAAAAATTTGACAATTTTGGCCAATTGTCCTATTTTAATGGAGCCATGCCAGGGGAAAGCAGAGCCAAAGAGGTTGGTCGCAGACTTTTGGGCGTCTTGGGGGCCAAAGGATGGCGGAAGACCGACTTAATACGCCGTTCCGGCCTCAAACAGGCGTCTGTCTACGAGTGGCTACGGGGTGAGTCAGAACCGAGGGGCGACGCGCTGAGAAGACTGGCCCAGGCTCTCGAGGTCTCCACCGACTATTTACTGGGATCAGATCCAGCCTACGACGACTTAACGGCAGCACAGGTTGCAACAAGGGAGAGTCTGCGATTGTGCCTTCGAGGTCTCGGCATTGGTCCAGGTGACACCAACTACCTGTTGTACCAGGAACTTGCACTCAGTGATGGGGCTCCCAAAACCGTCAAGGGATGGAACGATCTCATCACTACAGTTCTGCCAAGAATCACTGCACACTTTAGGGCGAAGCGCCGGGGCCATGAGGATGATAGGCCCGGCCGGGTACTTCCCCTGAAAGGCCAAGGGGCGACTCGTGCCGAAGAGAAGGAACAGTCCTAGCATTGGTTTGAGGAGCCGCAGATGTTGTCCACGCTTTTGGAATTCGAGAATGCGGGAGGTGGGTAGAAGCGTTAGTTGGAGGTAGAATCGAGACTAATATTGGATAAGCGAAAACATCGGACAATTTCCAAGCTTTTCTCGTCCCTTCAAGAAGGCCAACTCAACCAAGAACGTTACTTCCAAGATCTCTCCCCCTGCCCTCTTCACAAGGTCGATAGCAGTTGCAACGGTTCCTCCTGTCGCCAGGACGTCGTCCGCAATGAGGACACGTGCCCCAGGGTGAATGGCGTCTTCGTGGATCTCGAGTGCATCCGTCCCATACTCCAACTGATAAGCTGCCCGGTGTGTCTTAAACGGCAACTTCCCTGCTTTTCGGATCAGGACATGCCCTGCGCCTAGTTTGTAAGCCAAGGTAGAGGCAATGATGAATCCCCGGGCCTCGACCCCAACGACCAGTTCAACCCCCCGATCCCGATAGCGATCACCCAAAAGGTCGAGCGCTGCTCGGAAAGCCTGCCTGTCGGCAAGGAGAGGAGTGATGTCCTTAAAGACGACGCCAGGTTTAGGAAAATCGGGAACATCCCGAATTTTCGTTTTGAGATCGGTGATTGTTTGTTCCGGCATGGTCTGACTCCTCATCCCCCAAATCGAATGGAGAATCCCGTGTGCCGTCCCGTGTAGGGTCCCCACGTCTCCTCCACCCTCTCCACGCGGGCCCCCGAAGGACCTTGCTTCAGTCGCCGAAGAAAGTTTCCCAACGCCTCCCGTTCCCCCTCGACCATAACCTCAACGCTGCCGTCGCGGCAATTCATGACGTAGCCGGAAAGTCCGATGTCTTCAGCGACACGTTCTGTGAAGAAACGGAAGCCGACACCCTGGACCCTGCCGATGACCCGTGCCTTGAGCGATGCTTTCTCCGGAATCATTGTTCCCTGGTCTCGCCCTCGACCAAATCCACTCTGCCGCCCCTCTTTTCCTGCACGAAACCACGGTGTTGGTCGGGGCGGCCGGATTTGAACCGGCGACCCCTTGGTCCCGAACCAAGTGCGCTACCAGGCTGCGCCACGCCCCGACGCTCAATACTTCTCCTCCCCCTCTTCTTCCCATCCATGTTTGCCTATGAGCTTCACGAAGACACAACCAACCAACTCTTCCTGTTCGACCCTGTCTTCTCTCCTTATAACTCTCCGGAGCGTTTGGGCATACGAAGACCCAACAGGAATGACTAACCGTCCCCCGACCTGAAGCTGTTCCACAAGCGGTGTGGGAACCTCGGGGGCGCCCGCCGTCACTACAATCGCCTCGAAGGGGGCGGCGTCAAGCCATCCCAGGCTTCCATCTCCCACCTGGATGGAAACGTTGTCGTATCCCAGACCACCTAGGGTCCTTTGGGCACGTTCAGCGAGAACGGGAACTCGCTCTATTGAATAGACACAGGCGGAAAGCTCTGCCAGGACGGCGGCCTGGTAGCCTGATCCGGTCCCGATCTCAAGAACCCGCTCGCTCCCCCGGAGTAAAAGGGACGCAGTCATGATGGCGACCATGTAAGGTTGTGATATGGTTTGCCCCTCCCCGATCGGCAAGGGGCAGTCCTCGTACGCCCGCCAGCCCAAGGACGGGTCAACGAACAGGTGTCGAGGGACCTTGCGCATCGCCTCGAGGACGCGGACGTCGTGGATCCCTCGTCGTTCCAGCTGTTCCTTGACCATTCGTTCCCTCGCCACAACATGATTGCCGCCAGCTTCGCGCCACCCGTCCCCTCCCCCATTCGTGCGGCCTTGTTGGGCATCGAAGAATCCAGCACGCCACGGTATGAAGGATCTCGTCACGCCAGGAGGGCCTCCCAGGACTTCAGGGTCTGGATCGCATCATGATTGGTCAAATCAAGATGCAACGGGGTGATCGAGATTTTCCCCTCCATCACAGCCTCGTAATCCGTCCCACCCAGGAGCTCCCAGGTGGGCTCTCCTCCTCCAATCCAGTAATAGGTCTTCCCGCGAGGATCTATTTTCTCCACGATGACCTCGTTGTAGGTTCGCTTTCCCTGCCTCGTAACCGCGACCCCCTTCACCTTCCCGGGGGGCACATTGACATTGAGGAGGGTGTCCAGCGGGAGGCCTCGCTCCAGAACAACCAGGGCGAGGCCAGATGCAAAGGCGGCCGCGCCGTTCAAGTCTCGCTGTCGGGACTCGACAGCCGATATGGCAAAGGCAGGAATACCTAAGAGGGTTCCTTCAACGGCGGCCGATACGGTCCCGGAATACGTGATGTCATCACCCAAATTTGCCCCCAGGTTGATTCCCGAAACCACGAGTTGCGGCTTCTCCTTCAGCATCCCCATGACCCCGAGTGTCACGCAATCGGTGGGCGTGCCATCCACCACGTACCAACCGGGCGCCACCTCGGTCGCTCGAAGGGGCTTGTGCAGGGTGAGCGAATGCCCAGCAGCACTCCGCTCCCGGTCGGGAGCGACCACATAAAGATCTCCAAGTTCTTTCAGGGCATCGGCTAACGTCTTGAGTCCAGGAGAGTGGATGCCGTCATCGTTGGTCACCAGGATGGTCGGTCGCTTTACCATGACCTCGCAAACACCGAAGAGGCCGAAATTCTTGAAGACACGCGGGTCTCCTTAAAGAAAAGTATGAGTAATGGTCGGGGCGACCCGATTTGAACGGGCGACCACTGGCCCCCCATGCCAGTGCGCTACCAGGCTGCGCTACGCCCCGGCCCCATAAAACTTACAGGCTTACGGGTTGTGAGTCAAGGCGAGAATCAGCTGCCCTGTCAAGGGCGCGCGGAGAAGAGGAGTGCTCTTCCCCGCTCTGCCTGATCAAGCGGGCCAGGCGATCCACCTGTTGCTCCACCCAGAAAACTCAGCCCAACGGTGAAGATGGGAAGTGGTCGGCCGACGAAGGAAAGAAAAACCCTCGGTAAATCGAACGCTTACCGAGGGCTTTTGCCCCAATACCCTATCCCCTATGCCAGCGTGCACCAGGCTGCGACACGCCCCGATCTCGACCGAAAACTACGATCGATCAAGAAGGATTCCGAGAGCCTCGAGCCCCTCCCGGATTCGCCGGACCTGCTGGAGGAGATCAAGTGGCTCCACCTCGTCTTGGAGCCTACGCTTTGCCCCAGCAATGGTGAACCGTTCATCGTACAAGAGCTGCTTGATTTTTAGGACGATTTCGATATCCCGCTTTCGGTAGAGTCGCTGGCCAGTACCACTTTTTTTGGGCTGGAGAAGGGGGAATTCCGATTCCCAATATCGCAAAATATACGGCTGGATTCCGGTGAGACGAGCCACCTCGCCAATGCGGAAATAGAGCTTATCCGGGATCGGCTCCCTCTTGAGCGATTCACGCAGCGTCCCTCGCCTTGCCTCCCGCCGTGATGTTGAAGCATCCCTTCGCGTCTGGTTGGCCACGCTTTCTATCCTCCAGGATTACCCTTGGGCGTTTACAACCTGCTGAAGGGCCTTCCCAGGTTTGAACTTGAGGACTTTGCGTGCAGCAATGACAATCTCCGATCCCGTCTGGGGATTCCGTCCCTTTCTGGCCCGCTTGGCCCGGACCTGAAACGAGCCGAATCCGACCAACTGAATCTTCTCCCCTTTGCTCATCGCGTCCTTTAAGGCTTCAAACGTCGCCTCTACCGCCTCCATTGCCTGTTTCTTGGTCAAACCTTTCTCCGCTACGAGCGCTGCCAGGTCTGCCTTGGTCATCTCCGTCACCTCCTTTACTCTCTGCGGAGAGGAGACATCCCACGCCTCCTCCTTCGGAGAGTCCTATACAGAAGATATTCAGCGCTTTACGACGAGGGGTGCGAAGCCCTTCTTTTTGAGAACTTCAAGGGCCTTCCGTGCGTCACCACGGTTTGCATACGCGCCAACTCGGATCTGATGCACCGTCGTGTAGGAGACTTCGGACATGATCTTGGGGGTGTAATTCTTCTCTTGTAGACTGCGAGCCAAATCGATGGCCTCGTTCAGCCGAAAAGACGACCCCACCTCGAGACGGAACTTCCCTCCTTCGATCTCGACCAGGTTCGACGGGACCCCGTCAACGTTCAATCTTCGTGCAGTCTGCTCTGCCTCCTCACGGTTAGTAAACTCACCAGCATACACTCGATGATGCTTGATGGGCGCAGTAATCTTGCGAATGACCGGACGATAGCCAAGCTTTTCCAGGCGCTTCTTGAGGGAGCGGACGTTTCCCTCCACGACCAGAGAAGCGACTTGGAGCGCGTAGCGCTTCTCCACCTCTATCTCGGGTTTCGTCACTTTCGCCACTGTCTTCGGGATGGGTTTCTCCGGCTTCGTCTCGGCTGGAGGTGGCTCGGGGATTGCCCGAGGGGATTCAGCCGGTTTGGCCACCCTTAGCGGAAGCGCCACGGGTTCGCGTTTCGGTCGGGGAGGGACTGCCGTTGCCCTCGCCTTCTCTGGGGCAGGCGTCCTCGATGCGACTGGGGGGTCGACGGTCTTCGGTTTCATCGCAGGGGGCGTGCTTCGCATCAGAGGCACCGCGGGCTTCTTCATTCGCTCGGGCTTCACCTGGGGAGCCTGAACTGAAGTTGGAGGCGGTTGAACTCGCTTTTCTCTGAGGGCGAGAGGAGGCGGTGGCGGCGCTGGGGCCTCGATAATATAGCTTTTATACAGGAAGAGAGCACCTGCCAGGACTATACCCAATATTCCAATGATTAATAACCGTTTAGCCTGTGGGCTCAAACTTCCAGTAGAGTCCCCGGTCGGCTCCGTGGGGTCAGGGGGCTCGACGAGAAAGTTATACTTTTTCATAGACACTCCTTGAAGAAAGCTCACGCAACGTTGCGTATCATAGCGAGGAACGCCCCCTGTGTCAAACTTTTTCTTTTGCGCGCTATTTCCACGGATCTTCCGGAAGGGGCCTAGACGAAAAAACTGGCCAATCGAGTGGTTTACCGAATTTTTCCTTTAAGGTAGTGGCTATAACTCTCCGTGATGACGGCACGGACTGTATCTCCAGGAGGGAGAGATTCTCGTGAGAAGTGGACGAGTTGGTTTCTCCGCGTTCGGCCACTCGCCGAGCTTCGCATTTTGGGATTCGGTCCCTCCTCGACCAACACCTCTTCGATCTTCCCTAAACGGCAGCGATTCTGCTCCAAGGCAATCTGGTCTTGGTATTGGAGGAGGACATTGATCCGCTCCGTCTTGACTTCTTCCGGGATCTGATCGAGAGAGGTGGCAGCTGGAGTGAGGGGCCTGGGTGAATACTTAAAGGCAAAGAGGCTATCGTACCTCACCTCCTCAAGGAGGCTGAGTGTTTCCTGAAAATCTTCTTCGGTCTCTCCAGGAAATCCGACGATCACATCAGTGCTGAGTGCAATGTCAGGTACCGCATCCCTGAGTGCCCAGACTTTCGTGAGGTATTCCTCGCGCGTATAGAGGCGGCGCATGCCCTTGAGCACCCGATTGGATCCGGCCTGAACCGGGAGATGCACATGTTCACAAACACTGTTCAAGCTTGCGACGGCCTCGATGAGATCTGGGGTAAGGTCTTGCGGATGCGAACTCGTGAAGCGGATCCGGATCTTCCCTTCCGTGAGGGCATCGATAACTCGGAGCAGGTCAGAAAAGCGTGTGCGCGGGTTCAAATTCTTGCCATAGGCGTTGACGGTTTGCCCAAGCAGGGTGATCTCTTTATATCCTTGTTTCATGAGTTCCTTGACCTCGGCCAGGACGTCGTCAAGGGGGCGGCTCCGCTCGGGTCCTCGTGTGTAGGGCACCACACAGAAGGTGCACAGATAATTGCAGCCCTCCATAATGCTGACCCAAGCCTTTACGGCACTCTCGCGGCGAGGTCGGGGGGACTGAACATAGAGAGGAAGGGGATCCTTAGGCCGGGGCAGAACGGGTGGAACAGCGTGGCCATTCAAGATCTCCGGAATGCGATAGATCATAGCTCCGGGGCCTGCCACCAAATCAAGATAGGGAAAGCGATCCTTGAGTCGATCCCCCTCTCGTTGCGCTAGGCAGCCGCACAGGCCAATCTTGAGTCGAGGGTTTTTAACCTTGAGTTTATGAAAGGACCCGAGAAGGCTGTAGACCTTGTGCTCAGCCTTCTCTCGAATGCTACACGTATTAAGCAGAATGAGGTCTGCTTCCTCTACCGTCTCAGTGAGCTCAAAACCCTCTTGGGCCAACACGCCAGCGATCTTCTCTGAGTCAGCCTCGTTCGCTTGACAGCCGAAAGTGATCAGTTTTAACTTGGACATATTTCCTTGTCCTTGCTCAGAGCTGTTTCGCGCTCTCTATACGTCAGTAGAGGTGGCAGTTTACCCAGTGACCGGAGGACACCTCTCGAAGGACTGGCTCTTCCTTGTCACACCGGTCCAAGCGCTGCGGGCATCGAGGGTGGAACCGGCAGCCGGACGGCATCTGAATTGGGCCGACTGGGTCTCCTTCAAGGACCATCCGATGCCTTTTCATTGGAGGCTCCGCCGCGGGGATTGCAGACAGGAGGGCCTGCGTATAGGGATGAAGGGGATTTTGATAGAGCTCATCGCTATTTGCCAGCTCCACGATCTGCCCGAGATACATCACCGCTACCCGGTCGCTGATATGCCTGACCACCCTGAGGTCATGCGCAATGAAAAGATAGGTGAGACGCAGCTCCTGTTGAAGATCTTCGAAGAGGTTGATAACCTGGGCCTGGATCGAGACATCCAGGGCCGACACGGGCTCGTCTGCAATCAGTAACTCCGGTTCGACCGCGAGCGCCCGGGCAATCCCGATCCGCTGCCGCTGCCCGCCGCTGAACTCATGGGGATAACGGCCCATGTGCTCCTGCCCGAGTCCCACCATCTGTAGAAGCTGCGCCACCCGCTCTCTCCTCTCCTTCCCCTTCGCTAGGCGATGGATGGTGAGCCCCTCCCCCACGATCTCCTCCACGGGCATCCGAGGATCCAGCGAGGAATAGGGATCTTGGAAGACGATCTGCATCTTCCGCCGCAGTCGGCGCATCTCTTCCTTGTTCGCCCGGAAGACGGCTGTACTGTCAAAATGCACGTCTCCGGCGGTCGGCTCGAGAAGCCTGAGGATGAGGCGCGCGGTCGTGGATTTGCCACAACCCGACTCTCCCACCAACCCCACTGTCTCTCCCCGTCGGACCTCAAAAGTTACTCCATCCACGGCACGGACCTCGGCCCGCTCCCCGAGCCAGAGCCCCCTTTTGACGGGGAAGTATTTCTTGAGGCCTTTGACCGCGAGAAGTGGTTCCATCTCTCGTCAGTGCACTAAGATGCAGCGAGCCCAGTGTCCTGGTCGGATCTCTCGAAGTTCCGGCTCCGTGGGCCAACAGTCGCCCACCACCTTGGGGCACCGGGGAGCGAACTTGCATCCGGTTGGGAGTTCGAGAAGATTAGGGACGAGGCCAGGGATTGCCGTCAGGCGTCGCTGCCCCTTTCCTGCCTCTAACCTCGGGAGAGATTCCAATAGGCCCTGGGTGTAGGGATGGTGGGGATCGTCAAAGAGCTCTTTCGCAGAGGCCTCTTCTACAACCCGGCCCGCATACATGACGACGACCCGGTCGACAGTTTCTGCGATCACCCCAAGGTCATGGGTGATCAGCATCACCGCCATCCCCATCTCCTCTTGGAGACCGAGGAGCAGCTCGAGAATCTGCGCCTGAATGGTGACGTCGAGGGCCGTGGTCGGCTCGTCTGCGATCAAGAGCTTCGGACCCAAGGCAAGGGCCATAGCAATCATCACTCGCTGGCGCATTCCCCCCGAGAGCTGGTGGGGATACTCGCGCGCCCGCCGGCTCGGATCGGGGATTTTGACGCGTCTCAGCACCTCTATGGCTCGATCCCATGCCTCCCGTTTGGGGACCTTTTGGTGATGTCGGATCCCCTCCGCCACCTGCTCCCCCACCGTGAAGACCGGATTGAGGGAAGTCATGGGTTCCTGAAAGATCATGGAGATGGCTCTCCCGCGGATCTTTCGGATCTCCTCCTCTGGAAGACTTAGCAGATCTCGCCCCTCAAAAATAATCGCGCCACCTACGATCCTCCCTGGAGGGTCCGGGACCAATCGGAGGATAGAGAGAGCGGTGACCGTCTTCCCGCAGCCCGACTCCCCCACAAGACCTAGGGTCTCACCGGGCCGGATCTTCAGACTGACACCATCCACCGCCCGCACCACACCTTCCTGTGTGAAGAAATGGGTCTGAAGACCCTCTACCGCCAAAATTGTGCCGTTCCTCTCCACCCCTTAGGACCTCAGACGTGGGTCGAGGATATCGCGCAGCCCGTCTCCGAGTAGATGGAACCCGAGGACCGTACACGTAATGGCCAGCCCCGGGAAAATGCAAAGCCACGGCTTCACGGTGAGATAGACGGCGCCCTCGGCGAGGAGGGACCCCCAGCTCACCATCGGGGGCTGGACCCCAAGGCCCAGGAAGCCAAGGCCCGCCTCCGAGAGGATATTGGAGGCAACGCCGAAGGTCATGGCAACGAGGATCGGGGCAAGGCAGTTCGGAAGCAGATGCCGAAAAATGATCCTTCCCTTCCCAGCTCCCAAGGCAACGGTCGCCGCGATATGCTCTGCCTCTCGGAGGCTGAGGACCTGTCCCCGGATCAACCGAGCACCCGTGGTCCAGCGGACGGCCGTGAGCACGACAATCACACTCAGAACCCCTGGCTTCTCGAGGACCGCGGTCAACGCGATGGCGAGGACGAGCGCGGGAAACGCCATGACGGCATCGGTAATGCGCATCAAAACCGAATCGATTCTACCACCAAAGTACCCGGCAAACAAGCCGATTGTAACGCCAATGGGGGTTACGACCAGTTCCACCAGAACACCGACCAGAAGGGAGACCCGTGCGCCATACAGGATCCTGCTCAGCAGATCCCGCCCCAAGAGATCAGTCCCAAACCAGTGGTCCGGTCGAGGTGAAAGGAGGCTGAACGCCTGTAATCTTTCGGGGATGTGGTACGGGTCATAGGGTGACAGAAGGGGGGACAGGAGGGCCAACAGGGCAAAGAAGAAAAGGATGATGGACCCGAGGACTATTCCGAGGTGCCACGCTCCTCTCCCCAAGAGTCTCCCCCCTTGCGATCGCGTGGTTGGGCGTCGACCTTCGGACATCGGGCTTACCGCTCCACGAGTCTGACGCGCGGGTCCACCAAAGCATACGCCAGGTCGACAAGGAGATTAGCCCCCAGGTAGATGAGGGCAAACAAGAGGGTGGCCCCTAGGACCACCGGCAGGTCGCGATTCCCCACGGCAGCCACCAACAGCCGGCCAAGCCCTGGCCAGGCAAAGACCGTCTCGGTGAGGGGTGCACCGACGAGAAGATCCCCGAGGCCGATCCCAGCCAGGGTGAGGACCGGTAGGATTCCGTTGCGAAGGCTATGCTTGACGATGACCACCCGCTCCCTGAGCCCCTTGGCTCGTGCCGTTCGGACGTACTCTTGTCGGAGAACCTCCAGCAGGGCGCTCCGTGTCATTCGCGCGATGTAACCCGCCTGGAGTGCCCCAAGGGTGAGAGCCGGGAGGATGAGGTGTCTCAAGGCGCCGTCACCGTAGCCCGAAATTGGAAACCATCCAAGCCACACAGCGAAGAGAAGGATGAACATCATCCCAAGCCAAAACACGGGGGTCGAGATTCCGAGGAGTGAGAAGGTCATCATGAGGAGATCCCAGAGGGTGTTATGCCGGATCGCCGCAATAGTCCCCGCCGTGATTCCCAGGATCACCGCCACCATCATCGCGGCCACGGCCAGGCGTACTGTGGCCGGAAGGCGCTCGCTTACGACAGTACTCACTGGCCTTCTTTGCCGGTAGGAATAGCCCAAGTCTCCAGTCAGGAGCTTCCTCATGTACAAGACATAGCGCTCCCACAGCGGCTTATCGAGACCATATTCCGCTTGGATTTTGGCCACCATTTCGGGATCCGCTCGCTGACCCATCAGTGCCCGAACCGGATCCCCGAGGGCGACGTGCGTCAAAACGAAGGTGATAAGCGTCACGCCAAAGAGAACCGGTACCGCCTGCCGGCACCTACCAACGAGAAACCTGCCCATGCTCTCCCTCCAGAATTTCTCGCTCTTCCTGGGCCACTCTGCATTGGCGGTAGGTCGTTCTCCTGATCATTGCAAGGCCATGGCGAACAACCCACACTTTGGGAACTCTCCCTTGATTGATCCACGGCTCGGGTAACAAGCGAGGACAGCCGCCTTGAGATGCATCGGACTGATGTGAGCGTGGACCTTGATGGAATAGAAACTATCGACGAATGAAGGATCGGGAAATGAGGGATCCCGGAAGCAGCATACACTCACGGTTGTTCTGGGCGTACCTGAGCTCGGATCCGATCTGCCGTCGCCTTGATCCGGTCGAGGTCGCCCTTGACAAGCTTCCAGTCCAACCCTCTGCCATCTCCCTTCCACCGCGGGATCAGGTGGAGGTGAAAATGGGGGATTGTCTGAGCCGCGGCCGCGCCATTGGCTTGCAGGAGATTGAGTCCATCCGGCTGGAGCGCCTGACGAATCGCCTCTGCCACCTTTTTGGCCGTCGCTGAAACCGCCGTGAGGTCACCGAGCGAAATGTCAAAGATCGTCTCGGCGTGGCCCTTGGGAATGACCAGGAGGTGCCCGTCATTCACCGGGTTGATGTCCATAAAGGCGACCGTCTTGTTGTCTTCATAGACGCGCGCCGACGGGATCTGCCCGTCCCGGATTTGGCAAAAAATGCACTGCATCGTTCTCCTCCTCACGTGTGTCTTGCCTGCCCTGCCGCCTCTCGAGCCCTTTAGATCGCTCACCCAGTTGCCATGATCCTTCGAATCACCTCCAGCGATCTGAGGACCGCCTCACGAGACACATCCTTGTGGGTGAGACATCGAATGGAATCGGCAGAAATCTGGTGGACGAGTATCCCTTGCTCCCCGAGCTTCCGGGTCAGGATCGAGGCAGTGATACGGGAGTGCCGGATGGTGAAGATGACAATGTTGGTCTGGACTCGTTTTAAGTCTATTTCGATTCCATCGATGCGCCCGAGACCCTCGGCAAGGAGCCGGGCATTTTCATGGTCCTCCCCCAGCCGATCTATCATCGTCTCCAGGGCCACGATCCCAGCTGCCGCAATCACCCCAACCTGGCGCATCCCGCCGCCCAAGAGCTTCCGAAACCGCCGGGCCCGGTGAATAAATGCTTCGCTTCCAACGAGGAGAGAGCCGATGGGGGCGGCGAGGCTTTTTGACAGACAGAACATTACGGAGTCGGCGCAACGGGCGAACTCCGCTGCCGGAATCTCCATGGCCACCGCCGCGTTAAAGATCCGAGCCCCATCCAGGTGGACGGCCACTCCTGCATCGTGGGCCAGTCCAGAGATCTCCTGGAGAAGCGCGGGGGCATAAATGGTTCCCCCACCCCGGTTGGTCGGGCTTTCCAGGCAGATAAGCGCGGTCCCGGGGGTGTGGAGGGTTTCCGGCCTTATCGCCTTCCCGATCTCCTGCGCGTCGAGGATACCGTGAGTGCCTCGAAGGGTCCGGGTCAAAATTCCGGCGAGGAAGGCCGGTCCCCCCACCTCAAAGCTGTAAATGTGACAGTGCTCTTCGAGGATCACCTCTTCTCCCCTCCCTGCATGGGTTAAGAGGGCCACTTGATTCCCCATCGTCCCGGAGGGGACGAAAAGCGCCGCCTCCTTCCCCAAACGCTCGGCGGCTAATGATTCAAGTCGATGCGCGGTGGGATCCTCTCCATACACATCATCCCCCACCGCGGCACTTCGCATGGCCTCCCGCATCGCCTCGGTGGGCCGGGTTACGGTGTCACTTCTCAAGTCCAGGAGTTGGTCGTCCTGATGCATCGCTCTCCCGCTACTTCTGTAACCACACCTTCCGCATCTGGACCATCCCGAGGGTGGGGGCGCTGTCCATGGCTGAGATCTGCTCCCGAAGGCCCTTGACCCAGGGCTGGATCAGGACATCGGTGCTGTAGTAGTGGAGGAAGATCCAGGGGGCATCCTCAAGGATAATCTCCTCTGCCGCCTGGTACAGTCGTTTTCGCTCGGCAGGATCCAGGCTTGTGTCGGCCCGGTCAAGCAAGGCATCCACCCGCGGATCAACGTAGCGGGAGAGATTGCCTTTGGACCCGAGATTGCGGCTGTGAAAGAGGACGGTAAGGAAGTTCTCTGGATCGGGATAGTCGGCAAGCCACCCCAGGCGGAACGCCTGGGCGTCGCCCCTGTCCACCAGATTGAGATAAGCGGGCCAATCCAGCTCACGAAGTTCAATCGTAATGCCCATCTGGAGAAGTGCTCCCTGGATAAATTCGGTGATCTTTCGATTCACCAGCCCGGTGTTGTAGTAGAGTGTTAGAGTCGGAAGTCCCTTGCCCCCTTCATACCCCGCCTCGGCGAGGAGTTGCCTGGCTTTCTCTTTGTTGTACGCATACCCCTTGAGGTCCGGGTTGTGTGCAAACATCCCCGGGGGGAGGACGGACCGCGCCGGTCGAACCCTCCCCTCGAGGATCACCTCCGCAATGGCCTCCTTGTCTACCGCGTAATTGAAGGCTCGCCGGAGCGTCCGGTTACCCCGGAAGGGCGGCCGCTCGAGATTAAACTGAATGGCATTAATCCCCAGCGAGGGCCCAGACGCAAGCATGGGGCCGAGCGACGGGTCTTTTTGGACCACCCGGAACAAGCCGGTGGGAATATCCGTATGGTCGAGGTTTC
>JABAOH010004692.1_pt1 | contig 25333 bp, 17 predicted proteins | sample 7062181 | NCBI WGS metagenome assembly JABAOH01 (sample SAMN14538630, study PRJNA623070) | marine sediment metagenome | biome: marine biome [ENVO:00000428]; feature: marine pelagic biome [ENVO:01000023]; material: deep marine sediment [ENVO:00002113]; isolation source: pool of 5 deep marine... | reverse complement strand
TTAACCTCAATGGCAACTTTTTCCACATTAATGGTCGAGAGTCCAACGTTCAAATGACCACTTTTTGTGAGATAAAACCCTTCCCCGACAAAATCAATTTGTGGCGGGATATTCTCTTTTCGAAATGTCACAGCACTGGCGAAATTGCGTTCGAGAGGAGAACCATCAATAGCTCGCAGCCCCTTTCGAATGGAAACCTGATAGGTCGTTCCCATCTGGAAATCGCCCTTGAGGTATAGATAATGGTGAGAAGCCGTTATCTTGTAGTTTACCTGAGGCTCAACAGCTATAAACTGCGCCACATTTTTAATATCTATGGGAAGGTTAAATTGAATTTGGATATGTCCTTCTGTCGGTGTTTCGCGTCGCGGGGAGATTCTTTCAACCTTGAGATTCTGTTGTTTGGGCATCACAATTGGCTTAATAAAATCGCCTAGTAGTCCTAGATTCCCACCAATAGGTTGTAATCCCTCTACAATTTTAAGTTGAATGTGTTTTTCCTCTTCACCACGTTCAACCTTTTCTACCTCTAATTCAATAATACGTCCCGGCTCAGAAGTATTCAGTTTAAACGGGATAATTCGGCCATCTTTATACTGGATCGAAATATGTTTCACAACTTCTTTGAGATCAACATCATAGTTAAATTCAATCGTGGATAACAAATTTGCCTCTTTATCTGTCTCTGGAAGAAATTCAAATGTTAATGAAGCACTGTTTACCTTAAATCTTGGAGTGTGAAATTTAAATTCATGACGACCGCGCAGCGAATAACCATAATCTGAAACCAAGCGTGGTGAGATTTCAGCCGTGTATTCAGTCGAAGGTTGAAGTAAAACATCAGGATAGAATCGAATTTTATCCCTCGAAATCCATTGAAATTTACCAGGAATTGGTGGGTTGAACGTAATGGGTACCTTATCAAGCCAAACATTCACCAATGAATCGTTCACAATCTCCTTTGAAAAAGTAATCGAGAAATTTGTCGTTTGCTGCACTTCCTCGATGGGTGAAAAATCTTCAATTTGTACCAGTTCTTTTTTATCTTGAAAAATCAAATAAATGGCACTTAATAAAACAATTGTCGCCAGAATAGCAATGATAATATAAAGTATCCGAGTATTTCCATTTGATTTTTCATTTGAAAACTGATCGTTGTTAGTTTTATCATACATTTTATCACCTCATGGGTAGAGTTTAAATTCAATAGGAGCTTAGATGTTTAAAAATTTAGAGAATTTTAGAGCTATAATTCAAAACTATGAACTGAACATCATTAGCCTCCTCAATAAATTTGGAGCTTTGGAAGCAAAATTCTTGGTAGACGCAGTATGAGAAACAGGGCTAATGTCGATGAAAAATATAAGTAATTATTTTAGAAAAGTCAAGAAAGAGTTGCAACAAAGCGTGATACCTTCAAAATCTATTTAGTGTTTGAACGAAAAGCCACTAATCGTAACGCAAGCATCTTGCTTGTGACTAAAATATGTAACTTAGCTAGATTCCTGCTAACAAGCCAGAGGCTTGTGTTACGTTTTCGTTCAGACACTATTTAAAAATAATTCTGAATATCCTGTTCATTTAATAAATGCCAGCATGAAAATAAAACTTGCCTGGTCAAATAAGCAAGAATTTCTACTTGACTTAAATGTTAAATATTGTTTTATTATCTATTAGAAAAAATACAACAAATCATATGCTACCACTTCTAATCAAAACCCGAATCCGATACTATCGAAACTATCTCAGATACCATTTTGATAAAAGAACCTTGTTTGAGATTGCGCTGATTTTCCTAGTATTATTATTGCTTACATTTCGTTCTCCAGCGGATATTGGTTATAATTTCAAATGGACGCATGATGAAAAATTCCCTCGATATTGGGCGAATTTTTTCTCGATATTTCTTCCAATTTTTTACATACTTTCTGAGGCTTTGTCCATTTATACACTGCGACCATCTCAAGAATGGTCAATCCTTGGTGCATTACCTTTCACGAGAAGATCCATTTCAAACTATTATTTATTTCGTCATCTTGGCAAAACTTTGATATTGATTTTTATTGGATGTTTGCCGTTTTGGTTAGCTTTTAGCAGCAGCATCTTAGTACGTATCTTTCGATTTTTTGTCGCCTTGGGAATTTTGTTTCTCCTGCAGCTATTTTCATTTATTCAAGCTTATAGATTGCGCAACCCATATATACATCGTTGGAAAAAAATTATTCAGTGGCTTTTATTTGAAATCATCCTTATTGGAATTATTGTGGCTATTTCTCCCTGGTTAAGATCCCTATTTTCAGCACCATTAAATTCAGGTTTACTTTTGCTGTTGTTCACATGGATTTTATTACCAATAATTTTAGCTCTTATTCAAAAAAACTTCATTTTACGTGATCTAGAAAACAAAATATTTCAAAAGCCAAAATTTGAAACCAAAACATCAATCTCATTTTTTATTAGATTTATGCGAGGATTTTACACATCAGTTATTATGCATGATATTTTGTTCCTGTGGCGGCAGAAACGATCATCCTTTTTAATACTAATTTTAAGTTTAATTATTTCGGCACTAATTTGTATCGTTGAAAACAATGCTTACGCTGCTTTTATCGCTCTTTTGTTTTTAGAAACATTATTCAGTTTCCTGCTCATAAAAACAGTGTTAACACTTTTTGAGAGAGATGTACAATCAATAGAATTAACCAAGTCTCTTTCAGTATCAGCCGCCTCCCTGTGGTCGGCCCGGTGGTTTCTAGTGGCTGGATTTATAGGCTTACCAATGGTTGTCCCCATTCTCATTATCCTGACCAAATTTGGTATAAATCCCCAATTTATTTTATTTGGTTTGGCAATTATTATAGTCGTTCCAGCACTATTGGCAACGCTGTTTTGTAATTCAGGCTTTGGATTATTCCCACATGTCAATTTAAGTAATTATATCATCACCACTTCCATCATGCTGATGTTTTTATTCTGGTTTTTCATGCCCATTGGAACTTTGATTATTTTGGCTGTGATGATTTTCTGGATTCGTAAATCTCAAAGACACTTTCAACATTTAGAAATATAATTCTGATTAATATTGTAATTAGCTTTTAATAGCTGGAAATATTTAAAATCAAATTTTTAAATCACATATGATAATTATCAAGAATCTATACAAAACCTTTGGCTTGGTTCAAGCAGTCAATAATGTATCGTTTTCAGTTGATGCAGGCACATTATGTGGATTGGTCGGTCCCAATGGCGCAGGAAAATCCACTCTTTTTAGACTGCTTATGGGTCTTTTGGAATCCGATTCGGGTGAGATTGAAATTGCTGATGAAACAATTGATTTTGGGGACACGGGTTATAAAAGTAAAATTGGCTATGCACCTGAAGATCCGATTCTCTATGATTATTTAACCGGAGTTGAATTCCTAAATTTTGTGGCAGCGGTCAAAAAAGTTCCTTCTGATATACGGAGGAACGAAATACATAAATGGCTCAACTTTTTTGATCTGTTTCAAAAATCAGGAGAGCTAATAAAAAATTATTCCCATGGCATGTCTCGAAAGATGAGTCTTTGTGCTGCATTAATCGGTTCCCCAGAAATTCTTCTCTTGGATGAAGCTACCAATGGTCTCGATCCAGAAAGTAGTTTTAAATTTAAAGAATATCTCAAAGATTTCTGTGAGAACGGTGGAACAGTGCTCTTTTCTTCTCATATCATCGAAACAGTTGAGTATTTATGTGATCGAATTATCATTTTGCATCAGGGAAGAATTCTTCGTGAGCTTGATCGAGAAGAGTGGGAAGGTTTGCGGCAACAGGATTCCTCTCTGGAACTGTTGTTTATTAGTCTGGTGCAGGCCAAGAAATGATGGTTAACTGAAATAATTTAAGTAAGGTTTTCATTAAGCGATAAAATGTTTATCGATATCGAAATCTTGTATTGAAAGGCTAAGACCTAAGTTATAGTCTCTTTTGGAATTAGGAATTAAAGTTTTAGATCTACTAATAAGAAATTATGAAATGCTGGATTAAGGGGACAAGAATAAATAATATGGAATTTTGTTTTATTTTAATCTTTATAAAAACACCAAAAACATATTTCTAAAAATGTTAATCCTCCTTCGGAGGATTTTCTCAATTAATAGATTCGCCTATGGAGAATTTATTTTTTCTCGCCCCCTAAATTACAATTCACCAACAGGATTATAAAACCACACGAACTGCACGAACATAATTATTAAAGTCAAAGCAATTAATATAGCAACTCCCATAATTAAGAAAGAATACCCAGGCCTGAGACATCTTTTTAGATAAATCCGATGTCCACATGGAGCACTGTTTCTTATCAAATATAGGGTCAATATACAGATCGTCAATTTTTCTTTCTTGTTCCATCAGGCTCATGGCTTCTTCTAACGTGGGCAGGCGCCAGTCCTTGTAGCCTGCGTATCCATTACTATTAAGTCTTGCTATCCAATCTTTAGCCTCATTATACCACATTGATTCTGACGAGCCGCCCTGCTGCCACATTAGCCCCGAAGCATGATCGAATATTACGGTATCACGATTTATCTCTTGTACTTCAAATTGATTATTAAAGCCATTTCCGTTCTCATTTCTTTTATTATCAAAGAAATCATACTTTTTAATCATGATCTCTACCTCATCTTCAGATAAGTTTTCTGGCTCACCCCGAAAACGTGTAGCTGTTAAAATTGGATCTGCTATTTCTTCGGTTTGTTCAGCAACGGCTTCTTGGTCTTCTTTTTTATTTAAATTTAGTGCATAAACTAAATTATGATATCCCTGTTCAAAATTATTAAAATTAATACAAAAAGAGTGGCGAAGCATTTCCACTTGTTTCGCATCATCCAGTAAACATGGAATAATCGTCTTTTTAAGATATATTGCTCTTTGCCATTCCAGGTTCACACAATAGGAATTGGCCGCCGATTTTGACCATACCAAAACAAAAGCATCACACCATTCAATGGCTCTCTTAAAAACCTCGGGCAAGCTTCCATCGACCTCTATTTTGGCATAATATATCCAGATATCAACACCATCACGTCTTAAGCAGCCTGCCAGCTTTCTACAAACCTCATTATCTTCACAGGCATGACTGATAAATACCCTTGGCATTTACTTCCCTCTTTGATTCACATTTGAAGTAAATTATCTTTATGTTTCTCGATTGGGGCTATCTTTGTTTCAAGATATGATGACCAAGATGAAAGAGTTAAACATCTTATAAGACTTAAGTTTTAACTTTTAAGTTAAGAAACAATTACAATAAAATTTATCCTGTAAATCACATGTAACACTATAAAAAAATATAATTGACAATAAACAAGATTATACATGATGAAACATGATTACTATTTATTAAGTATTAACCTGAGGTGAAATTTCATCTGTAATTTCCCCACCATTTATAATAGCTTATATTGCTTAAAAATGCAAAAAATTTAATGCAAAAAAATAGGAGAATCTATAATAAGTTTAAACTTTTCAGATCAATCTTATTTAGCTTTAACCAACTCGTAATTGAATTCTCCCTGTTAGCCTACAAGTCTCTCTGGACAATTTCCTTCCACCGGTCAGTTTGAAACGCCTTACTTTTCTGCTTTAACTGTTCGATCCTCGTAAGAAGGCCTTTCAGGTTTTGTGGGAGGCTGCTCTTTTAGCATTCGCATCACCTCATCGATAGCTCGTTCGAGTTGCGGATCAAGGCCTTTAGCAAGAAGTACAGGATTTTCCATAACCTCAATATCGGGATCGACGCCATGGCCTTCTTTAAACCACTTCCCATCAGGATCGTACATTCGGAACGTAGGAACTGTAACTACACCTCCATCGATAAGCCTGGGCACTCCGCTCATACCGATTAAGCCTCCCCACGTACGTGTGCCAATAAGAGGACCCAATCCGGCTTTTCGGAAGTAATCGGGAAATGCATCGCCACCAGAACCACTCCAGCCATTGATCAACATGACTTTGGGCCCGAAGTGACCAATAGGGGGCCATGGCCAATCTTTGCCGTCTCTCACAGCCCAAAAAGCCAGAGCTGGTCTGTTTAAGACCTCGATAAATCGATCCGGGATTTGACCGCCACTATTGAACCGTTCGTCAATAATCAAGCCATCTTTATGGAATTGTGCTACGAATTGACGCACCAATTCACTCTGTCCATCTATTCCTGTGCTCCGGACGTAGATATATCCCACACGGCCATTAGACTTTTCGTCCACACGCTTACGGTTAGACTCAATCCAGGCCAGGTGGCGCAGGCGGGTTTCATCCTCCAATGTCTTGACGATCACATTTCGCGCGCCATTTGTCGTAGGCTTATCACTCACTGCAAGTTCGACAGTCTTACCGCCCAATCCCTGGAAGGCCGCCCAAGGATCTTTGGAAACATCCAGTGGAATACCGTTCACAGCCAGAATATACTCTCCCTCTTTCACATTCACACCTGGCATGGTCAGAGGAGATAGAACTTCGCTGTCCCAGGGTGCACCATCGATGATCTTCGTAATCCGATAAGCNNTAGCGGCGATTCGAGGTCGCCCCCGCCTCTATATGTGTGGGAGGCATTGAGTTCGGCAATAAGTTCTCCAAGTACGTAATTCACATCCCGGCGGGTAACAACATCCTGAAGCAGATTCCCGTAGTGTTTTCGCATGGCTTCCCAGTCGACTCCGTGCATTCCGGGATCATAGAAATAGTCGCGGGTTAGTCGCCAGGCGTCATTAAAGAGTTGTTGCCACTCAGCCTGTGGCTTCACGTTCATTTCAAGCTCGGCCGTGCGTAACTTCTTTTCCATTTTTTGGTCAGACTTCAGGTCCACAATGGCAAAGTCCTGTTTTTTCCACACCAGCAATTTCTGGTGATCCACAGAAAGCTGATATCCGTCTATATCTTCCAGGACCGTTTTCTCCTCACGTTCCTTGAGATCAAAATAGACAAGCGGGTTTTTCTCATCTCCTGAACCGGTACGTGGCAATCTTCGATAGAGAACCTTCCCTGGTGCTGCTTCAAGATCAGTGTAATTACCCTCTTTGGGGGGAAGTATTACTAATCGTTGTTCAAAACCGTCGATAATGATTTCCACTGGCTTGATTTCCTCTTTTTCTTTTTTGGACTTTTTATCTTTTTCTTTTTTCTTTTCGTCCTCCTCTTCGTTTTTTTTCTCCTCTTCTTTATCTTCATCATTACGCGGTGCTATAGGCGATGGGACGTCAGGACGGAGTGACACAGCTACGATGTTAGTCGAATTGGCATAGATGAAGGAATTATCCACGTCACTATAAATGGGCTTGTACGTTCTATTTGAGAAGAAATAGATGTATTTTCCATCAGGGTCGAAAACCGGTTGTGCATCGCTGTAATAACCGGATGTGACCTGATGCCGTTGATTTGATTTCATATCGTAGAGATAAATAGCTCCCTGCCGATTCTCGTTCCCCCGAGTATAAGCCAGCCAGCGGCTATCGGGCGACCAACTTGCTCTAAAATGGCTGAGGGCATAATGATACATCCATAAACCTTTATCCACCGTCTGGCTCTGATTCTTTTCTATGTCGTAGATGTAGATGGTCATGCTTTTGTCAATGAAAGCCAGTTTCTTGCTGTCTGGTGACCAATAAGGCTGATACCGATAGCCGTGTCCATACGAAGTGAGTTTGCGCTCCTCTGAACCATCATTTGCATTGCAAACTGTGAGTTCGTACTCACTTGAACAATCACTCCAGTAAGCCATAAGCTTTCCATCAGGAGACCAGGCCGGGTATCGTTCAGCCACCCCAGAAGTCATGGTGAGATTACGGATAACACCATGCTCGGCCGGTACAGAGAATATCTCTCCCCTGGCTTCAAACAGGGCTCGCTTCCCTTTGGGCGAGATCCAGACGTTTTGGATGAGCTTGGATACATTTTCCGCACGAGGTTTAAGTGTCGAATTATCGGTGACGATTTCGATTTCAACCTCTTTCATTTCATCAGTTTCTAGATTCAAAAGGTAGAGATGTCCACCCGCCTCGAAAATAATATCCGAAGGTCCAATGGCTGGGAAATGGATATCGAAATCTGAGAAGTGAGTAATTTGGCGGAATTCTTCGGTTTCCAGGTCATAAGCCCAGATGTTGTGCCGCAATTCCGTACCACGGTCAGAAAGAAAGTAGATTGTCTGATCGTGCCACATGGGCTGTGCATCGTTGGCAGGATTATTAGTGATGTTTTTTGCCGTGTACTTTTCTAGGTCAAACAGCCAGATGTCAGGGGCCATACCGCCCCGATAACGTTTCCAGGTACGGAAATCCCGTGATATGGGCATGTAAGCCAGTTTCTTACCATCTGGTGATAAAGTTCCGAACTCACCATAAGGGACAGGAAGCCGTTCAGGTAGGCCACCTTTGGCCGATAGTCGGTGAAACTGATTGAAACGCTGCCGACCGCTGGTCATGCTCGAAGCGTAAAGTATGTTTTTACCGTTGGGATACCAATCGATCACACGGTCGTTCATACCATGGTGCGTTAACCGCTTGAGTGAACCTCCCATAGATGGAATAACATAGATGTCTGTATTGCCGTCATAATTACCACTAAAAGCGATCTGTGACCCATCCGCTGAAAATCTGGGAAAGAATTCCTCCCCTTTCGGCGAACTCAGCCGGTGTGCTATCCCACCTTCTTTCTCTACAATCCAGATGTCACCTGCATAAACAAAACAGATGTGTGTCTCAGATACATCGGGGTATCGAAGCATGCGCGCATCCACCTGACACATTAGAATGTTTGCGCAAAGTAATAACACCAGTACAGTTAATAAAGGTATCTCTCTTCGCATCTTTTTCCCTCCATTTGTTATTTAAATTTTTATGAGTCTCTAAAGTAGGTTTATTCCAATAAATAGCAGGCTTTCACCATTCTCACTGATTTATTGTCACCCGAGGATTAAACCGATTTTCATTTTTTTATGCTCAATAAACTTTAGGATAATTCAACTCTCAATCCAAATATTCTCTACGCCAATAATGTCTACCAGTTTATTTACCAGCGCAGGAGAAGGTTTGGCGGTTATTTTTCTGGATTTAATCACGTATTCGCCATTCTCAGGTGTTTTGATATTGATGTAAATTGGGCAGGGACCGCGGTTTTTGGATAGGATATCTTTAATCTCGTGGATATATCCTTCAGTGGATTTATCCGTTTCCAGTGAGAAGCTGATATTTTTGACACAGCGATCCCAGACTTCATCAAGAGGAATGATTTCATCGCAGAGGATTTTATTTTCTTCACTGTCATCTTTGGAGGAAACTTTACCAACGACAAGCATCATGGAATCATTACGAAGGATGTGGTTGTATTTCTCAAATGCATCAGCGAAGACGATCATCTCGGCGGTTCCCGTGAGGTCTTCGATGTTCACAAAAGCCATGGGGCGATTCTTTCGGTCAAAATGTTTTTTAAGCCCGGTAATAATCACACCTACTTTAATCGTGGTTTTATCGGGAATGGAATGGATCTGATCCAACGTGTTTCTGGAGAACATCTTCAGTTCTAATTGATATTTGGTAAGCGGATGACCTGAGAAGTAAAAACCGAGCATTTCTTTTTCACGAGCCAGTTGTTCGCCCTGGCTCCCGGGTTTCACGGTGGGCAAAGCCGGTTGATCGACTCTCACTTCTTCGTCAGCCATATCGAAGATACTTGTCTGTCCGTTAGCCCGATGGACGAGGACACGCTGGTTGTAGGTGGTGGCCAGATCGATGCTTTCCATCAACTGTGCTCGATGTCCTTCCAGAGAATCAAGCGCACCGGCTTGAATCAAACTTTCCATCACTTTTTTATTTACAAGACGAGAGTCGACATGCTGGACAAGATCAAAGATGGTATTGAAGCGACCATGTTTTTCTCGCGCTTCGAGGATGGAGAGGATGGCATTTTTCCCGACGTTTTTAATCGCACCCAAACTAAACCGAATATCTTTGCCGACAACAGTAAATTCATAGGAACTTTCATTGACATCGGGAGGAAGAACATTGAATCCCATTCGTTTGCATTCCTCGATGAGAATTACAATACGGCTGGTGTCGTTTATTTCGCTGGTCATGTTGGCTGCCATAAATTCAGCAGGATAGTGCGCTTTCAAATAAGCAGTTTGATAGGCGACCAGTGAGTAGCCAGCAGCATGGGATTTATTAAACCCGTATCCAGCAAATTTAGCCATCAAGTCGAATATTTCATTAGCCGTTCTTTCTTCGATTCCTTTTTTCGCAGCGCCCTGTACGAATATTTCACGCTGTTCTTTCATTAATTCGTGCTTCTTCTTCCCCATAGCCCGTCGTAGTAGATCAGCGGCACCAAGACTGAACCCTGCTAATTCGCTGGCCACCCGCATCACCTGTTCCTGATAGACCATTACACCGTAAGTTTCTTTCAGAATAGGCTCCAGACTGGGGTGAAGGTATTCGAATTTTGTCTCTCCGTGTTTTCTTTTGATGAAATCATCGATCATATCCATCGGACCGGGCCGATAAAGGGCGTTCATGGCGATAAGGTCACCAAGTCGTTGCGGCTTTAGTCTGCGTAAACACTCACGCATTCCTGAACTTTCAAATTGAAAAATGCCGATTGTCTCGCCGTTACAAAAGATTTTATAGGTATCGGCATCATCGAGTGGGATGTCATCCAGATCAAGCGTGATTCCTCGTTTCTGGAGAAGTTTTAGCGTATCGTCGATGACTGTCAGGGTCCGTAAACCGAGAAAATCCATTTTTAAAACACCGATCATCTCGAGGATTTTCATGTCATATTGTGTTGTCACATCGCCCTGACTAGACTTGAACAGCGGGGTATATTTAGTCAATTCGCTGGGAGTAATTACAACGCCGGCCGCGTGCGTCGAAGCATGTCGAGCCAATCCTTCCAAAATTCGGGAGTTTTCGATGAGTTTCCGATGGATGTCATCTCTATCAGCTATTTCCCTTAACTCTGCAACCATCTCCAAGGCCTTATCTAAGGTCATCCCAATCGTTGCAGGAATCATTTTGGCGATTTTGTCCACTTCAGCCAAGCTCATTTTTAACACGCGCCCCACATCCCGAATAACGCCACGAGCGGCCATAGTACCAAATGTGATAATCTGAGTGACGTTTTTTTCGCCATATTTTTTCTTCACATACTTAATAATCTCTTCGCGGCGTTCATAGCAAAAATCGATATCGATATCTGGCATGCTGACCCGTTCGGGATTGAGAAACCTTTCAAAAAGTAAATCATATTTTATCGGATCAATGTTTGTTATCCGTAAGGCATAAGAAACCAGGCTACCTGCGGCTGAGCCGCGCCCAGGTCCCACGGGAATGTTTTTACGCCTAGCATAATCAATGAAATCTTTTACGATCAGAAAATAGCCGGCATAGCCCATCGTTTTGATAATATCCAGCTCATGATCCAACCGAGCTTGCAATTCAGTAGTGACTTCTTTATAACGTTCTTTGAGCCCCTCTTCTCCTAAATAGCGAAGATACTCATCAAGCGAAAGTTGGTTGTGCGATTCAGGAACTTGATAGTGGGGCAGGTGAATTGAATTCAGGTTTAGCTCTAAATGACATTTATCGGCTACTTCCAGTGTATTTTGGATAGCTTCGGGGAAATCTTTGAACAATTTTTTCATTTCTTCGGGAGATTTAAAGTAAACCTCCTCAGTATTGAACCGCATGCGATCCTGTTCTTCAAGAGTTTTCCCTGTTTGCAAGCATAATAAAATCTCATGAGCAAAGGCATGTTCTCTGTTTAGATAATGGGTATCATTTGTCGCGACGATTGGAATGCCAACTTTTTTGCTCAATTCAATCATACCCTTGATGGCGATTTCTTCTTCAGGAATATTGAGTCGATGAATTTCAAAATAATAATCATCTTTAAAAATTTCTTTAAATTCCAGAGCTGATTTTTCTGCGGCCTGGCGATTATTGCGAACAATCATTTGCGGAACTTCTCCCTTTAAGCAAGCTGAGAGGGCAATAAGCCCCGAAGAATAATCCCGAAGAATCTCTTTATCAATGCGCGGTTTGTAATAAAATCCTTCTAAATACCCAACGGACACCAGTTTCATTAAATTTTTATAGCCTTCATAGTTTTTAGCGAGCAGAATTAAATGAAAAGAAGCGTCACTCCCACCCTTTGAAGAGGTCTTGTCAAATCTGCTTTTTGGAGCAATGTAGACTTCCGCACCGATAATCGGTTTAATACCAGTATTCTGAGCCTTGGTATAAAATTCGATTGCACCGAACATGTTGCCATGGTCTGTCAATGCTAGCGCATTCATCCCATATTCTTTACATGTATTTATCAAATCGTCGATTCTACAAGCTCCGTCAAGTAAGCTGTAATGAGAATGGTTGTGAAGATGAACAAAACCCGCCATAAATCTGGTATCCTTGGTTTTTAACAATTAAATGATGCTAGAATAGTCACGGTTTAGTTCGTTGATTTTATTTAGTAAATCATAACTATACGGAACATCATTTTGACTGGATAACAAGATTAACTGGATTTATGATCCTGAAAATCATGTAGATCCCATTTTTTTAAAAGTGAATAAATATCAATTCAATTGTTTTCTAAACAATTACAATTTAGGATAAAAAGAAGTTGAATTCTAGGTCGCTTAAGAGGAACGATTAAAGTGAGTGGGAATCTTACACAACAATAAAATTCCCACTCTTGATTTTGTTAGAACTGTCCTAAGTACCGATGCGCCGTATTTACATATTCACTGGAAGAATAACATGCTACCAACCAATCCAGCTCAGAACGTGCACTATTTAATTCACCCATTTTCATGAAAGTCAAACCGAGCATTAATTGTGCATCATCCTGCTTGTCAGGTTCATCATATACGAAAACTTTATTAAATTCGACAACAGCCTGATAATATTTTCCCTGTGCATAGCGACACTCTCCAATCCAGTACTGGCAATTATCAGCGAGCGGATTTCTCGAATTCTGTTGGAGAAGTCGAAAAAAACCATCAATCGCCTGCTGATATTGATGATTTTGGAACATTTCCAGAGCCGTGTTATAAGATTCTTTGAAGTCACTCGATATGTAATTGTCGCTGCTACCTGAATAATTATCGTAGGTTGGCGGTTCTGTCGAAGTAGCTTCATAATGGCTGACAGTTCGGATAGGTGTTCTGTCTTTTCCATAAGAAGATTGTTGCTGGTAATCGCTTATTCTTTGGTCATACTGATTAATCGCGATCTGAAGACTCTCCACTTGAGTTGATTTATTGGACAGTACTTCTTCTAATTTTTCAACTTCTTTCGATAATTGATCAATTGCTTCATTTTCGGATGAACTTGTTCCGCCAGGCTGAGAAGAAGTCTCGTTAGATTCTATTGCCACCAATTCCTGTAGCCAATCTGTTTCCTCAGTTTTATTCTGATTTTCAGAACCAGTATCATCATCAAGCTCGAGCAAGCGAAGAATTTCTTCCATTCCTTCATCACCATTTTCGAATGATTGATCGTTGGAATTGGAATTGAGATCATTTTCATTCAACAGACTTAAAAAATCATCATCCATTGAAGCTGATTGCTCGGTATTTTCCGTTAATGTCTTCTCATCATCGGCTTCGTTTAATAAACTGAGAAAATCTTGATCTTGGACACCAACAGAATCATATTCTACTCCCCCGCCCTCAATTAATGGTTCATCAAAAGTGATTTTTGGGGCTCGACTCATACAAAGCATAAATAATCCTAAAATAATAATGATGAACGACACTATGGAGGAACTAATGAGAGTTCTGGTGTTTTTCATGATATTCTCCTCCTCAAAATTGGTATATTACCTAATTTTAACTGTTGCAAATGCTGAGGGAATGAGAAAAAATAAATTACCATTTTTAAATTCATTCTTTTGTTGGTTTATAAAATTAGAATAAAATAAAGCTCCATATTATTTATTCTCACTACCTATGTTGATTATAATATCTTACCCACTGACCCTCATCAGTTAGCCGGGAAGGATATTATTTTAGATTTTCTAGTCACCTCCTCTCAGGTTCAAAGACAAGGATAATTTTCAAACTCGCTTATTTATTATAGGAAAAAAAGATGAAACATGCAACATTTTTGAATAAAAAATAATTTTTAAAACGGGATAAACTAACTTCTTCTGAATCTTCACAAAACCACCAATAGGCACAAGTGGAGAATTATAAGCAACGAAGCTTTTCTTATCCATTTTCTCCATTGCTTTTTTCAATTTTTCTTCCGTTATTTTCTCCCTCTAATCTGGGAACTTCTTAGTAATTGTGAAAATTGGCTCGCAAATACCACTTTTGAATCTGCATTTTTCATTTTGGAAATTGAGTCCAATGTATTCTTTAATAAGCTATCCGCATATTCTTGTCTGGAAAAAGAAGTATAATAGTTATATCAGTCATATCATACTCGGATGCTTTAAGAGCCTTTAGGATTCGATTAGCATTCTCGTTTGTAGACTCAATAAAAATATTAATATCTAAAGTACCTCGGCTATATCCATGAACAGGAAAAGCAGAAGCCCCGATTATTACATAACGAACATTATGTTCGTTTAATAATTTCAAAAGGTTTTCCATGTCCATATTTCAACAATAATTGTGCCATAAAACGAAATTTTTCAAACATTATCTAGAAACGTTGTTGTGTCGTCAAAGAAAGCTGATAATCTAATTCAAATTCGAGTTCTTTTTCCTCGTCGTCAGATTTTAATTTGAGGATTGGAGACATAATTTTAAGGCTCTAATAATCTTACAAATCAATTAAAGATTAAAAAAGAGCTATTCATTTATTATGAATAAGATCATGAGGCAACATCAAATTTATTTGCCTCGTCAATTAGTTCACGAGCGGCTTGCACATGAATCTGTGTAACTGATTCACCTCCTAAAAGTTTCGCGATTTCAAACGCACGCTCATCAGGAGACAATTTACGGATTTGCGTTCGAGTCTGGTCGTGTTCTGAGATTTTCTCAACCACAAAATGATGATCTCCCATGCTGGCAATTTGTGGCAAATGGGTAATGCAGATAATCTGGTGTGTTCTGGATAAGCGTTTTAATGCAAGACCGACAGCCTGGGCAATTCGGCCGGAAATTCCCAAATCGATTTCATCAAAAATTAGAACAGGAATTTTAACCACCTGAGCCAGAGAAGATTTTAGGGCGAGCATAATACGAGATATTTCTCCGCCGGAGGCCACACGCGCCAGCGGCTTTAAATCTTCGCCAGGATTGGCTGCAATATAAAATTCAACTTGATCAATACCTTTTTCTGTGGTTTTGAAATGTGTCTCTTCAATTACGACAGCACCTTTCTCATCCGGAATCCATTCGATATTCACCTTAAATCTGGCATTTTTCATCCCTAATTGACTTAGCCCTTCCAATACCTCTTTTTCAAGTTGCAACGCCACCTGCTTTCGATGCTCGGAAAGTGAGCTACAAAACTGGCTTATTTTTTTTCGTTGATTATCGATTTCTTTTTGTTTATCTGAAATAAGACCTTCTATGTTTTCAATATCCTGCAATTTCTGTTCAAGTTGTTTTCGATAAGCAATAATTTCTTCGATGGTACGCTGATACTTCCTTTTCAACATGGAAAAATGACTCAATCGAATCCGAATCTGTTCCAGACGCTCAGGATTAAATTCAATATTATTGAAATAACTCTGGAGGAATTTGGCAATTTCTTCAAGGGCCACTTGCGCTGCATCACAATCAGATTTAATGTTTTTGAAGCGACTATCGATTTCGATCAATTCATCAAATTTACTTAGCGCCACTGAAATGCGATCATAGACAGATTCTTGATCATCATATAAATCTTTGAATAATTCGGTGGTGTACTGGAACAACTTTTCGCCATTTTGAAGGATTTTTTCTTCCTGAATAAGCTTTTCTTCTTCCCCTTCCAGCGGATTAATATTTTTTATTTCTTCAATTTGAAACCGATAAAGATCACGTTTTTCAGAGAGCGTTCGTTCACGTTCTTTTAATGATTTGAGTTCATCAACTAACTCAATAAAATAATTATAGTTTTCTTCGACTTCTGATAATAGCTGATCATATCCACCAAACTCATCAAGATATTGAATATGATAATTAACTTTGAGCAGCGATTGATGTTCATGCTGTCCGTGAAGGTCAACAAGAAGATTGCCAACATCGATGAGGTAAGAATTGGGGACAGGAGAATCATTTACAAAGGCTCGATTACGAAGACTGTCAGAAATTTCTTTTCTTAAAATGACAACACTAGCCTCAAAATCTTCAACATCTACTTGCTGGAGATAGCTTTTCAATTCGGTATTGTTCTTTATTTCAAAAATGCCCTCCGCAACCGCCTTTGTCGCACCTTTTCTCAGCGATTCGCCCTCGATTTTTTCGCCAATTGTTGAACCCAAAGCGTCAATAAGGATGGATTTACCAGCGCCGGTTTCACCAGTTATAATATTTAAGCCTGGTTCAAATTGGACGTCTATTTTATCGATAAGCGCGAAATTTTCGACGTGAAGACTTTTTAGCATATAGGTACGAAACGTTTTATCTTTGAATGATTTTAACTATTCAGCCATTCATCTTGACCAAAAAATTTAGGACAAATAATTAATAACATTTTTTATCTCTTCCAGGTTTTGATTTATCGAGTAACTCCAATAGCAATTAAAACTATAATCATCGAATCACAGCAACTTTCTCAATACTATTTAATCCGGTCTCTTCATTGTAAATCACATAAATATATACCCCACTGGCCACATACTCACCTTTATCGTTTTTTCCATCCCAGGTTGTATAGGCGCCTAAGATTTTATCTTTAGAGATATGACGAACGACCATCCCATTTTCGGTCATAAATTTGATCGAAACATCATCAGATAGCTCTGAAATGGCAAACTCACGCCCCTCTCCAATGAAGAACGGATTGGGTCCGGCTTTAACCTGACTTAAATCTTCTCTTGGGCGAGCGTATGGAGTTCCCAGACAGGAAAGCCCGTTTGTAGTCCCAATGTAAACCTTACCAGTTTCTAAATCAAATCCAAACGATGTGACATTATCACTCACCAATGGGCTATTATCGGTCGTATAGTGAGTCCAGGTATACCCATCAGCCGCCAGAATACTCACACCAGCGGCGGTTCCAAACCACTTATTATTACGGATATCAACTTCAATCGTATTGATCGAATTACTCAGTAAACCATATTGGGTTCCAACCTCTCCCCGCACCCAATCATTCAAACCCCCTGCTGTTGCAATCCAGACAATGTCATCCTGATCAATTGCAATATCTTTGATATCGTTACTTTCTATTCCATCAACAGTTGTGAGATTATTACCAGCAATGGTATCATCAGATTTATCCACTAACGTATTATTATAATCAATTACACTTACTCCTCCTTGAGTTCCAATCCACACACGATCACCTTGGTCAAAATCGATTGAAGTCACCACATTACTCAGAATACCTTCCTGAACGGCAAAATAATACCATTCCAATTGTGGTGTGTAGACTGCGACAACATTATTGTTTGCAGCTTCCATATTGAGTACCCATACATTGTTGTAACGATCAACCTTGACTTTTGGTACCACAATCCAATCTTGAGAACTGCTGGTACCCGAAAGAACCTCTTTATGGAAGACCTTTATTTTTTCATCGGCATCAATCAAAATAAGTCCACCACCAATGCTGCCGAACCACTTTCGATTCTGAGAATCAACCGTGACGCATTTAATTCCATTATTGATTAAGCCATCGGCGGTGGTATATTGTCGCCATGTTTCCCCATCAAAACGAAATATACCGTCATTATTTGAGGCACACCATAGTATACCTTGCTTATCAACTGCCAAACCATTAAATGCATTACTTGGAGGTCCTGGTGGCGTAAACAATTCCCACATCTGATTTTCTAATGAGAAAAAAGCAAAGCCTCTATTGATGTCAGTCTTTTTCCGGCCTACCCAAAGATCGCCATTGTCAGCAACGGCTAGGCTGGTTAACGGACTTAGAAACGGAGCCACATTCCGCCAGCGATACTCATCAGGATTCCAGCGACTCACATAACCAATCGTAACAGCATATAACACACTGTTTTTCGAAACTAATTTTTTTACATCTCGATAAGGTAAATAAAAACTGAGAGTATCCCATTTTTGATCACGAAAAACAGCAACTCCTGATTCTGTTCCCACATAAATCGAGTCATTATGGGCAACTAATGAATTCACTCGGTTGCTTGGCAGACCATGATTTGTGGTGTAATTGGTCCAACTCTCAGGCGCCATTAAATTTGCCAAATCAAAACTGGACCTGGCGATTCCTGATTTTGTCGCCGACCAAATCTCTCGATTGTTGACCATTATATCAATGACTTCAATTTCACTGGAGAATTGCCATCCTAAATGCCTGTAAGTCTCCTTTACTTCCCTACGCTGAACATCATAAAGGCTAATCCCAAGCTCTAAGGCAATCAATAACGAATCGCCAACAGCTTCTAAGTCATAAATACGATGTCCTAAATAATCTTGAACAGTTTTCCAGTTTTTTGAATCAGGGTTATAACAATTTATCCATCCGTCAGCGAAACCAACCCAGATATTCCCCTTATGATCGACTTCAATGGTCTGAGCATCAATCGAGCTTAATCCGTTTGTATTATTGAATTGTTCATAAATTTCTGTTGAAATTTGATAACTAAACACACCGCCATTTGTAGCACACCAGATATAGCCATCGATTAATTTCAGATCACGAATATCATTTTGACTTGTAAACGTTGTCCAATCGCCAACGCCTGCCTGTCCTACCTGTGTCGAAAACATTATCAGTAATATAGAGAATATGTATTTCAATTTCATAATTTTCCATCTCATATTTCTGTGAGTAATGATTAGTAAGTTGTATTTGGAATGAAGTCCGTCATCATTTGATTCCACGCAAGATAACCTGGATTTCCCGAAATTGTCACGATCAATAACCTTTAAAAAAGCGTGAACAAGTTCCTATCGCCTGAAATTACCCACAACCAAATACCCATTATATAACTTTGAACACATCTGCCATTTCCATTGCCGACATGGCAGCGTCCCATCCCTTATTTCCAGCCTTGGTCCCTGCACGTTCAATTGCCTGTTCCAGATTATCTGCAGTAATTACACCATAAATTGTTGGAATGCCAGTTTGGAGATTAACCTGTGCAATTCCCTTGGTAACTTCGGCTGCAATGTACTCAAAGTGCGAAGTGGCGCCACGAATAACTGCCCCGAGACAAATTACAGCATCATATTTATTACTTTGTGCCATCTTCAGTGCTGTAAGAGGAATTTCAAACGATCCCGGCACCCAGGCGATATCAATATCTTCGTCATTTACTTCATGACGCTGAAAGCAGTCTAATGCACCTTCGAGTAATTTTGAAGATATAAATTCATTAAAACGGCTAATAACGATACCAAATTTTCTATCCTTACCTACAATTTTTCCTTGAAAGGTTTTCGGCATTATACCTCCATTATCAGATTCATGTTTGATTAAAATTGAAAATATTGAGCAAAAGGTTATGATTTATTTGTTTCAAAAATTCCATTTAAAATCAGATGACCAAGTTTATCTCGTTTGGTCTCCAGATAATGGGCATTCTCCTCATTTGGGGTAATTTCAATGGGTATCCTTTCAACGATTTCTAAATTATACCCTTTTAAACCAACAATCTTTTTTGGATTATTTGTAAGAAGCCTGATTTTTTTTATACCCAGATCTGATAAAATTTGAGCTCCAATTCCGTAATCCCTCAAATCTGGTTTAAATCCCAATTCTTCGTTAGCCTCAACTGTATCCTTTCCATTATCCTGTAACTGATATGCCAAAATTTTATTAGAAAGACCAATTCCTCGACCTTCCTGTCGCATGTAAAGAAGAACGCCCCGTCCTTCTTTTTTGATAATCTCCAGCGCCTTGCTTAATTGATCACCACAATCACAACGTAATGAACCAAAAATATCGCCAGTCAAGCACTGAGAATGCACCCTAACAATTACAGGCTCTTCTGTATTTACTTCACCCTTTACCAAAGCCAGGTGATGATGCTCGTCAACAGCACTTTCATAGAGATGAAGGATAAAGTTTCCAAATTTAGTGGGAAATTTTGTCGTTGCTTTCCGAAGAACCAATTTTTCTGTCCGACGACGATATTCGATCAGGTCACGGATCGTGATAATTTTTAAATGATGTTTTTGAGCAATCTTCATGAGCTTGGGCACTCTGGCCATGGTCCCATCATCATCCATGATTTCGCATAGGACGCCTGCTGGATAAAGACCAGATAAACGGGCTAGATCGACAACGGCTTCAGTATGACCTGCACGACTTAGTACGCCTCCTTCTTCTGCTTTAAGTGGAAATATGTGTCCTGGGCGCGCCAGGTCTTGGGGACGAGCGTATGGATCAATTAAAACTTTAATTGTCTGCGCGCGATCATGAGCAGATATCCCTGTACCTGTATTTTTTATAGCATCAACAGATATTGTAAATTGTGTCCCATGATGGGCTGTATTATGCTGAACCATTGGATAAAGTTCAAGTTCTTCCAATCGTTCTTCAGTCATTGGAACGCAGATTAATCCGCGACCATATTTAGCCATGAAGTTGATTTTTTCGGGCAATACTTTTGTCGCCGCCATGATAAAATCGCCTTCATTCTCACGATCCTCATCATCGACAACAATTAAAACTTTTCCTTCTCGATAATCTTCAATGGCTTCTTCAATAGTGTTAAATTTGTGCATAGTATACTTTTAATAATTTGTCACTTTATAGCAATACAAACTTTTAAAAACCTCTTTGTTTTAACCATTCCGATGTAATTTTTGTTTCCCCAGTTTGACTTACAAATTGTTCGATATACTTTGCTAAAAAATCAACCTCAATATTGACTTTGTCACCTGTTTTTTTAAATTGTAAAATTGTTTGTTTCATCGTATGGGGGATAATCGCAATATTGAGTACATTTTTTTCTTTTCGGGCTATAGTTAGGCTTACGCCATCTACGGCAATTGATCCTTTCGAAATAGTATAGCGCTCCAGCTCTTCTGGAATTTCTACGTTTAATGTGTACGGATCTGATTGATGTGAAAGATGCCGAATAGTTCCTACCCCATCAACATGTCCCTGAACTAAATGGCCACCAAACCTATCCTGCAATCGCAATGCTCTTTCGAGATTCACTTTATCATTTTGCTTTAATTGGGACAATGTCGATCTGATAAATGTCTCAACGACTACATCTGCCGAAAAGAAGAATTTATTAATTTCGACGACTGTCAGACAAACACCATTGGTAGAGATACTTTGATCAACTTCTAAATCTTCCAAAATTTTTTTTGCCCAAATCTCGACTCTGTGGCCAGGTCCTCTGGGAACTACATCTTTAACGGTACCTATTTCTTCGATAATTCCGGTAAACATTTTACGTACCAATAATGTGATTAAAATTTACATCTGCACTAACTAAAATATCTGGATTCAATTTTTTAATTTTTACGTTTACCAGTTCAATACTGTTATCTACTGAGAGAATTCCGAGATCTCCAATGGCCTCAATTCCGGCACCTAAAATCTTAGGTGCCAGTGTAAAAACAATATGGTCAACCATTTTTGCTTTAAGAAAAGAAGTATAAACTTTTGAACCACCCTCAACCATCACAGCACACATTCTTGCATTGGCTATTTTTTTAAGTAATTCTGGAATCGAAATATTGCCGTTTTCATCTTTCTCTATTGACCAGACATGTGCACCTATATTTTTGATCTTCAAAATTTTTTCAGTATCATTTGAAGTCGTCGCAATCACTGTTTTGTGAACATTTTCATCTATAAGCAGTTGACTTTCGAGGGAGATCTTTAGATTGCCATCTAAAACAATTCGAATTGGATTTTTACCCGTTACATGTCTTACAGTCAGTTGAGGATTATCAGCAAGAACAGTCCCAATTCCGACAATGATCGCATCATTTTCACTCCGAATCCGATGAGCTTCAATTCTTGCTTTATGAGAAGTAATCCATTTAGAGTTTCCAGTAGTCGTAGCAATGCGACCATCCAAAGATTGTGCGATTTTCAGTGTAACATAAGGCATTCCTGCAGTGATATATTTTATAAAGGCTCGATTTAACTGTTTACAGTTTTGTTCTTCGACTCCAGTAACCACTTCAATCTGGTGTTGCGTTAATATTTCAATCCCTCTCTGGTTAACTAACGGATTCGGATCTACCATACCGATAACAACTCGTTTGATCCCTGCTTTGATGATAGCATCAGTACAAGGCGGGGTCTTTCCATAGTGACAACACGGCTCAAGATTTACATAAAGTGAAGCTCCTCGGGCTTTTTCTCCAGCATTTTGAAGCGCAACGATCTCAGCATGTTCTTTCCCAAAACATGGATGGTATCCTTGCCCAACGATTTTTCCATCTTTCACGATTATTGAACCAACCATTGGATTAGGATTCACATAACCAATACCTTTTCGAGCTAATCGAATCGCTCTTTTTATATATTCTTTATCGGTCAAATGATTTCAACTCATAAAAAATATTTCGAGATTACTTGGTTATCAAATCGAATTAATATAAAGATTATTTAACTTCAAATCAAGAAATTTTTAACTGTTTCTGTGCCTAATTTCATCATAATTTTTTGCTTGCTATTATCAAAACTTAATACTATATTGTTACAGTGAAATAACAGCTAATTATACAAATTAGGTAAAGGTGGATTATGAAAAAAATTTATCTTATTTTAATAGTTATGACGTGTTGTATTTATTCACAATTAAGGGCAGACTCTCCTAGTTTTGAAAATCCTAACAAATTCTCTACAGAATTTCATTTTGGCTTAAGAGTTCCCACTGGAAAGACCAGCACTGATATCCTTTCTGGTTTTGCCTTGAAGTTTGGGGTCGGTTATCAATTAACTCGAAATCTGGAAATATTTCATCTGGCTTTTGATTTTGGTAATTCATCACCTCATGATCCATTGTGGGTCGAAGTTTGGGATCCTTCTAGTTACTACCCCAGGCTCGAACAAGAGACAGTGAATGTCTATGGATTCCCGTTAACCATGCGTTATCGAACTCAGATCAAAGAACAACTTGATCTTTATTTGGGGGCGGGAGCCGCTTATTATTGGTTTACAACCAGATTGGCCGATCCCTATTGGGGCGAATTAAAACAACCTCGAAAACGTCATGGTCCTGGCGGAGTTTTGGAGTCCGGCGTGTTTACTGATGCTTTCAGCGAAAAATTATTGGTTGGACTTACCACGAACTTCACTTATTTACATACCAAAGGGAAAACTTTAACGACACCTAAACAGGACGCATCTGATGAAAAGACAAGTCGATATGATTTGTATTTGACTTTTACTATTTCTCTCAGATATTACATGGGAAAATAATTGGAACATAAATGAAGTTACGCGAATATCAAGTCAAAAAGATTTTTGCAGAAAAAGGTATTCCTGTTCCTCTCGGAAAAGTAGCCAAAAGTGTTGAAGATGTTCAATCTATCACCAATGAATTGAACCGCCAGGTTATACTAAAACCTCAGATGGGTTTTAAAGGACGAGGAAAATTAGGGATCATTGCGTTTGCAAACAATCCCAATGAAGCGGGAAAAGAGGCTGAGCGATTGTTCAATTTGAATGTTGAAGGAGAGATAGTAGAACGAATACTGGTTGAAGAAAAAGTGGATATCGTTCAGGAATTGTATCTGACTGTTGCTATTGATTATAGTGAGCGCTGTCCTGTTATTATGGTTAGTCAACACGGTGGGGTAGATATTGAGGAGCTGGCACAAAAGGAACCTCAATCTCTGCTAAAAATACCTATTAATATTTTGCAGGGTCTGAAAAATAAAGATCTTTCTAACATCTGTGAGTTTATCAGCCCCAAAGTTGCCCACATTGCAGTAAAAATTTATACAATCTTTAGAGAGTTTGACGCTGAAATGGTAGAGATTAATCCGCTAGCAAAGACAGCAAATGATAATTATCTAGCTATTGATGCCGTTTTAAATATCAATGATGATTCACTTTTTCGGCATCCTGAACTCATTTCATTAAAAAAGGAGATTGGTAACGAAGATCCAATAGCAGAAGAAGCCTCAGCCAACAACTGGACTTATATTGATCTACCCGGTGAAATTGCGATTCTTTCCAGTGGAGCCGGTTTAACAATGACGATTCTCGATCTGATTTATCTGGGTGGTGGGTCTGCTGCAAATTTCTTAGATACGGCACAGATTGATGATGAAGGAATATATAAAGCCTTTCAATTGCTCACCAACGCTAAAAAGGCTAAAGCCATGTTAGTCAATATCTTCGCGGGCTTGAACCAATGTGATAAATTGGCTCTGGGTATTCGTCAATATCTGGAAGACCATCCGATTAATATTCCGATTGTCATTCGAATGATTGGAAATAAAGAAGAAATCGGACATGAAATTTTAAAAGAGATTGGAATGCAGCCATATACAAATCTGGAACAGGCCATTGAGCGGGTTGTGGCTATTTCAAAAAAAGTGTTTAATTAATTCCAAATGAGTATCATCATAAATTCACAAACTCGACTTCTTGTTCAGGGTATCACCGGTAATGCTGCCCAGCATCACACAAAATTAATGCTGGACTATGGGACGAACGTCGTGGCTGGTGTCAGGCCTGGTGCTGGAGGGTCTGAAGTTCATGGTATTCCAGTATACAATACTGTCAAAGAGACAGTAGAAAAGCATCAACCCAACACTTCCATATTATTTATTCCAGCACGGGTTATGAAACAGGCCGCTACTGAAGCATTAGAGGCTGGACTAAAAACAATTGTTATGGTATCAGAACATATCCCACTTCATGACACGATGGAAATCATCGCAAAAGCGCAAGAACTTCAAGCCCAAATCATTGGTCCCAATACCCCGGGATTAATTTCACCTGCTGAAAAATGTAAGGTTGGCTTTGTACCATCTGCTTACTATATTCCTGGTTCTGTGGGAGTCGCTTCGCGAAGTGGTACTTTAACTTATGAAATTGTATCTCGTTTAACCAAGGCCGGAATTGGTCAAAGCACCTGTGTGGGCATTGGAGGCGATTCCATAATCGGTGCTCCTTTTTCTCATGTTTTATTACTCTTTGAAAAAGATCCTGAGACAAAGGCGATTCTTATGATAGGGGAGATAGGCGGCACGATGGAAGAAGAAGCTGCTGCTTTAGTTCATCAA
>JABAOH010003545.1_pt1 | contig 25368 bp, 23 predicted proteins | sample 7062181 | NCBI WGS metagenome assembly JABAOH01 (sample SAMN14538630, study PRJNA623070) | marine sediment metagenome | biome: marine biome [ENVO:00000428]; feature: marine pelagic biome [ENVO:01000023]; material: deep marine sediment [ENVO:00002113]; isolation source: pool of 5 deep marine... | reverse complement strand
TTGATGAAGGCTGAAGAGATTAAAAGATTAGAACTGGAAAAAGCTTTGAAAGCTAGCCAAATACAGATACCTGAAAAAAGAGAATTTTATCCTTATCCTCATGAATACATAAAATTCTTAGAAGAGGTTCAGATCAAACCAAAAACAATATATGAAAAAGTTTGTCATTTTGCAGAAGGTTTGTTTCCAATAGATCCTGGGAAAAAAACAAGAGAAAAAATTTTAGAAGACTTGAGGGCTGCTTACATAAATGCAACTCCTAGAGGATCATTCTCTTTAGCGATTTTAGTAGCTCTTGTAATGATTGTAATAGCTATGGTTTATATTGTCTTTTTTGGTCCTGATGATATTTTCGGTTGGTTTGGTTTTATGGTGGCTTTTGGAGCATTTTGGTATTTTTATAATTATCCGGCCACTAGAGCAAAAGCAATGAGTGTTCAGATGTCTTCTGATGCTGTTCTCGCAATTCTCTACATGGTTATTTACATGAGGGCTTCTCCTAACCTAGAGGGAGCAATAAAATTCTCATCTCGAAACCTAGATAGTCCCTTAGGTTGGGATTTAAGAAAACTCTTGTGGGACATAGAAACTGGGAAATATGCTTCAGCCAATGAGGCTATAATTAATTATGTCACAAAATGGAAAGAAAAGAACAAAGAATTTTCAGAATCTCTAAATCTTTTAAGAGGCTCTGCAATTGAGAGTAAAAGAAGAGAAATGGTTTATAGTGAAACATTAGATATTATATTAAATGGAACAAGAGAAAGAGCAAAACATTATGCAGCAGATCTAAGAATGCCAATGACACTCATTTATGCAATGGGTATCTTACTTCCTGTCATGGGCTTGGTTCTGTTTCCAATAGTATTGATATTCATTTCAGAGCAAGTAAAACCAAGCTTTGTGGTTTTTGGTTATGACATACTCTTACCTCTGTTCCTTTATTTTGTTGTCAATCATATATTAACAACCAAACCTCCAACATTTTCTCCACCAGATATATCCAAAGCAAAAGGAATTCCTCCGATGGGAAAGTTCAGATTAAGTACTTCCACAATTCCAATATGGCCAATAGCCCTTCTCATATCCTTACCATTTATATTCATAGGATTGATTGGATTGAATAATCCTGATGTCTATTACTCTGTTAGCTATTCTATGATAATTGTTTTAGGAATAGCTCTAATAATAGGTGTTTATGCATTTCTGGATAGCAAACAGAAGATCAAGGTTAGAAAGGACATAGAAAAAATAGAAAATGAGTTTGCAATTGCTTTGTTCCAACTTGGTAACATAATTGCAGGAGGCACTCCTTTAGAACAAGCAATAGATAAAGTAAGGGAAAATCTGAAAGAATTAAAAGTCTCTGAACTATTTGACATAATAAGTTTGAATATGAAAAAGTTTGGTTATACATTTGAACAAGCCTTGTTCGATAAAGAAGTTGGAGCAATATGGTATTTTCCCTCCAGTTTGATCCAATCAATAATGCAAACTGTAATTCAATCTTCAAAGAAGAGCGTTAAAACAGCTGCAAGCTCAATGGTTGTTATATCAAGGTATTTGAAAGGTGTTCATGAGGTCAAAGAAGAGATAGATGAAATCTTAGGCGAAACAACTTCTAGCATGAAATTTTTAGCAATGTTTTTATCTCCATTAGTTGCAGGCGTGACAGTAACTTTAGCTGTCATAATACTACAGATATTAGAAAATTTAGGAGCTGCTATGCAGAGCATTCTAGGAGCAGCTGGTAGTGGTGGTATGGGAGCAGCCCAATCATTGATGTTAATCCCTTGGGCAATGGGAGGAGAACTGCCAATCACACCATATGCTTTTCAATTGATTGTTGGAATTTACATGATTGAAACTGCTGTTCTTCTTTCAATGTTTTTAAATGGAATAAAATATGGAGAGGATCCTGTTGGTGTGAGAAATAATATATGGAATATTTTATTAGTTGGGATTGTATTATATATTATTAGTTGGATGTTTACATACAGTATGTTCGGTGGAACAATAGAAAATATGTTGGTGCCGATAGGTGTAGGAAAATGAAGATTGTAAAAATATTAGTTTTAATAGCAATTGGTATCATAGTTGGAACATTAATATTATTAATAGGAAACCATTTAATAACTCATATTGTAAAAGTTCAGACTAATTATACTGCAGTTTAAAATAAGGGAGTTTTAAAATGTTAGGTCAAGAAGGCAAAGTATTTGGTTTACCAGTTGAACTTGTCTTTGTTTTAGCATTCGTAGCAATCTTCATTATAGTTTTATTTTTGGTCACACCTCAATTTAGTGGGAGTTTTCTTGGTTATCTTTTTAGTGGTTTGCAGCAACTAGCTGCATTGTTGGGAGGATTTTAATGGGAGAACCTATAAACACTGGTTATCTAGTTGTGTTTGGAATAATACTTTTAGTAGTATTTTTAGTATTATTGTGGGAACAAATCACAGGTGTTAAATTTGTTAGACTATCAGCATTAGCGTTTGCTGGTGCTGTTAAACTTTATTCACCTTTAGTAGGAAATGCAATGGCAGGTATTTTCAAAACTGTAATATGGTTTTAGTGGTATCTATGAGTATGACTGAAAAAATGACAACTTTTATAGGAGCAGTAATTATATCTCTTATAGTTATTGTTATTTTTTTCTATGTGATAAATCATTATACTGGTGGAAAACTAGTTCAATTCCTTGTTTGCGGTGCTTTATTTTGGATACCGTTTGGTGCTGCTGCTGCAACACATTGTCATGCAATACCAGTCTAATTTATATACAAGTTTAGAAATATTTTATTTATGAAGGCTATATCATCTGCTTTATTTAAAATGTTATTAAGTTTAACTCTTTTGTTTTTGCTTCTTGTGGTTGGTATGGGTTGGTTAGGTAGTGTAGGCGCTATAGATTGGGAGGAAGCATGGGAAATAGGTCCTGAATCAGGAAGACCAACCGAACCAGAATGGGGAGAAGGTGGAACAGCTTCTTTTGATGTTTTAGATAATTTGGCTGAACGTATATTTACATCAGCTCCAAATGCTTATGATTTATCAGAAATTGGATGCCTGATAGCAGAAGATATTTATAAGGATTTTAAAAAATATGGAGTGGAAGTTGCTAGACCCGTAGTCAGTGTAAAAGGTATTCCCTTCACTGGCTATCCTGAATATTTAGGCGGTGAAGATTGGAGTATTGGAGGAACAGGACATTTTATAAATGAAAAGAGTTTCTTATATGCTCGGGGGCCCGGAAGTACAAATGCTGCAGATGAGGCAGAATTTGCTAATGAAGGATACCCTGATTGTCATCTCTGCATGGATGGCGGTTCTGCAATAACACATTTGGATGAAACTTGTATTAACATGAATTTAAGAGATAGAACTGTTGGTACTTCATATTTCTGTCATGGTCCTACTGGTCCTCCACCATCTGTTGGAGACGATGGCGATTTCATAGCTGACTCAGGAAAGCCTGCTCAGTTTGGCAATTGTATAGGTCCTAATATTTTTGGTAATGATGTTGGTAATTGGTATGATTATCAAGATGGATGGATACAGTTTGGAACGGGTGCATGGTTTGATTGTCCTAATCAAGATGCTAATGATATTTGTGATAATGATAGAGAGATGATAAAATGGTCACCCAACTACCATAAGATTGATGCAGATTGGCCAGCTGGTGACAAATGGAAAGTTAAGGATACTACTGAAACTCATGAAGATATGGAATTATCAGATGATTGGAATTATATGTACGGTGTGTTCTGGATACCAGAATATTCACGCTATGATGTTGTTTTTGCTATGTATCCTGAAACACCTGTTGTTGGGCTTACATATACAGCAACTGATTGGACCGACATTTGGGAAGATATTTTTGATGATAATTTAGAGTGGCATAGAACAAATGCTCTTGGATACAAATATTGGCAAATGAGAATAGCTGCAGACTATTTAGTTGAACCGAATGCTGGCGACGATGTTAATATTCATCAAGTAATTGTGGATAAAATAGCTTCTGTATCTGAAGTGGATAAGGATGACATAAATTGTTTACCATGCGATAGATGGGCTGATTGTTGGCAAATACCAGTTCCAATTGAAAAACAATGTAAGGTAGACGCTTTTAGAGAAGAACCTATTAGAATGCGTACAAATGCAACTAATTCTGCTGGCGTTCGTATTACCAGTTGTAATGAAGATCTTATTGGCGGTAGAACATACAGAGTTATAATTACAAATTGGTGGGGAAAATTTGTAGAATGTCAAGGAACATTCTGCCCTAATATTGGTGGTTGGTACGATTGTTATACAAACTATGATAGGCAAGTAATTATTCTTGAGCTTTAATAAATCTTTTAAAAATTAAATATAAGTATCATTCAAATTAATTATGTGTATGAAAAAAGGTGTGTCAGTAGTTATCTTTGTTGGTGCTATATTAATCTTTTTATTTTCTGTTTATGTTACTTGGTGTTTTATTTATGGTTGTGAGTTACCTAAACCAGAAGTAGATCTCACAGAAGAAGCTGAAAGGCAGTTTACAAAAACTTGTACTTCAGACAAAGATTGTGAAAAAAATCCTGATGGTTCATACTGCTTGTCTGTTCATGATCCTCATTTTCCTGATACCTTTGTATATTTTTGTGGATGTGAAAGAAAAGAACATTGTTTATCAACACCTGATGTTGAAAGAGGTGACACTTGTGGCCAAAATAACAAATGTGAATAAAGGTTTTGTATTTAATATACTCTATATAGTAATAGTAATATTTGTAATTGCATTGTTCATTTTATTTTTCTTCTTAGAAACTACTGGATATTTATATTGGCTAGGCTATTCAATAGGTAATTTTCTTAGCCCAGGCTAAAAACCGTAAGATATAATAGCAACTTAATAAAATAAATTATTTATGAAGGGTATTACATTCAAAATCATATTGGGAATAATACTCCTCTTACTCGTAGCTTATATATATGTTTCAGGTTTTATTGTAGGATTAGTACAAGCGGGAGAAGATATGGGAGGGATAAAAGATTTTAGATGGTACTGTATGTATTGGTCAGAAGATGGTTATCAGGGTAAATCAGTTGAAGTAAAAGGAGATGATGTGTATATGCATCCATATTGTACTAAGGAACTCGGAGTACTTTGTCCTATTCCTAATGATGGGCATGGTGGGTGCATGCCTCCGAGTGAAAATGATCCTCTATGGGAAAAATGTAGAGATGCATGCAAACTTGAAAAAACTGAAGGTTAATCAAATGGAATTCGCATTAGGAAAAGTCGTTGCTTTAATATTATTTCTAATTGTTTTAATTGTTTTAATATTTTTTTCAAATATCCCAGTATTAATGGGAGGAGAAGCTAATTTACAACAAAAATTAAGACAATGTTGTAGATCTTATATTTCAAATGGTTGTCCCTCCTTCAACCCTTCTGATTATTCCAATATAAGCAATATTAATTGTGATGAAAAAACCTTTGAAAGCTTAGAAGATTTAGTCGTGAGAACAAATATGACCGATGACTCATTGAAAATCTTCTGTTTTTGTATGTGATGTGATGATTGAACAAGCACTTGACTTGGGATTAACAATTTTTATTTTTATTGTAATTGCTTGGTTATTCATAGGTATATTTGGTGTTCCATCTTGCGAGTCTTTATCAAATCAAACAGCCTTACAATTAAGAGAAGCAATAAATATAGTTGTGAATGATGACTTTCCAACTTATTCTCCAAATGATCCAGGACTCAATGAACCATCAAATTCCATTTATTATGAAACTGTTCCAATAAGATTGTGTCAAAAATACGGTACTTATTCATATTTCCATTCTTTTTTAGGTGGTTTGCCTGAGTGGCAATTATACTATGAGCATTTTCCTGAAGGTGGTGGAGGTGCATGGAACGAGGCTTATCCGTGGGGCGGTGGTGCAGCAAGCTCTTTTGTGTTTTGGGCCGGTTTAAGGGGTATAACTGTTGCTGCAAAACTTGCTGCAAAATTATCAAAAGTGTATATAGCATGGAAAGGAATACAGTTGCTTCGAAAAGCTTTGAACATGGCTAGAAGGAGGGGAGCAACAATGACATCCTATATCCAAATAATAGGTTTTAATGATTTGATGGCACCAATAATACGTGTAACTAGTCCACCTACTTTTATTCAAGATGGCCGTCCTCTTAAACTCTTCACTGACAGACTTGAAGAGAGAGATGCAACATATCTCTTAAGATTTATGGGAGAGGAAGGTTTTTTAGAAGAATATACATGGGACGGTACTAACACTGAATATCGTGCTGTTGGAGATAAAATTGTTCTACAAGATGATCCAGTACCAGTAACAATCACTCAATCTGTATTTAATGAACTGAGAGGTACTTTCGAAGCAGTGGAAAAAGAATTTGCTGTGTATCAAGCTGGACATGGTGGTACACTTGATCCAGAAAAAGCTGATTGGAATGATGTTCAAGTGTTCACTCCGTTGGAACCTGGAGAAACATTATCAGATAGAGGTTTAGATCCAAATAATTATATAAGACCAACAATAGTTCCCCGTCAACTAATGGAAGAACTTGTAAAAACTTATAATGATACTCAACCTGAAGTAGCAGCAGAAATAATGGAGAACTTTGCATTCGATTCTGCAGGTTCAGTTATGGAAGATAATGTCACAAATGCATCTTATATAAAAAAACTTTATAATCCAATAAATGGAGTGAAAAAAAGAATTGAAACATTTAAAAATTATTTAATAAAAAATTCTTACAATACAGTCACGAATGATAATGAATATACAATGCAAATTGGTGAAGAGGTATTTCAAAGAGCTGTAGCAGCAGAAAACATAGCAAATTTACCAGATGGTAATGTAATCGGAAATTTATTAGATGCAACACCTGTACTTGCAGGAGAATTTGAAGAAAAAGTTATCACGCCTTTATTTGAAAGTGAAGATTATGATTTTAAAGGTAAGATAGAATATTATGCATCTTTATTCGGAATTGGTATATCATCGGGCACTGATCCGGTAGATGCTGTAATGGTTCTCAGAAGAATTTGGGAAGAAGAAGGTGGAGGACTTGTTTATTATCATGAGTCTGATTTAACAAATGTTTTCATTAGACTAAAAGATATAATAGTGTTAAGTGACGGTGGCGCTACATTAATTGAGATGATGAATAAAGTTAAGCAATTACGTGATTATAATGTTTACTTTGGGGCTTATGAAAACAGAATAAATGATATTGCAAATGATTTGAGAAATTTATACAATGGTATTGTGGCTGCTAATCCATTAGCAACAGAACAACAAATATACGATATGTTTTCTGTTGCACTTGAAGAATATATGTTAAAAAATCTTGTAATTGAATTAGGAAATGTTGATAATGGTTTGTACGGAGTTGATAACGATGCGATAAAGGAAATAGTAGAAACTCAGTTTGGAACAATAATTGGAATGTTTGATAAAAATAGTAATACAGCATCAGTTCCGTTAAGAAGGTCTCCATTAAAACTTATAAAGAAATTTATCTGGACTGAAGTAAAACAATACGTTGCACCGTTCAATTGGATTGGTAAGGGATTAATACTAAGCTATATGACAGAAGGATGTATGGGAAATTCTCTTTGTCTTTATACCCAGTCGTCTCAATACGAATCTCCATTTTATCTTAGTGAAAATGCTACTGAGCATACTGTTAGAGTTTGGAGACCAGTTGAAGGATGGAAACAATGGGCAGGATGGACAGCTCGTATAATGTCAGTTCCACCGCATCCAAGATTTTATGTTGTCAGTCCATGCTTTGCTGTAGCAAAAGTTTGGAAAACCTACTACAATGGTGAGCCTACTGTTTTTGTTCATCCAATTAAAGTTGATTTGAAAGGTGAAAGATCTAATTTTTGCTATGCTGATTCAAGTCTAGTTGATGCATACACTGCAATCTGGGCTGTAAGTGATGCTGCTGTAGTTGTAGAAATTCTTCTAACTTGGGGTGCTTCTTCTGGAAGAATAGGTTTAAGTGAAACTACAACAAAACTTGTAAAAAATACGCTTGGTAAATGGACTACATTCGATCCTGTAACAATTGCTCAAGCGGCTGCTGAAGCTTATATAAGTTGGCCTGGACCTCCATATACTACATTAAATTACACTGACATTGAAGAAGGGGGAAGATATAGTGAACCATTTATGGAATTGGAAGATGCTTTAAAAAAACAATTTGGTGGGTAATTTTTTATGGCTGAAACTATACGGGATTTCATAGTGCTTTTATCACAATTAATTTTAATTTTAATAATAGTTTCTGTTGTTTTTTCTCCAGAAGGAATCCTAGAGAGTGTATTTGCTTTTTCAACTTATGCAGAACCAATAACATTGCTGAACCACCTTTCATCAGCAATAACAACAGTAAGCTATGCTCCAGGTGAAGCTACATCATCTGTTAGAACTTCAGGTGTGCCCTATATAATAAAAATTTTTGAAGACGAGGGAAGATATTACTTATCTATTAATTTTACTTTAGCAGAACAGGAAACAAACATAAAATATGAACCAATTGAACCAATACCAATTATATCAGACTGTAAGATTACTGAACAAAAACTTGTTCTCACAAAAGGCATTATTCAGGAAATTACTGTTAAAAAAGTAATGGATAATGGGGATTGTTTAGTTTATATAATTTCAGAAAAGGTTCCATATGATTTTAATGTTACAGTTTTTCCAGAAAGTGGATTTGTGCTTAATGGTTCAAGTACTACAGCAGTTGTAACAGTTACTCGAATCGATATAAAAATATCACCTGGACCCATTGAACTATCAGCATTAGGTGAACCACCTGGCGTTACAATAACTTTTAGTAAAAATAATTTGGAGCCTGATTTTGATTCTAAGATGACAATATTTGTAGATCCGACAACAGTTCCTGGAACATATTATATAAGAATAATGGGAGAAAGCGAAAGATTAGTAAGAACAGCAGTCTACACACTAGAAGTATCTCAGCTATACTATACAGTTGTTTTAAATACAGAGGTGGATGTTATAAATTTCCCATTAACAGGTGTTGAAGTAAATATCAGTGATGATATCAAATACAGTAAGGAACAATCCTCAACTATATCTAATGCTGTTTATGGCCTAATACCAGGCTTATATTATGTTGATGTAGAAAATATGTTTGTATCAAGAGAATTTAGCCACTTCCGAGATTATGATTGTGAAAATTCAGGAGAGATTTTAGATACTGATGAAAATCCTTATTGGTTTAATATTATTAATGATCATAGAAACATAACTGCTTATTATAGAGATTTAACACAAATAAGAAATCTAGAATTTGACAATGTAACTGGAATCTTAAGTGGTAGTCTGATAGATGAAGAATTCAATCCCATTGAAATAGTAAGAGACAAATATCAGATCTGTGGTGCACCGCCAATACAAGCTTTTGTTAACAGAGATGTTAGATTAGAATATCTAGATAGATGCAGTGGTTCTTGGGTACCAATAGGTTGGGCAACATCTTCATATACAGACAAACGAAAACTTTATGATAATTTTGATGATGGTGATTATAAGGATTGGTGGGTAACAGCTGGAACTTGGGATGCTACAAGTGGAGAGTTAAGTAGTAGTGGTGTTGGAATAGAAACTATATTTACAAAAACATGGAGTTTTTGGAATTCTAGCAGTGCAAACAACAATTTAGAAGTTAGTGTAAGACTTACATCAGGAAATAATGTTTCAATAAAAATTTTTGAAGAGGCTGATGAAAGTTTTTATGCTTTTGTTGCAGATACTGTTTCTGGTTTACAAATTATTGATGTGTCAGATCCGACTGATCCTGTTATTGTTGAGGGTGTTGATACGATTGGCAGTTCTTATGAAATTTTTGTAGTTGGTAGTTATGCTTATGTTGCAGATACTTTTTCTGGTTTACAAATTGCTGATGTGTCAGATCCGACTAGTCCTGTTATTGTTGGAGGCGTTGATACAATTGGTAATGCTTATGATGTTTATGTGGAAGGTAGTTATGCTTATGTTGCTGCTGGCATTTCAGGTTTACAGGTTGTTGATATATCTGATCCGACTGATCCTGTTATTGTTAATGGTGTAGCAATGCCTAGCAGTGCTTGGGATGTTTATGTGGAAGGTAGTTATGCGTATGTTGCAGACAGTGGTTCAGGTTTGCAGATTGTTGACGTCTCTGATCCGTTGAATCCTGTTATTGTTGGAGATGTTGATACGCCTGATAATGCTGTTGGAATTTTTGTAGAAGGTAGTTATGCTTATGTAGCAGATGGTAGAAGCGGTCTACAGATAATTGATATATCTGATCCGACTGATCCTGTTATTGTTAATGCTGTTGATACGCCTGATTTTGCATTCAAAGTCGATGTAGAAGGTAGTTATGCGTATGTTGCAGACAGTGGTTCAGGTTTGCAGATTGTTGACGTCTCTGATCCGTTGAATCCTGTTATTGTTAATAGTGTTGCGGCACTTGGTTTTAGTTACGATGTTGACGTGCATGATAATTATGCGTATGTAGGTTCAGGCGTTCCAGGTTTGCAGATTGTTGACGTCTCTGATCCGTTGAATCCTGTTATTGTTGGAGATGCTGATACGCCTAGTTTTGCAATAGGAGTTTTTGTATTGAAAACAACATCTAATGAATACTATTTACAAACAGACGATTCTTATAACAATTTGCATCTTTGGGTTAATGGAATAAATGTAGAATCTGTACCACTATCAGGAATAAATCCAAATGAATGGAATATATGGAGGTTAAGACAAAATGAGACTTATTTAGAGGTTTACATGAATAATGAGAAATTGATGAGATATTATGGTGCTCCTTTAATGGAAAATGGTAAACTTCAATTAATAACTTCGGACACAGAAGCCCGTTTTGATAATGTTACCATTTATGATGGTTCTTGGTCTTATGATTTGGGTTGTATTTGTTCTATGGAAAAATTAAGAGCTGTCTACATACCTGCAGATTGGTATTACAATTTCACAAGTTCTGAAATAGATATTGATCCAACAATATGTCCATGTAAACTAACAGTTAATAGTCAGGTAGATGTAGGCGTAAAACCATTGCCAGATATTGAGGTGGATGTTGGTGATGGTATTACTTATGAAATATTCACTGAAATAACTAGTGGTCCTTTTGCAATAGCAGAATTCTTTTTAACATCCACATCATTACCTATTCATAATATTACTGTAGATGAGACTAAAGATGAAAGTTTGTATGCTTATGTGGCTTCTACTACTGCAGGTTTGCAGGTCATTGATGTACCTTATCCTACATTTCCTAGTATGATAGGTATTGTTGATACACCTGACACATCTTATGATGTTTTTGTAGAAGGTAGTTATGCTTATGTGGCTTCTACTATTTCAGGTTTACAGGTTATTGACGTCTCTGATCCGTTGAATCCTGTTATTGTTGGAGATATTGATACGCCTAGTAATGCTTATGAAGTTTATGTAGATGGTAGTTATGCTTATGTTGCTGCTGGCCTTTCAGGTTTGCAGGTTATTGATGTGTCAGATCCGACTGATCCTGTTATTGTTGGAGATGTAGTGACACCTAGTAGTGCTCGAGATGTTTATGTAGATGGTACTTATGCTTATATTGCTGCTGTTGGTTCTGGTTTGCAGGTTATTGATGTGTCAGATCCGACTGATCCTGTTATTGTTGGAGATGCTGACACACCGAATATTGCTTTAGGAGTTGATGTAGAAGGTAGTTATGCTTATGTAGCAGATAGTACTTCGGGCTTGCAAATAATAGACATATCTGATCCGACTGATCCTGTTATTGTTAATGCTGTTGATACACCTGATATTGCCTTAAAAGTCGATGTAGAAGGTAGTTATGCTTATGTAGCAGATGGTGGAAGCGGTCTACAGATAATTGATATATCTGATCCGTTGAATCCTGTTATTGTTAATGATGTTGCCACACCTGATGATGCATATAGTGTTTATGTGTATGACGATTATGCGTATGTAGGTGCTAGTCTTTCAGGTTTACAAGTTATTAATGTATCCGATCCTTTCAGTCCTAGTATTGTAGCTAGTGTTCCCACACCAACTATTGCTGTAGGAGTTTTTGTAGCAAAAACAACACTAGCAACTCCTAGAGAATTCAGTCATTACTGGGATCAAGATTGTGATGCATCTAATATTGGATATTATGAAGACAATGAATCTAATCCTTATTGGTTTAGCATATGTAGAGACAAGAACATAACAGCCCAGTACAAAGCATTCACAAAAATAACAGATTTTAGTTTTGATTTTGCTGTTAGCCCGATTATATCTGGTTTTCTATTAGATGAATATAGTAATCCTTTAATTGAAGAAGGAGGTATGCGTCCAGTTTGTGAGGATCCATTAACCCCCTCAACACCTGTTCCTGTAGACAGAAATGTTTCATTAGAATACTATAGATGCTATTTTGGCACTTGTGATTGGTATTACATAGATGATGCTGAATCATCTGTTGTAGATGGTTCATGGTCATTGAATTGGGGTTGTGAATGTAATGCCACAAAACTTAGAACTAACTTCACGCCTATAGATTGGTATTATATGCCCAGCAGCAGAGAAACAGACATAATCTGCCCATGCCTATTAACAGTTATTAGTCAAATAGAAGTTTTTAGTCCACCGTTCTCAGTATTGCCAGGTGTTGAAGTAGATATTGATGGTGATATTAGATATACTGATGCTTCTGGAATAGCAACATATTACTTATTCCCAGGTTCGCATAATATCGAAGTTAGTGAGGGGAACACAACATTATTTTATGATGGTGGAGAAGATTGGACTCATGATGTAGATTGTCCTGCTGATTGTCCTTGGGATATATGTAATTCTGTTGATGGATCTAATGACGGAGACGATTCTGTCCAATCAGTAGCTGATGGTATCCAAGGTCCTGCAGTGGGAAGCTATTATATTGCAGTTTGGGATTTAGACACACCAGTAGATTATTTAATAAAATCAGTAGATACAAGCGAATGTAGTAATGTCTATGTTGATTTCTATGTTAGTACCGGGATTTCTCTTGAAAACAATGAACAAGCACAGATGGCAGTTTCTTCTGATGGTTTTAGTTGGACAAAAATATATGATTCAAAAGGAGTAGATGTTCCAAATGATAATGAAGAAGACGGTAATTGGCATTTCCATTCAATAAATATAAATGATTATAAAAGTTCTACAACTTACATAAAACTTTATGGAAGACCCACATGGACAAGACCTAATAATGAGTGGCATCACTGGGATGATTTCAAAATAATATGTGAAAAAGGACCATTGAGTCATTTCTGGGATCAGGATTGTAGTGAATTTAATCCACCGCCAAATGAATGGTGGTTTGATACTGAATCTAATCCTTATAGTTTTAATATGTATGACAGAGAAAAAAACATAACTGCGCAATACAAAGCATTCACAAAAATAACAGATGCCGCTGGAACAGAAGGTACCTTTGATTACGATGACGGTAGTAAAACTATATCTGGTTATTTGTTGGATGATATAGATAATCCCATTCTAGCAGGCCCTGGAAACAAACATCCTGTTTGTGAAGACCCAGCAACTATAAATAATGTTCCTATAAATAGAAATGTTTCATTGGAGTACTATGATGGTTCTTGGAATCTCATAGGAGTTGTTAATTCCTTAGCAGATGGTTCATGGTCACAAGGCTGGGATTGGGCTATGTTTCCAGGAGCAACAAAAATAAGAGCAAGTTATAAACCAGTAAATGAAAACTGGTATTATGTAGGATCAAGTGCTGAATTATCACTCTACAGAGTAATAGTATATACTGCGCTTGATGTGAGTGGTATGCCAGCTGTACCAAATGTTCAAGTAACATTAGCTGGTGAAACAAAACTCACAGACGCTTCTGGAATGGCAGAGTTTTTAGTTGATGTAGGTACATATATGCTTACAATTGAAAATCCTTTAGGTACAAGATGGCATTCGCACTTCTGGGATCATAATTGTAGTGAAATTAATTATTATGATGGATGGTATCTAGACACACTCGGTGTTCCTATATTTGGTGTCTACAGATTTGACATGTACGAAGATAAAAATGGTAGAGAAATAACTGTATTTTATAAGACATTCACAAAAATAACAGATGCTGCTGGAACAGAAGGTATCTTTGATTATGACTATACAACTATATCTGGTTATTTGTTGGATGAATTTGATAATTCACTTTTGTCTGACTTCTCTAGACACGATGTATGTGATGGACTTGTAAGCGGATCCTGGAACAGAGATATTACATTAGAATATTCTATGGATGATGGAGCAACATGGAATCCTATAGATACTATTACAGTTCCAACTGGCGATGGTAGTTGGTCTTATAATTGGAATTGTGTTGGTGGATCAAATAGAATTAGAGCAAGATATATTTCTGATTTTGATATTAGAGACTGGTATTATGAATTTTCGAGTGCTGAAATACCAATAGATTGTACAGGGTATCTTGATGTTTGGGCCTATAACACTTTTCTTGGTAATATCCCAGTTGGTGCAGAAGTCGCAATAGGATTAGGAGATGTTGACTGGGATGGTGATGTTGATAATGATGATCTTTGGTTTTTTGATATGAATAATCCTAACAATTGCTGGGGTGCATTTCTTGGAGAACCTCTGTGGGATCTTGACTGTGACATGAATTGTGATAATTTTATAGATAATAGAGATTCTATGCAGGTACAAAATAATCTGGGAGATACAATACCAATTTACACAACTGACTTTACTGCATCTGTAGAACCTGGAACTTATAGGCTAAGAGCTAAATACAGAGATCAGATGAGATGTAATTTAAATGTAGATGCTAATGTAGGTGAAACAACAACAGTAGAGTTCTACTTCGAATCTTGTGATGGTTTTTCTGCATTAGATTGTACTGTTCCTCCTTTAGAGAATCCTGTTGACGAAAGATTATGGGGAGATAATGTTTGTGGAAGAACTGATGCTAAAATAGATTGCAATGATGAATATGATAGTCATAGTGTTTGCACTCCTTTAGCAGGAGATATGGTGTGTACTCTTACAGAACCAACAATAAATAACTATTTAGTGTCTGATAGTTTTATACTTCTTGGAGATTCATTTTTTATTGATTTTAGTGGTAATTGTCCTGCTAACTTTCCTGGAAAATGTTTGATAGAATGTAGAGTGATACATCCAGATGGCCATTACATAGAACTTGATACTTGGGATGAAGATGGAAACGCAATATTACCTTCTGTTACATGTGATATGAAAGGTGATTATGTTGTAGACTATTGCGTTATTGATACTGACTTTTATGCTAATAGAGGTTGGGGAGACGCGGATCAGTCTGATACAATAGTTACATGTGGAGATTGTATACCAGGAACTGATAACATTTGTCACAGCAATTATCCTGATGGGAGTTTTGATGCTGCATGTTCATCCATGCATTGGTCTGGCAATGCTGTGAATGGTGTGTGTGCTGCAAGTGAGGTTTGTAAAGAGAATTCATGTGAATATGTAGATGCTGATTTGACAAGCTATGATTTGCCAGGCGGGGAAACGTTTGCATTATCAGATACAATAACAGTAGATTATACAACAGAAAATACTGGTGACATTGCATGGACTTTCTTAACTCAAGCACAAATTATTAAAAGTGATCTTAGTGTTGAATGGCCGAATAGTTGGAACACACTGAATTCTGGAGCTTCAATAAGTGGTTCTGTTTCATATGTTATTGATTGTAATGATCCAACGGGGGGATGGATGTCAAGTATTTTTGTTATGACAGATGAACCTCCACAAGGCGGGTGGATGCTTAGTCCTGCAGTACCAGCTGAGAATTTTGATGTAGTTGAATGCTTAGATGATAATGATTGCCAGACATGTATAGGACTATCTTCTACATGCGATCTAGGTTCTAATACGTGTATTGAGTGCATACCAGGAACTGACATTATTTGTCGCAGTAATTATCCTGATGGGAGTTTTGATGCTGCATGTTCATCCATGCATTGGTCTGGCAATGCTGTGAATGGTGTGTGTGCTGCAAGTGAGGTTTGTAAAGAGAATTCATGTGAATATGTAGATGCTGATTTGACAAGCTATGATTTGCCAGGCGGGGAAACGTTTGCATTATCAGATACAATAACAGTAGATTATACAACAGAAAATACTGGTGACATTGCATGGACTTTCTTAAGTGAATCACCTATTCGAACTTCTGATAATTCTTGGAGATATTTAGGAGATTATGACACTTTAGGTGTTGGAGCTTCAATAACTAGTTCTGTTTCATATGTTATTGATTGTAATGATCCAACGGGGGGATGGAGAGCATGGTTTTGGCTTTATACAGATAGAAGTGCGTCTGGTGGATGGATTACTGATCCCTTGGCATCGGGTGAGGATTTTGACGTAGTTGAATGCTTAGATGATAATGATTGCCAGATATGTACAGGAGCAGGTGCTTTTTGTACAGCTTCTAATATTTGTTGTTCATGCGATAGTTGGACTGATGGAAATTGTTATCAAGAAGCTAGTCCTGTATGTCCTAGTGGCAGAAGAAGGCAAACAAGGACTTGTACTCCTGCTGCGTGCGATGCAGAAAGTCGATGTATTGCTGATAGTGCATGCTGTGGTTCTGGGGATGAAGTATGTGTTCCATCCCAACCATTTTGTCAAGGCGTAGTTGGAGGAACTACTGTTGCTCTGGATGGTTGTACAGGCGCTACACCAGTTTGTTGTGATCCTTGAAATGAAAATAATAAATGGAAGAATTTTAATGATATGTAATAAGGATTTAAGTGATTAAAATGTTGGAATTAACTGAAGACTTTACAAAATGGATGCAAATAGGAGCAGGAACTGTGGGAGTACTAATGATAATTTTTTTGTTCATAAGTTATAATGTTGAAATTGTACATGCTGAAGTAGAAAGAGAAACTTATTATCTTGGTGATTATTTGTTAGGTAGTAAATGTTTGGCCTTGACAGATGGTAGTAATGTACTTAAGAGTAAGTTCTCTGAAGCAAAATTAGATGCTATTGAAGCTAACCCAGCTTGCATAGTTTATCCCAAAGGACAAGTAGAAATAGAACTAATAAATTGTGGTGTCCATCCCAACTGTGACTGGAGTTTTGATTTAGATCCTGCAGCAAGTTACGAGGGCCAGCCTGCAGTTTTTATTGTAGGAGTTAAAATGAATGATGGCAGTTTTGAACCAGCCACAATGAAGGTGACAATGTGAAAGGTATATCTATTTTTTCAGATTTGTTTACATTATTCATATTAATAATTGTGATAGTTTTTATGTGTGTTTTAATATGGATCTTTACAGAAATCTATGTTATAGGCTCCTCATTTGGACTAATACAACCCAGAGAAGCTACAGTGAGAGTACTATACAGTCCTATAAAATACGAATCTGCTTTGTTAACTTTTTTAGAGATTAGGTACCAAGGAATGAAAATGAAAAAAATCTTAAATGCTGTAGTAATTCAAAATAATACAACGGTCTGGATGCCTGACATCAACAAGTTTGTAGATGCATCAGATGTATCAGAAAATTTTCTTGATCAAATATTTTCAGGAAGAATTTATTTATTAAAAACTAGAGATCCAGAAATAATAATTTGTAGTTCAGGAAAATCTAACTATTGGCAAAAAACTTCAACAGAATTATTTTCATTAAATGGAAAACCTGTTGATTTAGAATTATATGTGATTTAAAATGAAAGGTGGAGTATTAGGTTACGGTGCTATAATTGCGGTATTAATTACAGGTTCTCTTGTCCTTATTCATATCGCACAAGTAGATCCTGTCACAGCAGAAGTGGCAACAACAGAAGGAATGTTAACATCTTTTGGAAATTTTAATCATCTATTTTTAAGAACATTCAATCAAAGTATAGAATTCATTTCACAAAGATCTGCATATGATTTGGGGCAAAACGGTGGTCTTCGTAAAGGTGATAGTTTATGGAATTATTATTACCCTTCTATGTCTACTTTAGAAAGAGAATTAGAGGAAAAAATAAAAGAAACTCTTCCTTCTTCATACATCAAAGGTAAAAGAATAGTAACCATGGAAGACATTTACATAAATATTAGACCTGAACAACCATTGGTAAGTTCTTCAAAATTTATTGTTGAAGGCGAGGCAAACTTTTCTATTTATGATGAAGAGATAAGAACAAGAACATTCCTACAACATAATGTTAATTCCACTGTCAATTCTTCCTACTTTAAGTTGTTGTATGCTGGAAGAGCAATATTAGAGGAAGTGGTCTTTAATTCAACTCTAAATGATGTAAATAATTTATTACTTTTGTTAAGAAATGATCCACGATTCAAGAATATTCTAGAATTTGATATAATAGTAGTAGGTGATATTCTAGATATTACTATAGAAGAAGTTTGTTATCCTTCTGATACCCACTGTCTGGCGCCATTAAATCCAGGAGAGCCAGGAGGAGTATTAGATTTAACAACCGGCGATCCAACTCGTTACGATACTCTTAAACTAAATTTCAAAGTTTTTGCAGAACAAACAGGACTAACACCGCCTGTCTGTGATTTTGATATTTCAATAGTTCCGACTTTTGATGATGTGGAAGCAGGAGACAATAAGACTGCTTTGGTAATAGTTGGACAGACAGGCACTATAGACGATACTGTTACTCTTTCTGTTGATTCTATTGTAAATTCAACAGGAAACCCTGATTCAACAATTACTGTAACATTCAATCCTAGTATTTGGGATATGCCTTTTAACTCAATCATGAAAATGGAAACTTCTTCATTAACACTTGCTGATATTTATACAATAACGGTGAGGGGAGACAGTTGTGGAGGCGCAGAAACAAGAACAGCAACATATGATTTAACTGTGAACCCATCTATGACATTTATTATTGTTGCGAATCCGAATACTGACACAGTAGTAAGAGGCAATAGCGTAGAAACATTTGTGAACGTACACAAAATTGCTGGACCTGATAGAATAGTTGATTTATTTATTGATAACATTGTTCCTGATCCTTTGGGAGGAATTACTGCAACGTTTGTACCTGAACTAATTCCACCTGATTTTGATTCTAAGATGACAATTAGCACATTTGCAACAGTACCTGCCGGAGTATACACAATAACAGTAAGAGGTGTTGGTGGTGGTTCAACAGACACTGATGTTTATTGGTTAACAGTCGAACTGCCATTTGATTTTGATCTTCTTATAGCACCTGCAAGTGATTCAATTTATCCAACTCAAAGTAGTTCACCAACAGTAACAGTAGATAGAACTCAAGGAACACCTGAAGCTGTTACAGTAAGTCTTGTTCACATTATATCAAAAACCACAATGCTTCCTGACCCATCGGGAGATGATTTTAATATTACTGTAGATTTAAGTGTAAACAATCCATGCACACCACTTGGACCAGTATTTGAATGTTACCCAGGTATGACTATTTTCACAAATGAGTATACACCACCAGATGACTATGAAATAAAAATAGAAGGAACTTCAGCATCAGCATGGGACGAAGTAACATTTGATTTAACAGTTAATGCTCCTGAATGCATACCACCTGATCCTGCAATGTGTGGGCCACCAACACATGTTTGTAAATACTATACTTGTGTTGGTTTTGTATGTATTGAGAATAATCAGGACGATGACTATATTCCTCCTGGCCCAGATGGTATTGTAGGAACACCAGATGATCCATGTGGATTTAGAAATTGCGATGATAAGTGCGAGCTTGATTCTGGCGATGGGCAATGGAAAGAGTATAGAAATCCAACAGGTCCATGTAATGTGGAATGCGATGGCGGAGGAAAGTGTGACACTTCATGCGATCCAGGAGCATGCACGTATGGTACAATCACTATATGTGATCATGGTTGTGATGGTATAAGTTGTGCTGAATACGAATTCGATTTTGAACTAACAGACACTTGCTACGCATGGGATCCTGACTGTAAAACCGGAAATGTATACTGGAGTGAGGACGAACAAAATTGTTTTGGGTTCCTTCCGACTTGTTCTGGAAAGAATTCTGACGGTGTAGAGTGGTGGTGCGGTGCTTGTAGAGACGAATGGTTTTTTGATGGCAGTTATGCGGATGATCAAGTCAGTGGTCGTATTGTTGATTGGTCAAGAGTTAAAAGTGCTTCCACTGCCTACATATGGCAATCTATAGGAGATGTTGATCATATAGGAGTTTCCAGAACCGCTGAATGCTGTTGGATGGACACTTTTGACGGAGAAGAATCATGTGGAAGCAGATGGGCAGGAGGAAGATCATATCCTCTTGAAAAATACCCTTATGGAATTTTAGATGAAGCTGATCGGTATCAACCGGTTTTTGGACTTGATTGGCCATATAGTAATTGGAGGAAAGCATGGTGTGGAGATGAAAATATAAATTGTTTACTCTGTGCTGACTATGTTGATGCCTTACATATGACTGCATGGTTTGTTTGTAAATTTCAAGAAAAAGATGGTATGACTGTTTCCGACTTAGCACCTTATGGTGTTATATTAATGAATCCGGGCGATAGTTGGACTGATGCTTTGGGTGATACGTGGACATGCCAAAATGATGGAAATTGGATTTAAGCCTAATTTATATGTAAGCACGAAAAATAATTAATGTGGTAATATGAAAGGCATTGAATTACCAGTAAGCACAATAGTAGTAATTGTATTAATTCTAATAGTTTTGATAGCTGTTATAGGTTTGTTCTACGGTACCTGGCCTTCAGGAGCTCAATTAGCAAACTTAGAAGCTGTAAAAAACAATGCATGCCAAATGTTAGTTTCAATAGGAGGCTGTGATCCTGTTGACAATGAAAAAACTAAAACAGTTCTTATAAATAATTTTGATGCAGATAAAGATGGAGTTTCAGATCCAGGATCAGGAGCAAACATGAATCCTATTCCTCCTGGTTGTACTGATGCTGATGCTACTACAGGAGATAACTTGTTTATGTTGTGTAAGTGTTACTATTGGATCGGTGGAGCTACTGAAGTAGATGTAAATAGGAATTGTAAAACAAGTATCTGTGGATGCCAGTCATAATAAATCTGTTTTTAACTCTTCTTTAACACAATAAAAATCTTTATATATAAGGTTAGCAATAAAAAATTAGAGGTGAAGACAGTGAAACGCATGAAAGGTATTGAATTACCAATAAATATTTTAGTTGTAATTGCAGTAGCTGTTATAGTTTTGTTAGGAGTGATTGCTTTGTACTTCGGTGGTTTCATAAAACCAGCAGAGCTAATTAATCAAGAAGCAGCAAAAAGTAAGTATTGCGCTCTTGTAATGAGAGATCCAATAGGCTGTGCAACAGTATCCACAGCAGGTATAGGAGTAACCGATTTTGATACAAATGGTGATGGAGTTATTGATGCTGCTGATACTTTACAAGCATTATGTGAAACTTATTACAATGTTGCTGCAGGAGACGAAGCTGCTTGTAGAAGAACTTGTGGCTGCGCTGCATAATAATTTTTTAAAAATTACAAGTGTAACTATGGCAGTTATTTCAGTTATAGATATACAGAAAAACATAAAAAAAACAAGATTGCTCTATTTTTTTATTTTTAATAATATTTGCCTCAATGGAGGCAATTTATTTTCTTCTTTCTATAAATCAAAAAATGAAAGTTTTTTAAATTTTAGAAATAATAAATTAAGGAGTATTTTAAACAGAAATTTTTTAGAATTTCAATGCTAAACCAAAAAAACAAAAAACACGGAATACGGAGGTGTTCAAATGGCAGAGGGAGAAATGACAGAAAAAAGAGCAGAAAAGAGAGAAGAAAGAAGAGAAAGCAATGTAGTCTTTGTAGGAAAAAAGCCTGCAATGAGCTATGTGCTTGCATGTGTAACACAATTCAATGATGGAAAAAATGATGTAATATTAAGAGCCAGAGGTAGAGCAATATCACATGCAGTAGATGTTGCAGAAATAGTAAAAAACAAATTTGTAACAAATGCAGAAATTAAAAATGTTACAATTGGAACAGAAGAAGTTGAAACAGAACAGGGAGAGAAACTAAACGTTTCTTCAATAGAAATTATCTTAGGTAAAAAGTAGTTCAGTTTTTCAGGGCTTTAATTTTTTTAGCCCTTCTATCTTTTTCTAAAGTTTTATATATGAGAAATTTCAATAATTAGATTATGAAAGGTATCGAATTACCAATAAGTACCCTGATAATAATTGCAGTTGCTTTACTTGTTCTTTTAGGAATTGTTGCATTGTGGATGGGTGGTTGGAGTGGAGGATCAACAGCCATAAGTGTAGAGTCGGCAAAAGCTTCGGGTTGTAGTATTGTAATGCACCATTCAGAAGGTTGTCAATCAGCATTAACAGACAACATAATATATGATGGTGGAGCAGGAGCTAATCATTTGTTTATTTTCGATGCAGATGGAAACGGCACTCCTGGAGAAGCTGCTGATACTTTGTTAGCCTTATGTAATAGATATTATTCAGCAGCTACAGAGACTGCTTGCAGAAAAATTTGTGGATGTTCTGGTTAATTCTTAAAACTTTTAAAGGATACTCTTTAATATATTATTCTATGGGCCGGTAGATCAATGGAAGATCGCTACCCTTGCATCGTGTGGTGAACATGAAAGCAACAAAAAAGAAGAAAACAATTGATGCCAAATATCGTAAAGGTAAAAGAAAACATCTTCAAAACATATTTGGTAGTAAATGTTACTTTTGTGGGTATACTAAGAGATTAGTAGTGCATAGAAAAGATGGAAAAACACATAACAAAATAAGCACAATGAGCAAAAAAGAATGAACCAGTTAGAGAAAAACAAATATGTGATACTTTGTTTCAAGTGTCACAAAGCAGTCCATTGGAATATGAATCACCTAAAGCTTTCATGGAAAGATATGAGATAGCGACACGCAAGAAAGGTAGAGGTTGTGGGTTCAAATCCCGCCCGGTCCACATTAAAAAATTTTATTAACAAAAAACAATTAATCTATATGAAAATAAAGAAAATTATTTTTGCTTCATTGATGTATGTAATCTGGGCTGTTCTAATAGGTTATTTTATTCCAATTCTAGCTCCTTGGGCAGCTATTATTTCTGCATTAGTAGCTGGTATTTATGTTGGTAGGAAAACTGATGCTCATAAAGCTTTAATAAGTGGTTTTTTAGCAGGAGTAATAGGTGGAATAATTCATGGAATCATAACCATGTATACAACAACCATTTACGGAATACCATTAGAAATTTCAATGGCTGCTTGGCTAACGCCTTTATTGAATGTAATTGATATTCCAATTCAATATTTTGCTTTTCCAGCTTTAGCCATAGTTGGTTTAGTATTTGGAACAGTTGGTGGTTTAATTGGTTCCAGAGAAGAAATGAAAAGAGTTATTATGTTCTTAACTTTATTTACACTTTTCATGTTTTATGCTGCTTTAGATAATGTTGCATGGCTATGGGGGAGACGTGACGTACAATGGAGCATTTCAATTGTATTAACACATTATATTGATATTTCAATAGCTTTGATTTTTGCATTCATTGTAACAATCTTAGCTTATGTTTTAAAAATATATTAGATGATTAGATGAAAACAAAAATACTTGGTGGTGCAATTATATATTCAGTTTGGTCAATTCTAATTGGATTTTTTGTTCCCATGTTAGCAATTTATTCAACTGTAATAGCAGCACTTGCTGCTGGAATTTATGTTGGTTATGGTAACAAAATCTTGGATGGTCTAAAATACGGAGCACTAACAGGATTAATTGGAGGTATTTTATGTGGTATTTCAGTGAATTATTTTTCAACTTACATTTATGATATTGTAGGGATACCAGCTGAAGTTTACATAGGTAGTTGGTTTACTTCCTCAATCGGAACTATTATACCAAGTGTTCCAAGTTCAACTATTTTTTATTTACCTTTAGCTGGTTTGGTTTTTGGGGGAATTGGAGGAGTAATAGGATCCATTAGATTGTCAAGAGGAATTTTATTATTTCTTACATTGTTTGTATTGTTCATTCTTTATGGTGCAATAGACAATATGGCATGGAACTGGGGAAGACCTGACTGGCCTTGGTATATGAGTTTTCAACATGTTTTAACAAATGAAATAGATATATGGGTTGCTGTGATATTTGCATTCGCTGTAACAATCCTTTATTATATTCTAGAATAAGAAGAGCAAATTGATGTAGTAAAAATTCTTTGTAAAAATATTAAGGAGGTGATCCAGCCGCACCTTCCAGTACGGCTACCTTGTTATGACTTAGCCCCACTCGCAGACTCTTGGCTCGACTTAGTTAAAGCTGAGCCTCACCAAAAGTCTACTCGCATGGCTTGACAGGCGGTGTGTGCAAAGAGCAGGGACGCATTCAGCAAACGATTATGACATTCGCTTACTAGGGATTCCGGCTTCATGTGGGCGAGTTGCAGCCCACAATCTGAACTGAGGCTGGGTTTAGGCGATTTGCTTCGCCTTTCGGCGTTGCAACGCATTGTCCCAACCATTGTAGACCGCGTGTAGCCAAGGGTATCTGGGCCATACGGACCTACCGTCGCCCACTCCTTCCTCTGGTTTTTCACCAGCGGTCCTACCATAGTGCTCATGTTTTTGGTTTTGAGACCTAGAACATGATAGCAAATGGCAATGTGGGTCTCGCTCGTTAACAGACTTAACTGCACGCCTCAAGGTACGAGCTGACGATGGCCATNNAATCCGATTAAACCGCAGTCTCCACCCCTTGTGTGCTCTCCCGCCAATTCCCTTAAGTTTCAGCCTTGCGACTGTACTCCCCAGGTGGCCCGATTAACATCTACACTCCGACACTGCAAACTCCCGTAAAGTTTGCAACATCAAACGGGCATCGTTTACAGCTAGGACTACCGGGGTATCTAATCCCGTTTGCTCCCCTAGCTTTCGTCCCTCACCGTCAGACTCGTTCCAGAAAGACGCCTTCGCCACCGGTGGTCCTCCACGGATTAAAGGATTTAACCCCTACACGTGGAATACCTCTTTCCTCTCCCGATCTCAAGCTCAACAGTATTCTCAGCAAGCCCAACAGTCAACTGCTGGATTTCACCAAGAACTTGTTGAACCGGCTACGGACGCTTTAGACCCAATAATAACGGTCACCATTCGTGGCGCGGGTATTACCGCGGCGGCTGCCACCCGTCTTACCCACCACTTATTCGTCTTGCTATTTAGGCAAAACAAAAGACTATGCAGTGCATAGTCACTCAGGCTTCCCTTCTCAGCCGTTAA